>Ga0326727_10006202_pt1 | contig 33073 bp, 27 predicted proteins | sample MB2enrmetagenome_FD_207643 | JGI IMG/M metagenome (GOLD analysis project Ga0326727, IMG submission 207643) | Lab enriched peat soil microbial communities from McLean, Ithaca, NY, United States - MB29MY | ecosystem: Environmental > Terrestrial > Soil > Wetlands > Peat | place: USA: New York...
CGATTCTGTTACAGAGACCGTTTTCAAAGACTTCCCTGTCGACGAGATAATCGATGCAATGGTTCCCATCTATCAGAGGCACCTCACCAAATCTGACTTGGAAGCGGTAATTGCATTCTATTCATCGCCGGTAGGACAAAGGTTGTTGAAGGAACAACCAGCCATGATGGCTGAAGGTATGCAAGCCGGCCAAGACATTATGATGCGTAAGCTCCCTGACATGGAAGAGCGACTCAAGACGAAGGTGGCGCAGCTCGCGGAGGAGGAACTTAAGGTATCTAATCCAGATAAGAAAAAGAGCCAATAGACATCTTCTTCTTAACCATCGGCGTATGCCCCCATACTTTCGCACGGTGTGCGAAATGGTCTGGCTCGAAGCAACGCCTTCAGCAATAACTCATCCAGTTCGCGGTGTAACTGCTCACTACCAAGCGGCTCAGAACCCCATCGTGTCGTCCGCCGAAGGCCCGTAAGTCGATGGCACCGGCTTTTCATTCAATCGCAGATACACGCCGAGCTGGGCGCGGTGGTGCACCAGGTGATTGAGGAACATCTGCCGGTACGCGAGAAAGCGCGTCCCGCTAAAGATAGGCTTGCCCCCGAAGCTCAGCTTCCACGGCTGTGTCCAGGCTTCATCCGGAGTGTTCTTGAGCGCGGTGCGTACCTTGGCAGCGCCTTCATCGAAAGCCGAGACCAATTGCGCCGCGGACTCAAAGGGCAGAGGCTTCATGCTGCTTTTTGAGAAATCAAGTTCAGGAGTCGTAAGGATCGTAAGACCAAAGCCAGCCAACTGCGCCACGTGAGGCGCAAGCTTGTTCAGCGGCATGGATCTGGGATGAGGCGCAAAGTCTTTCTTGTCTTCCGGAACGCGCTCCAGCATGGTGCGCGTCTTCTTCATTTCTTCATCGAATTCGACCAGAAGCAATTCATTGATAGGCATGTTTACCCTCGGTGGCAATTTCTGCAATAGTATGAGATGTACGGCCGCTGGAAGGGATTCAGTCTATCTGCGAAAAGCCAAAAGCCAGCCGCAAAAAGCGTAATGTATCATTTGCGCGTCGGGAGGTTCCGCTGCCTATGCAAAGGACTACGCCATCCGGGGCTGAAGAAATTCTGAGGGGACGCTTCATCGCTAGTTTGGGCACTGGGAACGAAGACGGCTCCATACACCTTACAGCCGTTTGGTATCTGTTTGACGGGGGTTGTTTCTATGTGGCCACCTCTTCGCGAACTCGCAAGGCTCGCAATGTGGCGGCCCGGCCGAAAGCTTCCCTCATGGTGGACACCAGAAAACCCGCATCGGAGCGAGGTCTGGTGGCCGTTTGCACCGTGGAGGTTATCGCGGGCGAAAGCTCAAGAGCTATCAACGCTCGCATCCACGGTCGTTACATGAGTGAGGCTGCATTAGCCGACCCTCGCGCGGGGGGCATGATGGCGGCAATGGACGACATCACCCTGAAGCTGACGCCCACAGGCTGGTCTGCATGGGACATGCGTACACTCGACGAGGCCGTCTTCGGGGGGGCCATGAAAACGCCTGGCTATTTGTTTCCACTCGATTAAAAACGCACAGCCCCAATGACGGAAGCGCGAAGGGTTCCCAAGCCTGGCAGAGGACGCCCAAAGATCTTCAGATCACCCGATGACCCGATCACCCGATCATCCGATTTCGAAGCTTCTGATTTGCGTTCACCACCCTTTTGACCAGTGGAACGCTCCGCCATGGTTTGCGGAGCGATTGCGGAGCGAGTTCCCGCAGATCGAAGTCGTTCACCTTCCCGACTACAAGCGCATGGATGAAGAAATCGTTGATGCTGAAATCGTGGTCGCATGGTCGATCCGGCCAGAGCAGATCGCGGCGGCGAAGAAGCTGCGATGGATTCATTCTCCAGCGGCGGCCGTTCATCAGATGATCTTTCCGGAACTTGTCAACAGCGACATCGTTCTCACCAACGCTCGTGAAGTACACGGGCCGGTGGTGGCGGAGCACGTTATCGGGCTCATCTTTGCGCTGGCCAAGAAAATCGCGGGCTCGGTGCGCCTGCAGGACAAGCACGTTTGGGGACAGCAAATTCTGTGGGACGAACTGCCTCGCGTCCGGGAAGTTGCCGGCGCGACTCTTGGTATGGTGGGCCTCGGCAGTATCGGACGTCCGGTAGTGAAGAGCGCGAAGGCTCTGGGGATGCGGGTGATTGCGGTGCGCGAGCATCCGGAGAAGGGAAGTGAAGGCGCGGACGCCGTCGTCGGGCCGGCGCAAATCGACAAAGTCTTTCGGCAGGCCGATTACATCGTGCTGGCAGCGCCAGTTACGCCGAGCACCAAGGCAATTGCCAACGCCGAACGCTTGGCGCTGATGAAACCCGGCGCGTGTCTGATCAACGTCGGTCGCGGGCAGCTCGTGGACGAAACCGCGCTCGCCGCCGCTCTGCGTGAAAAGAAAATTGGCGGCGCTGCACTCGATGTCTTTCCGAAAGAGCCGCTGGCCGCCGATTCTCCGTTGTGGGACGTGCCCAATCTGCTGATTACTCCGCACACGGCGGCGCTGACCGACAAATTATGGGAGCGGCATTACGCGTTGTTCTCGCAAAATCTACGGCACTATCTGAATGGCGAGCCTCTGCTGGCGGTGGTTGATAAACACAAAGGCTACTGATTTCGAAACCCCTGCGATTGTCCGGGCGTTACCAGCACAAAAACACCTTGTCACCGCGTATCCACGCCAAATCCCAAAATCGCATTGACTTCGACCGGCTCGTTTCCTCGAAATGCCGGACGGAATTTCCAGCTATGCAGAGCGACCAGAATCTTGGAGGTGGTTTCGGCGGCGCCGGGCTCGAGTACCTTCAAGTCTTTCAGAACGCCGGAGCGGTCGAGGATGCAGGCGAATACGACGTGCGTCGCGCGCAGTCCCGGAGGCAGGTCTATGCGCATTGGCTCAGGGGCAGTAAGGTCTTCGCGGTAAGGGTGCGTAACCGATGCGGCATCGGCGAATTGCATCAGCGCCGTCCCGAGCGACGTTTCGATGGGAATGGAGTAGTTGTCGCCCTTCAACTGACCGTAGCGATTGAAAACGCCTCCGGAGCTGGAGGTCGCCTTTACCGTGTAGCTTGGTCCTCCGTGCGCCTTGGTGGAAGAGTGGCCTGGGCCGGTCGCTGCCTCTCCGCCAGGAGAGCCGAAGCTGGGCAGATTGATGGTGGTCGTGCCTCCCTGCACGGAAACACCGGGCACGGCGGGCGTGCCGCTGGTACCAGTTCCTGAGCCTCCGGGGCCTGGATATGGGGAGATCCCTCCGCGTGCGTTGGGATCGGAGCCTCGGCCTGTGCCTTCTTTGCCGGCTCCGGAACCTTCTCCTTGTAACCCGCTGCCCGCGCCGTTGCCTTTGCCGATGCCTGCTCCTCCTCCGCTGCCACCGAGGCCGGTTTTGGCTGTGCCGCTGGGCGACATGGCGAGCGCTCCGCCAGCGGCGTTCGGCAGTCCAGCTTTGGTTCCGGGCTGGCTGGAGATGACGACTCCGTTTGCTCCGGGAGTTCCTCCGGCGCTTCGCGGTGGAGCTGCCGAAGAGCCGAGGTCGAGCGGACCACCAGCTCCTGCTCCCTTGTTGCCGCTCCCTCTGCCCGAGAGGGCTTTGTCTCCACCCAAGGCTGGTGGAGGTGGTACTACGTTGGCGCTTCCCAGCAGCGACCCTCCGGATTGGGCTGCGGATCGCCCTGAGCCGTTTCCACTGCCAATACTGGCTGGAGGCGGTACAACTTGCGGTGTCATCGGGGCTGCTCCGGATCTTGCCAGTGAACTTCCACCGGACGCGGTCGGCGGCGGAGGCACGGGCTTTGCGCGCAGGTCGCCTGTATTGGAGCTTCCCCAACTGTTGAGATCGCGGCTGACCTGCGACGGTGGTGGCGCAATCACGGCAGGTGCGGGCAACGACAACTTGGGCGTGGACGACACATCGCGCTGAGGCGCGGAAACCGGGGGCGCGACCACGTCGACGGTTTGTGTCGTCGGCACGCGGGAACTGGCCAGGTCGCGCTGCTCGTCTCGCGGAGGCGGCGCGATGACGGTAGGCGCGAGCGGATTTGCGGTTTGCATCTTGTCTCGCGATACATTCGGCGCGGGTGGAACGATTGGCGTGCTCAACGTTGGAGAGGTGCGCGTTGTGGCGTGCGTAACTTCGGGTGCGGGCGGGACGACGTTGGCGGTCAGAGTGCTTGGATTCCGGCTTGCCGATGATTTCAGCTCCGGCGCGGGCTGCACCACTGCCATCGTTGGCAGACTTGGCGCAGTGAGAGTAGAACGCAGACCTTCAGCGGGCGGCGGTCCGGGATTCGCTTTGAACGCGAGCAGATTGGCGACTGCGGAATCGGAATGAGGCAGATTGATTCTGGGAGCGTCTACAACCTTCTCGCTGGGCTTGTCGCCGCGCGCTACGCGGATGGTCTGGGTGCGATGGTGGGCCTGCTGACCTCCGGCGCGTCCCGACTTGCCAGCTTGCGCGCCGCCTCGATCCTGAGTTTGCGGCAGTTCGTCTCCGGAGTAATAGATGACGTCCCAGTGCAGGCGCGTGGGAGCGGGCGGAATCTGAAGACTGGCATAGCGTTCGGGGAGCACGATGACGGCAATCAGCAGCAGGCACTCGAGCAGCCAGCAAGCCAGCATGCCGCGATACGGGAACATGCCAACGGGAGCTTCTCCGGCGAGGCGCTTTGGAGGGCGGGCGAGCGCTGGACCGAACGCGGTCTTGAACTCTTCCCAGCGAGAGGACCATTCCACCAGCAGGCGCGGCGGTTCGGGCCACTGATCCTTTGGCCAACGATCAACGGTTTCGGGAATGGCGACAACTTCGGACATTTTTTCGACTGCATTGTTTCTGGGGGATTCGTATTAGTAGTAGTTTGCCAGAAGGGTCTCTGATTTTTTGGGGAACTTGGTGTTTTTTTCGATTCGCTAGGAGGAAGGTGTTTACTAGTCAGTACCCCTACCCCCTCCCCCCTGCCCCAACCCGGTCTTTTGGAATGATTGACTTAGGGGAAAATTTCTGCCAGGTCTTTGGGGAATAAGGACTTATGGGTAAAGTATTACAGAATAAGGAGTTAGTCACGCGACGCACGATCAACGGGTCGAAGAGGTGGGCCACTGAAACAATGACCGATTACTGCTTGGATTCGTTGTCAAGGAACAGGTGGGGCTGAGGCAAATGCTTGTTTGCTGTGGATCTATTCTAACAGGGGAGTCAAGGGCGTTGTTTCGAATCCAATTGCGCGAACGATGTGATGAAGAAAGTCAGGGTGTCAGACTGCGGAAGTGAAGACATCCGTGGCAAGCCACTTCTCGAAAAGCGCGAGAAGTGGCGCCCCCGGTTATTTCGGTCGACGTTTCCAGGCTAGCCCCGTTATACTTCCCACGTAATGTGGCCTGCCCATCTGCGGCACCAGATTCCACGAAGTCCCTTCGACACCCGCTAGTTAGAATTTCAACTAATTTCTTCAGCGCGTGCGTTTAATCGCTGCTTCAAATTCTTCAAGCAGAGCGATGTGCATGTCGGTTGGTAGGGGAGCCTCTGAGAAATACTTATTTTCGGAAAACCTAGCTTCGGCTCTATGGGTAATCGAAAATGGCGCGATTCCGTATTTTCGCGCCATTGGATCGTGCCCGACGGCGAGGTTTGTTGGTTCATATTGAATCGGTTCCTGCCAGATGTCAGTTAAAGCTGCGCTTGTTTTTGCGGCTAATTTTGTTAATGCCGGGTTGACGCTCAGGATCGGAACATCGCTGTAAAAAGTCAGATCGCTGACATATCCAAACCGCTTTATCATTCCCGCCTTGTAGCTAAGCCCTGCATTAGCGGCTCCCCATAGCAGCATGTCTTCTAAAATTTCCTTCGAGTCCGCTGTATTAGAGCGAGTCTCCAGAACTAAGAGAGAAGTCCAGATCACAAGCTTCTGGATAGGTCTGTTCCCAATCCTGCCCTCAAGAAATTCGACGCCCTTCGACTCATCGAACTCGTCAAGTTTTTGCGGCCACTTTTGGAAGCTATAACGCTCTACAAGCTTCGACACGACTTCTGGAAAGTACACCTGCCCTCTCGGACTGAGGTCGAAGGTTTCAACGAACCCTAGCACTCTGGCGAGAATGACTGCTGAAATCTTCATTTTCCAGCCGATGAGTAGGATGGTTGTGTTCTCTTGTCGCCTTCAGCCGCCATTTTCATGCCGAGGTTCTCTTGATCCCCGGCTGGTCCTGCGTTTGGGCGGGAAGGTGTTGCCGAATCGAGAGTGCGATGCCTTCCCCTCGGAGTGCCTTTAGTGCGGGCGGCGCGGGCTGACAGAATGCCAATGATAGACACGGCAAGGATGCCGGCTACAAGTCCGATAATTGCTGTGGTCAGCACGGGCGTCCTCCTTTAATCCTCTCCCAACATCATTGATATTATACCCGCCGCGAACAAGCATAACGCCGTCACGGTCAAGCTCAAAAGTACTATGGATTTCGACACGTTGGACGCTCCCTTCTGAATGATGACATCCAAGGTCGGGAATACTAGGACAAGGACAGCCACTTCCGTGAGAAATTCCTTGATGATCTTTGCAAACCCTCTACAATTGAAAACTCTTATGCAGAAGGTCCAGACAGTGTGCGGTAGCCTCAGCACGTTCCTGCATACGGCGATCAGGCCAGAGATCACAGCCAGTCATTTTACTCCAGGCGCGCGAGCCACATTAACGCGGGGAGTATAACTGAAGTCCCTACTCCGCTCAGGATGACACGTTGGTGGTTGGCCGCTGCTGGCTTCAGGCGGCTTGGGTGTGAATGGGACGTTCTTCGAAGGAAATATCCACCTGGTCGCCTAGCGCGGTCTTGGATTCGTGGATGGTGCCTGTGGGGAGCTCGAGCACGGACGCGGCTTGGATGCGAACCGCGGCCAGGCGCCAGGGCTTCAGGCCTTCTTCCATGTGGATAATAATCCGGTCGCGGTCGAGGTACACGGCGTCGATGGGGAAGCGCATGGCGAAGGTGTGGATGCCATGGGAGGGGTTAATCCACAATCCATTGCCGCGCGGGAAGCGGGAGGAGTCGGTGGCCATGAGGCCGCGAAAGCGCGACCAGTGGGTGCTCGCGATCAGAAGATTGGTGGCCAGATAGGTGGTGCGGGTGCGGTTGAAAGCGTATCCCTTGAGGCCACGCGGGGGCATGAACAACTCCTAATCAGTCCTCACGGCGCGGCTGAAGTCGCGCCCATTCAAAACGCTCAGCCCCTAAAGGGGCATCTGATATCCGAGGCTTGCGGCATCGCTAAAGCAATGCCCTGATACGAAACTTGCGTATTGCTAAAACGATGCCCTGATACGAATCTCCACTCTCACAGCGGGCGGTTTCGGGATTCACTTCTTCTGCGTGAATATGTGCATCAACTGAATTACGGCTGGACCTACGGTCACGAAAATCAGGGAGGGCATCACAAACAGGACCAGGGGAATGATCATCTTGACGGTGGTCTTGGCGGCTTGCTCTTCGGCGCGCTGACGGCGCTCGGTGCGCAGGGAATCGGAATGCACGCGAAGGGCCTGGGCGACGCTGGTTCCGAAGCGGTCGGTCTGAATCAGGGTGCTGACCAGGGAGCGAATGTCATCGACTCCGGTGCGCTCTGCCAGATTGCGGAGCGCTTCGACGCGCGGTTTTCCGGCGCGAGTTTCGAGATCGAAAAGGTGGAATTCAGCGCTCAATTCCGGGTGCGCGGTGCTCAGGTCCTGGCCGACTCGCATCATGGCCTGATCGAGAGACAAGCCGGCTTCGACGCAGATCACGGTCAAATCGAGTCCATCGGGAAGGCCGAGGCGAATGCGGCGCTGGCGTTCCTCCATCTTCTTTTTCAGCATGAATCTTGGAAGGAAAAAGCCGAACGCGGCCATGCCTAGAAGCAGCATGGGCGAATTGAATCCGGTAAACAGAAACACCGATACAAAGCCGACAGCGGCGAACAGGACACGCAAACCACGATAGATGGTGACGTGCGAAGCGTTACGATATCCCGCCTGAAATAGCCATAGGCGGGTTTTCGAGACTTCCGAGGGACTGGTCGGCAAGGCACGGCTGAAGGGATCGAGAGCCTGCTGCATGCGCTCGCGCATGGCGGGTTTAGCGGGGGCTTTGGGGCGCTGCCAGCCGATTTCGCGCAGGCGGGATCCGAGCACTGAAGAGGGCGCAACCGTGGCGGCTCCGAAGGCGAAGACCACCACCGCGATGGTTAGAAAGACGAAGATGGAGAGCGCCAGGGCGACTGTCATATTCAGACTTGAATCCTGATAATTCTGCGAATGAAAAAATAGCCTATCGTTTGCAGCGTGATGCCGCCCACTATCAAGGCATGGCCCAGCGGATCGGTAAACAGCGGGCGAATGAATCCCGGGTTGAGCAACTGCATGACCACCACAATGGTGGGCGGCAGAGCCATGAGCAGGACCATGGTTAGCCGTCCCTGGGCGGTGTGGACGCGGACCTGGCGCTGGATCTTGAAACGTTCGCGAATGACGTAAGAAAGATTGTCGAGAATCTCGGCCAGATTGCCACCGGTTTCACGCTGCAGCATGACCGCGGTCACAAAGAACTTCACATCGACCAGAGGAACGCGATCGGCCAGGTTGAGCAGGGCATCGCGCACGGGAAGGCCGAATTTCTGTTCCTCAAAGAGCTGGCGAAATTCTCCGGCCACGGGCTCGGCGACTTCGTTGGCGATCATCTCGATGGCGGTGGTAAAGGCGTGTCCGGCGCGAACCGCGCGGGCTAGAGTGTCGATGGCCTCGGGAAACTTCTCCTCGAATTTCTGGAAGCGTTTGGTGCGCATGTGCGAGGCATAGGCGTAGGGAACAAAAAATCCGAGGAGAGCGCCGCCCCATCCGAACATAATGTTGCCGCCGGCAAAGAAGGCAACGACGGCGAGTAGCAGGGCCGAAGCGGCGCAGAGCATCAGGAAGTTTCCGGCGCGAGCATCCACGTTGCCCTGGGCCAGCATTTTCTGCAGATGTGAAACGCGCTCGGAGCGGCGCAGGAAGGTGTCGAAAGCGGGTATCTTGCTGAGCACTTCGTCGCGCAGAAGAGCCAAATCGGGGGTCGGCTCGGCGGCTGGTTTCTGAGCGGCGGCGAGGCGGTCGCGGAGAACGCGGGCTCGGGCCTTGCGCTGATCAAATAAGGACACAACGGCAAAAACCGCCAGCGTAACCACGACAAACACCAGGAAGGCGATGAGGAACGGCATCCGCTAGACCTCCATCCGGGACTCGAAGAGCTTGGGGCTGAGGCGGCAACCGGCGGTGGCGAGGCGCTCGGCGAAATGCGGCGGGTGGCCGGTGGAATGGAAGACGCCGCGCACCTTGCCGCTCTCGTCAATGCCACTGCGGTCAAAAACGAAAACGTCACGCAGGGCAATCATCTCTCCTTCCATGCCCGTGACCTCGGAGATGGTGATCACTTTGCGCGAACCGTCGGAGAGACGCGCGACCTGAACTACGGCGTGGACAGCGTTCGAGATCTGCTGGCGAATGGCACGCTCGGGAATGTTCAGGTTGGCCATGGAAACCATATTTTCGACGCGAGCCAGGGCGTCGCGCGGCGAGTTGGCGTGGACAGTGGTGAGCGAACCCTCGTGGCCGGTGTTCATGGCCTGAAGCATGTCGAAGGCTTCTTCTCCGCGCACCTCGCCAACCACGATGCGATCGGGGCGCATGCGGAGGCTGTTGATGACGAGCTGGCGCATGCGGACTGAGCCTTTGCCTTCGATGTTAGGAGGGCGGGTTTCGAGGCGGACCACGTGTTCCTGCTTGAGCTGCAATTCGGCCGCGTCTTCGATGGTTACGATGCGCTCCGAATTCGGGATGTATCCGGAAAGGACATTGAGGACCGTCGTCTTGCCGGCGCCGGTTCCTCCGGAAATGATGAGGTTCAGACGGCCCTTGACCATGGCCGACAGCATTTCGAGCATGGGCTCGGTCAGGGTCTTGTTTTCGATCATGTTGCGGGCGGTGATGGGATCGCGGCCGAAGCGGCGGATGGAGAGGCAGGCGCCATCGAGGGCCAGGGGCGGAATGATGGCGTTGACGCGGGAGCCATCCTGCAGGCGAGCATCGACCATGGGCGAAGACTCATCGACGCGACGCCCGATGCGGGAGACGATGCGGTCGATGATCTGCATCAGGTGCTGGTTGTCCTTGAACGAAAGGCCGGTGATTTCGAGCTTGCCGGCGCGCTCGACGTAGACGCGGTCGTAGCGGTTGACGAGAATGTCGGAGATGGTGGGGTCTTTGAGCAGTGGCTCGAGCGGGCCCAAACCAAAAATTTCGTCGAGGATCTCGCGCGACAACTGCTCGCGCTCGGCGAAGCTGAGAGGGACGGCCTCGCTGTTCACGGAACTGCGGATCAGGATGAGAACTTCTTCGCGCGCCGAATCTCCGGTTGCGCGGCCCAGTTTTTCGAGGTCGAGACGATCGAGGATCTTGCGATGCAGGTCGGCTTTGACCTGCTGGTATTCGGTGCGCTCGAATGCTTGCAAATTGGCCATGGCTTTATTGAATCATTTAGTCATTGAGCCATTTAGTCATTGGATCAGTTTTGTCAATGAATCAATACCCCAATGATTCAATGACTCAATGAATTATTACACCGTCTTAAACAACGACCAGGCTGTACGCTTTACATCTAAATCGTCCTTGGTTAAGTGTTCTGCCAGGCCGGCTATGGAGCGGGCAATTTCGGTGCTTCCCTGCTGCATCAAGGGAACGCCGCGATCAATCGCGCTTGAGACCGCGAAGTACTGGTTCGGAATGCGCCAGAGCACCGGGGCGCCAATGGCGGCCTCGGTCTCCGCTTCATTGAAGCCGGCCACCTTACGATAGCGATTCAACACTAAGGCAAAACGGTCCCGCGATCCGCTCTCACCGAGATACTGGGCGACTCTTCCCGCGCTCCACAAGGAAGCGACGTCGGCATGGGCGATGAGCAGAATTTTCTCCGACAGATTGCTGATCAGACGCGTGGCGCTGTCGAGCCGCGAGGAAGCGTCAACGACAATGTAGTGATACAGACCGACCATGGTGTCAAACAGGCGGGCAAAGTCGGCCGCAGAGGGTTCGATAGCGGTGGGAGCTGCGGGGCCGGCCAGCAGCTGCAATCCGCGATCGTTGCGCGCCATGAAGCTGTCGAGCAGGGACGAGTCCAGGCGGTGCAGGTTGGTGAGCGCGTCGGAAACGGTGAACGCCGGTTTTAGATTCAGGTGCAGCGCACAATGGCCGAGGGGCGCCAAGTCGACCAGCGCCGTGCTGTGATGAACCGTCTGCAAGGCCAGAGCCAGATTGACGGCGACGGTGGTGGCGCCGCTGCCGCCTTTGGCGTTCACGATCGTGAACACCTTTCCCCGGGAACTTTCGCGCCCGGGCTTGCGCCGACTTGCGGTCAGGCGGACGAAGGCTTCCAGCAGATCGGTAGTAGTGGTGGGGCGCTCGATGTATTCGCGCACTCCCGCGCGCATGGCACTGACAATCAACTGCGGTTGGGTCATGGCGCCGACCGCGAACAGCGCCGAGTTGGGAAGTTCCTGGTGCAACAATTCCACTGCGCGCAGCGCCGAGGTGACGCCATCGCTGGCAATATCCACCATGATCACATCGGGGGCAAAGGCTTGCGTTCTGCGGATGACCGGGTCAGTGGCGGCCAAAGGCATGGTGGGGTTGCTGCACACGGTGCGGGCCACGCTGGTGCCATCCACCAGAACCTGCAACACCGCGCGCTGGTCATTGTCGGTGGCAAATACGGCTACTGACAATTCCGGCATGATTTGTTCCCCACCGCCTTCTCTAAGATCGGGTCATCTGACCATCGGGCCATCTGAAACCGGGCATCCGAGTTTGCTCACTGCTTGCTGTCCCCGGGTTTCTTGGCGTCGAACTTGCTGTGGTCCAAATACGGCTCCGGGGTTGCTGGCAACTTCGGTGGCTGGGTAGTGGACGAAACCCGGTGCACCGTGCACAGTACCATTAATTCCGAGTTGTTCTTTTGGACGCTTTTGCTCCTGAAGAAATTGCCCAGGATCGGGATATCGCCCAGCCCCGGAATCTTGTTGGCAACATCCGTAACCCGGTTATCCATCAGGCCGGCGATGACGAAGCTCTGGCCGTCTTGCAGTTCGAATTCCGTTTCCGCTTTACGCGTGCTGATGGCAGGGATGGTGGTTCCAGCCACGGTGACGGCATCGGCGAAGTCGAGCGTACTTACCTCGGGAGCGACGTGCAGGTGGATGCTGCCGTTCGGCTGAATCACGGGAGTGAACTTCAAGCGCACGCCAAACTCGCGAAACTGAATGGTGACGGTGGCGATTCCGCTGGCGTTTTGCTGCGCCACCGGGAAGGGAAATTCTCCACCGGCGAGGAAGCTGGCCTCTTTGCCGTTCACCGCAATCAGGTTGGGTTCGGCCAGAATCTGCAGGAGATTCTTCTGATGCAGGGCCTCGATTACTGCTCCCAGGTTGATGTCGGTACGTTGCACGAAAAGATTCAGGAAGTTGCTGATGGTGGTGGTCGTGGTCGCCGGCGTGACCGTGGTCGAAGACGAGGTCGAGGTCACGCTCGTGGGAGTCTGGGTGATGCCCACGCTGCCGAACTGCCCGGTCTGGCTGGTGGCAAGGGTATTGCCCAGGCCTGGCATGAACAGGTTAAACCCGACCTGGTGCAGCGCCGTGCGGTCCACTTCCGCGAACTTGACTTCCAGCAGGACTTCTTCGGCGCCGACGGGCCCGAAGGTTAGCACGTTGACGACATTTTTGGAATACGCCGAGGCCAGCGCGCCCGCATGCTTGGAGACATCCTCGGTGGTTACGTGACCCGAAAGAACAATGGCGGAACGGGAGGGCGTCACGTTGATCTGCTCATCTGGGAAAAGGCGATGCATTTCTTCGGTGGCCGCGGTGATATCGACATCCACGCGAAGATCGAAGCTGCGAGAGCGCTCCAGTTCGTCCCAGATCAGCAGCGAAACTTCACCGGGAGAGAGTCCATTGACCAGGACCTGGGTTGGCGTAACTACCAGCGCATCCGCTACCGAGGGGTCGGTTACCGAGACGCGCCTCAGCCTCTCGGTGGTATTGATCAGGAGGGACTTTCCCACCATCACACGCAGCGGCGCCGCACCCGCCGTAACGCTCTGGCTGGATGGGGAAGCGGCCGGGGTGGAGGGTTGCGCGGCAGGCGCAGCTTCCTGATTCTGAGCAGGAGGGTTCTGCGAAGAAACCGGAGCGGTTGCGGGATCGGGCCCTGGAGTGCCCTCGGGAACAACGGTGCGCGCGAACACGGATGTCGCACCGAGAAGTACGACGGCTGCGACCAGCGTAAGAGCTTTCATGAATTCGGACCTCTGCGAGGATGCACGGGGAAACCCATCGAGCGTAGAACTATCATAGGCAGAACCAGCGAGAGCAGATCCATCGAAGAAAAGAATGGACGCGAGTGGTTCGGGTATCGGCGGCTCACTTGTCTTCTTCAAACTTGGTCTCATCCCGTTTGCTGCCACGAATCATTTCTACCTGATAGGGCGCTGGCGGAGCCGCCGGAACTTTCGCTACCACTTTGTGGACTTTGGGTTTCGATTCGGTCGCCACCGGTTTGTCGCCCAGATACAGCGAACTCGTGCGGGTGGCGCCGATGCCTCCCTTTTTTGTGTCCAGGGGATTGCGCAAAGAGAGTTGAATGCGGCCTTCCTGCGAAACCAGCGCCAGCTTCTGCGCGTCATCCGGAGAAACCAGAAGCGTAATCACCGAGGCAGTTGGCGCGTCCGCGGGAGCATTTCGGTCCAGGTTCTTGCCCACGGCGATAACCGCGACATTTTCGAGGACGGTGGTGGTTTGACGGTCGTTACCACCTTGGTTCCCGGTAGCCAGCACGTCCACGCGAGTACCCGGTTGCACGAAGCCGGCCACCGAAACCACATCATTGACACGCACCGAAACCGCGCGCATTCCCGGCGGTATCAGCGAGGGCAAACCGGCTCCGGCATTAAGCGCGGCCAGCTTGCTGGGCAGAATAAATTCGCCGGTGCTGATCGGCAGAATTGCGCCACGGCCCAAGACCTTCGATGGGTCGGAGAATGCTCCCGGAGGCGCAGCTGATTGCGGCAGAGTGATCACGCGGACATCGTGGGCGTCTAACTTGACCCCGACCTGAATATCATCGGCAGCGACCACGACCCGCACTCCGCGCTCATTGTGGTTGGAGCCTGCCGAGTTCTGCAACCGGCTATAGACGCTATAGCTGACGAGCAGGCCTATAGCGAGCGCCAAGCCTCCGATCATCAACAGACGGCTTCGGTTCATTCCTCTCCTTCCGGCACGATTCCGGATCCATAAGTCGGAGCAGCGGACTTAACTGCGCAAGCGAGACGTACTTGGTGCAGCCCCGCTGTGGCCTACTGGCTTCCTATTGAGCTGGCTACCGACGAGAACACGTTGTTCGCGTTTCCGCCGATCAGACGGACGGTCCCGATCACGATCACCAATATCACGGCCAGCATCACGGCATATTCCGCGATGTCCTGCCCTTCGTCATTGCGCCACAAGAGTTTAGCCAAATCTGTCATTCAAGGCTCCTTCGGTCTTTATCGTAGAAAATCGCGATTCCAGGTGAGTGTTGAAACCACTCCCTATATGGGCCTAGTTTCGCAGATTCGGGATGGCTCTGGGAAACATTTTTTCACTCTTGTTCCCTTTGGCGAACGGGTGTATTGAGATTTTCAGCAATTTTGACGGCGGGGTGCGTCCGAATCAGGAGGATTGCCTTAGAGTCACTGAATGCGGCATTCCAACTGGGGTCGAGCAGGAGGGCCTGAGCCAGCGCACTGGAGGCGGGCACAAGTACCGTTTCCACGTGCCAGCGGTCAAGAACGTCGCGCCAGCCGGTCTGGAGCCGCATGGCAGTCTTGAATTGCTCGAGGAGATCGTCGCCGTAGAGGTCCGCGCGGCCATCCACGAAAACGCGATACTCGGGATAAAGCTTCCAGATGGCGTAGCCTCCCCAGTCGTAGTAAACGAAGATTTTCTGAGGATAGTCGCCGGCCAGCAGGAACGAGACAGCTTTCTTGGGAAACAGCTCCGCCTCGCGAGCGTCCTGGTTGCGAGCAAGACTGACCCACTTCACCAAGGCGAACATTGCGATCGGGACGAGAATCACGACGTTGAAAAGGAGCCGGAACCGCGGGGATCCCCGGGGTCGTTGTGAGGCCGTTAAGGACGGTGCATGGACCGGGAGAGCCACGGCGATCACCGGCATCGCCACCAAAACGAAAATGGGTATGTGGCGGACGGCGTCCAGAGCGGCGAAAGAGGTGAGGAGCAGGGGGACGAAGACACGTCCCTTGGGCCGCCGGGCGGAAATGGCGAGCACAATCAGAACCAGCAGCCATACCAGCAGGAAGGGGAGATAGAGTGACTGATGAAAATCCGGCGACGACCATTCCACAATAAACGACCGCATTCCGGGCGAACGTAAAGTATCGAACGGATAACGGTAAAGTTGCACGCCGCTGGGGTTGAGCGGCACAAGCGCCAAACAGGCCAGCAGAAGCAGCAGCACCCGCAGGACGATGGGGCGCGCTTCCTGCCAATGCGTGTCGCCGACAGCTGTCTCCAGGAGCAGCCCGACAGCATAGGCCAACAACAGCGCGGGGCCGAGCGCGAATCCGGCGTGTAGATTGAGCCATAGCAGAAACAGCGGCGGTATCCAAAGGAGGAGCCTGGGCCGGTCTTCTTTCGTACTAGCTTCGAGGAGCCAGAGCAGCAGGCTGGCCAGCGTAAAGGTGAACATCTGCGGCCGCACGCCCCAAGAGGGGGCGGAAGCTAAAGCGCCGAGAGCCGTCGCGGCCGCTGCCCAGTGGCGCTTTCCGGGACAGCGCAGATAGAGCAGGATGAAGCCAGCGGTCGTAATGATCGCGGAGAACACGATCAGTGCGGCAGCGCCGCCGTGTTTCCAGAGTTCGTAAAACACGACCTCCGACAACCACTCATGCGATACCCAGGCATGTCCGGCGCGAGTGAAGGAAAAAGGGTCGGAGTGGGGAACGTGGCCGGTTTCCACGATCCACTGTCCGGTACGAAGATGCCACCAGAGATCGGGATCGATGGCGTTGCGCGCCGTCATGGCCAGCAAACCGAGCGAGAGGATAGCTGCGTACGCGATTTGCGTGCCTGGCAGCGTTGGGAGGATTCGTCGCATGCTCTTCGCGATTATGATTCGTCGCGATTATAGAATGCGTACCGCTCCGGCGTGGCTCCGCTTAAGGTGCGGCGCATGAAAAGAACAGAATGTGGATAGAATAAGCATTCTATTCGATCATGGCTGATACCTGGAAAGTAAGCGGTTGGTTGCTGCTGGCGATTCTCTGCGCAGTCAGTATGTGGATTTACGCCAGCCGCGTGCTGATTCCGTATCAGATCGCCGATGCCGCTGCCCACGGCCGGCCGCGCGGAAATCTTTCCGACCTCTATCCCCGGTGGCTTGGGGCGCGGGAACTTCTGCTGCATGGGCGAGATCCTTACAGCCCCGAAATCACGCGCGAGGCTCAAATCGGATTCTTCGGCCGCCCGCTTGATCCCGACCGGGCCGGAGGTCGAAATTACCAGCAGGGATTCTATTATCCCGTCTACGTTGCCTTCTTGCTTGCGCCTACCATCCATCTTCCGTTTGAAATCGTGCGCAAGGGATTCTTCTGGGTCTTGCTTGCCCTCACTGTTGCCTCAATTCCGCTGTGGCTGCGGGTGCTGCGCTGGTCGGCGCCTTGGTGGGTTCAGGTGAGCCTGGTCATTTTCACCATTGGCAGCCTGCCCGTGATGCAGGGGCTCAAGCTTCAGCAAATGACGCTTCTGGTGGCTGCGTTGGTGGCGATTGCGCTGGCGCTGCTGGTATCGGATCGCCCCATTGCCGCCGGCATTGCGCTGGCTTTGGCTACCATCAAGCCGCAACTGGTCTGGCTGTTGTTGCTCTGGCTGATGATCTGGACTCTGGCCGACTGGCGCCGCCGCTACCGGTGGGCCGCGTCATTCCTGTTTACCATGGCCATCCTGTGCGCGGCCTCGGAGTGGTATCTGCCGCACTGGATCTCCCGCTTCTGGCAGGCGATTCGGGAATACCGGAGCTACACCGGGGAAATGTCGGTGATGGACAAGTTGATGGGCACTCCCTGGAGCCGGACGCTCGAAGTTTTGGCGTTCGCGCTCATGATGGGTGCTTGCTGGGGAGACCGGCGGCAGGCGGCGAATACGAATGCTTTTGCGGGCGCGCTTAGCCTGGTGCTGGCCACCACGGTCCTGATCGTGCCCACCTACGGCCCCTACAATCAGGTGCTCTTGATTCCGGCGTTGCTGATGATGCTTAAGGAAGGCCGGACGATCTGGCAGGGGAGTGTCGCCATCCGCGCACTGGCGGTGTTCACGGCTGGCCTGATCGTCTGGCCGTGGGTATCGAGCATTGCGCTGGCGGGGCTTTCCTTCGTTTTGCCGCGCGAACTGGTGGAGCGAGGGTGGGCAGTCCCTTTCTGGACGGTGCTCCAGATCCCCATGGCAGTGGCCGCCCTGATGCTGGTCTATCATTACCAGAGGACTTTTACTGCGCAGTCAGGGCCGGGCGCGTCGTAGAATGCTTTGAGCCCATGTCAGGCGCTGGCTGTTGTGCTGGCTGGTTTTGCTGAGGGCCGGGGGAGAATCCAGGGTACATGTCGGCTACGTCGCATTCGGGCATTTCCAGCATCTTTCCCATCGCGATTTTCGTACAGGGAAATGAGCAGCAGACGCTGTCGCTGAATCACACGCCCTACACCGTGGGCCGCAAGGTGGATCGCGACCTAGTGATCGCCGACCCGCGTGTATCGCGCGAGCATGCCACGATCGTTTCAGAAAACGGCGAGTTTTTTGTCGTCGATCTGGGCAGCAAGCACGGCACTTTCGTCAATGGCGAAAAGGTGGATCGCCACAAACTGCAGCGCAACGATCGCCTGGAGTTTGGCGCGCGCGACATTGCTTATCTGATTTTCCATCCGCTGCACAGCACCTCGAACACGGCGCGCGAGTTTCTGAGCCAGATCTCGGGTATCCAGATTGCGCCGGAGGCGAGCGACCTGGAGAAACTGACACTGTTCATGGAGGCGGCGCGCAAGCTGAACACCATCGGCGTGCTCGATGAAATCCTGGTTACGCTGCTTGAGGCTACGCTCAAACTGACACGCGCCGAACGCGGGTATATCTTCCTTCGCGATACCGACGGGAGTCTGACGCTGGCCGCCGGACGCAACTCGAAAGGCGAGCCGCTGCTCGACGACAAAACAATTTCCCGTTCCGTGCTCGACGGCGCGTTGACCTCGAATTCCGAATACCTGGTCACCGACACCAGCCAGATGCTGGATGTTAAGGAGCGGAAAAGCATTGTTGCCTTCGATCTGCGAACCGTGATCTGCATGCCGTTGCGCAAGCCGGTCGTGCAAGCCAGCCGAGCCGACCAACCTGCGGGCGGAGAAGTGATGGGTGCGCTTTACGTTGATTCGCGTTTTGCTTCCCGCGATATCACCAGCGTCAGCCACGATATTCTGCGGGCGATCGCGACGGAAGCGGCGCAGTTGATCGAGAACGCGCGCCTGGTGCAGGCCGAAGAAGCGGGGCGCCGTTATCAGCAGGAACTGTCAATCGCAGCGTCGATTCAGCAGCGGTTGCTGGCGGTGACTCTGCCTGAAGTTCCTTTTGCGCGCGTGAATGGACGCAACCTATCTTGTAAAGAAATTGGGGGCGATTTCTTCGAAGCCGTGAACACGCCGCAAGGCCTGGCCGTTGTTCTTGCCGACGTCAGCGGCAAAGGAGTCTCGGCGGCGCTGCTGGCATCCATTCTGCAGGGCATGGTCTATTCGCAACTCATTTCCGGCATGCCGCTGGTGGAGATCGTCGACGCCGTCAATCGCTTTTTCACTTACAAGCACATCGGTGAAAAATACGCGACCATGATTATTACGCGGCTGCGCAGCGACGGCGATCTGGAATACGTCAACTGCGGACATGTTCCTCCAGTGTGGATCTGCGGCAACGAGGTGCTGCGCCCGGCTCATGGCAACCTGCCGGTAGGCCTGCTTGCAGATGCGACGTATTCGAGCGACCGCTGCCAGATGAAGGCGGGGGATCGGCTGATCCTGGTGACCGACGGCGTCACCGAAGCGGAGAATGCCCGGGGAGATATGTTTGACAGCGAACGGCTCGAAAATGTGGCGGGGAAGAGCAAGTCAATGGAGGACGTATTCACGGCCGTCGCCGACTTCTGCGGAGGCACACCGCTCAACGACGATTGCACCGTGGTCGAACTCTTCTACACCGGCGGCTGAGATTTGGCTCGTGTGGGACGGGCTTTGCCGCGTCCAAGGGACTGCGATGCTCAGCCCCTAAAGGGGCATCTGATTTCGGAATCTTTTGGCATCGCTAAAGCGATGCCCTGATACGAGGCCGTCCCTACGCAACCCCTAAGGCTGCGCGTCCTTGTGAATCTCGACCGTAGACCAGGTCTTGTCGGCGGCGTGGCACAGTTTTTCCAGCCCGCAATCGGCACACTTCGGACCGCGCGCCACGCAGAGTTTCCGCCCGTGCAAGATCACTTCGTGAGAGAAATCGGTCCAGCGCTCGCGCGGAATGATCCGCATCAGATCCTGTTCGATCTTTTTCGGGTCTTCCTGCTTCGTCAGCTCGAGACGGCGTGAAATCCGCGTCACGTGCGTATCCACGACCACCCCTTCATTCTTCTTGAACCACGTTCCGAGCACGACGTTGGCGGTTTTGCGAGCTACTCCGGGGAGGGTCAGCAACTGCTCCATGGTGGCGGGTACCTTCCCGCCAAAGTCTGAGACGATCTTCCGCGCCGCACCCACCACGGACTTCGCCTTGTTGCGGAAGAAGCCGGTGGAGCGGATATCGGGCTCCAACTGTTCCGGTTTGAGGGCCGCGAAATCCTGGACGGTTGGATACTTCTTAAACAGCCCGGGCGTGACCATGTTCACACGGGCGTCGGTACACTGGGCGGAAAGAATCGTCGCCACCAGCAATTCCCAGGCGCTGTGGTAAGTGAGAGCGGTGGTCGCATTGGGATAGAGACGGTCAAGACCGGCAATGATCTGACGGACACGCTCCGGGGCCAGCGGATTGTACTGCGATGCGGATGTTTTGCCTGGCAAAGCACTCTTCAGAGCGTGAGGCTTCGCTGCCGGAGTTTTCGCGCTCTTCGACAAAACCCGAGGAGCACTTCTCTTCGGAATCGAACTCTTCAGGTGGCGGACACCTTCCTGCCGTCCGCTGCGACTGGGTTGACGCGGCACATTTCCGCGGGGCATAGGTTCCTCCTGAACGCTTGGGAGCAGCGGGTCCATGGTAACAAAGCTGCGGACTCGCGGCAGCCCCACGTCCGACCAAGGTAACTGCGCTGCAATTGACGGTTTGGCGGCTGGATGAGTACTCTGAGAACTAAGCTCGGACAACCAAAGGAAGAACTTGTGGCCGTAAAGAGCGTTCAACTCGGACAAGTCTGGCGCCAGGATGCAACGGGCCAGGATTACCTCGTCACCAAGATGTACACCGAAGTGTTCACGCAGTACGCGGTGCTGCGGCCTGCCGAAGTCACCGCGCCCGACGCGCCTGTGGTGAAGGTGAAGGTCTCAAAATCGACGGATGGCGTAACCTTGCCCGGCTTCAGCTTTACCCAGGAAGGGGCGTTCTGAATCCATCGGGTGATCTGACCATCGGGTCATCGGGTGATTGAACGCCGAAGTTGATGGCCCGATCATCTGATTCCAAATGACCGAAAAAATCCTCACCATACTTTTTGTCTTCATCAATTCCATCGTCGCCACGACTGGATACGCCGGCATTGCGCTGCTCATGGCGATTGAGTCTGCTTGCATTCCGTTGCCTTCCGAACTCATCATGCCCTTCGCCGGCTATCTGGTTTATACGGGCGCGATGAAACTGGTCTGGGCGGCCACGGCGGGAGCGATCGGATGCAATCTGGGCTCGCTTGTGGCCTACGAAATCGGCTGCTACGGGGGACGCCCGCTGGTCGAGCGCTACGGACGCTGGATCCTGATGGGCCACCGTGAACTTGATTGGGCTGACCGATTCTTTCAGCGCTGGGGATATATGGCCGTGTTCATTGCGCGCCTGCTGCCGGTGATTCGGACGTTCATTGCGTTGCCTGCGGGGATCGCGCGCATGCCGCGCGGCAAATTCCATGTCTACACATTTCTCGGATCATGGCCCTGGTGCTTCATGCTGGCCTACTTCGGGATGAAACTGGGCGAGAACTGGCGGTCGCTCGGCAAATACTTCCACAAGTTCGACGCGCTCATCGGAGCCGTACTGCTGGGCGGGATCGTCTGGTTCCTCTGGTCGCACTGGCAGAACCGGCTGAGACCGGACGAATAGGCTTGGCTTGGACGGGGCCCTTCTCTGCTCAGGGCAGGCTCTGCCCGGTTACCACACGAACTCTTTACCCAACGGCCGCGCCAGTCGACGCAGGTGTCAGTTTCACGCGTGAGATCAAATTGGCGACATCGTCATTGGTTAGGGATGCTTATGCCGAGGAAAGAATCGAACTGAATGTCACTCGCAGTGCTAATAGCCTTAGCCTGAGCATTGTCACGAATCCCTCTGTGTCGTTCCCTCGGCTCGATGGCGCTGGGGCTTGTCTGGTTGCCAATCGCGTCCTAGTCGCCTGCCGCCTTGGCCGCCTTCGCCCCCGTCAGTTCGTTGACCAGCTCATCAGCGCCGTAAATGTGGCGCAGCGCTTCGATGATGCCGCGTGAATCGACGCTTACCGCCCGCGACAGGCGATCTTCGTAATAGAAATCCAACACCAGCGACTGAATATTTCCGTCGAAAATAATGCCGACCACTTCGCCCGCCTTGTTCACGGTGGGGCTCCCCGAGTTGCCGCCGATAATGTCGGCGGTGGAAACAAAATTCAAGGGCGTCTGGAGATTAAGTTTCGACTTCATCTTCGGCCAGCTGGCGGCCAAATTGAATGGAGGCTTGTTGCCATGCTCCTCGGCATGTTGGAAGGCCCCGGCGAAGGTGGTGAAATAAGGAATCTGTTTTCCATTCTCTTCATACCCCTTCACCGTGCCATAGCTGAGGCGCAGCGTGAAAGTCGCGTCCGGAGGCTGGGTAAATCCTGTCTCGGCAAAACGCGCCCGGGCGATGGTTGCACCGTCGCGCTTGACCACCGAGTCGACCTCGTCGTCAAAGCGTTTGCGGACCGCTCGTGCCTCGGCGTCTTCGGAGCGCATCAGGACAATCAGAGGATCCGTGCTCACATCCACCGCGGCCTTCCCGCGCTCATAAAGTCGCTTGCGTATTACGACATCTTCCAGATTGGTACCGGCGATCAGCGCCTTGGCTGCTTCAGCAGGCGACTTGCCGCCCAGCGCCGCGAGCACGGCTGGATCTTCGGGTCCCACCGCCTCTTGCATCTGCGCCAGGAATACGGTCAGCGAGGCGGTCTCGAGATTCTTGTAGATCGGAGCAGGGCTGAACAGTTGCTGCTCGAGCGAGGGCAAAGCAGAATCACGATACTCGCGCAGGCGGTCGCCGTTCGGTTTCGATTTTTCTTCTGCGGCACGGACTAGCGTCCGCGCGTAGTACATCAGCTTCGCGTTGAAACGCCGGGGCTCGAAGTAGGTGTACGCCTCGTAAATTTCCCGGTTCACTTTCATCGCATTGGAAATCGCTTCCCAGGGGTTGGGCTCACCCGGGTGCTTGTCCATGTAGGCCTTTTCGCGCTCGCGTTCCGCAGTGTTCATCTGCGACAACATGGCCATATCCTGCAGTCCTTCGTACCGGCCGTTAATCGCCTTCTGGGAGTTCTGCAGTGAAAAGATATCCTCCTGAGCTACGCGCGCGTTCTCCGCCGACTCCGCGCTGAACTTCTCGAGCGTGGCAATTCGCCGCTTATAGCTGGTGAGGCGGGACGGATATTCCACATTCTTGAGAAACTTCAATTCCGCCACCGTTTTCAGACGATCCGTGCCTCCGGGATGGCCGGAAACGAAAATCAGATCACCCTCTTTGACTCCCACTTTCGACCATCGCAGGTAGTGGTCGAGATGCGCCGGCTTATCGTTTTCGTAAATACGGAAGAAGGTGATGTCGAGGTCGTAGCGCGGGTAGGTAAAGTTATCGGGATCGCCGCCGAAAAATGCCGCATCAAATTCCGGCGCAAACACCAGGCGCACGTCGGTGTATTTCTTATATTTGTAGAGGTTGTAAACTTCGCCCGAGTAGAGGGTAATTACGTCGCAGCGCAGGCCACTGGAAGTCGCACAGTCCTTTTCGATGGCGCTCATGGCGGAGCGCTGCGCCTGTCCAGCGTCCGCCGCCGACATGTTCGTTGTGGCAGCAGCTTTTACTTTCGCAGAAACGTCGTCAATCCCCACCAGCACATTGAGCTCAAGGTCGGGACACTTGGCTTCGTCCGCCCGGGTCTTGGCGTAAAAGCCTGTCTTCATATAATCCGCGCCGGAGGTGCCAAGTTTTTCGATGCAGTCGGCCCCCACGTGATGATTGGTAAAGGCCAGGCCGTCGGCCGACACGAAGGAACCTGAGCCTCCATTGTTAAAGCGCACCGACGACAACCGGAGATGGTCCAGCCATTCCTGCGTCGGAAGGAAGCCATATTGCTTCTGGACCCGATCTCCAGGGAAAGCGTTGTACAACCACATACCCTCGTCCGCGAGCGTCAGGGGTGTTACCAGGGCAAAGATGAGGATGAGGCCGAGGCTGAAAATGAGCAACCTTGTCTTCATGAAGTTCTCCGAATTATTCAGGGGATTCTGCCGGAGGCACACACCTTCCAGGCGCCAAGGGCAAACTCATTAGTTTACGCCGCGCACCCATCCCAGCCAAAGGCGGCTCTTGGAACCTGCCGCTCGATTGGCGTATAAAAGAAAGTTGCCTTGGGCGCGCTTTTTGCGCAGACGAGGATCGTAAATTCATTCGCACTATAAGTGAGGAGCCATGTCCAGCGTCACGAGCCTGCACGCCCCCAAGGGGCTGGAAGGGGTTGCCGCAACCACATCCGGCATCTGCTACATCGACGGTGAACAGGGAGTGCTTGCCTATCGCGGGTATGACATCCACGATTTGGCCGACCATTCCACCTTTGAGGAAGTCTGCTACCTGCTCTGGTTCGGACATTTACCCAATGCCAGTGAACTCAAGGCTCTGAAGCAGCGCTTGGGGGAAGAACGGAAGCTGGATGCATCCATCATCTATAGCCTGCAACTGGCGCCGAAGCACGCCTTGCCGATGGATGTGCTCCGCACCACCGTCTCGGCGCTTTCCTTTTATGACCCCGAATACGACCGCAACGATCACGACGCCAATGTCAACAAAGCGATTCGCCTCACCTCCCAGCTCGCCATGATCGTGGCGACCTATGACCGCATTCGCAAAGGGGAGCCGGCGGTTGAATCGGATCGATCGCTTTCGCACGCGGCCAATTTCCTGCTCATGCTGAACGGCGCCGTCCCCTCGAAGACTGCCGAACGCGCTCTTGACATCGCGCTGATTTTGCACGCCGACCACGAACTGAACGCTTCCACCTTCGCGGCCCGGGTCACAGCGGCCACGCTTTCCGATATGCACTCCGCCGTCACCTCCGCCATTGGCGCTCTCAAGGGGCCGCTACACGGCGGCGCCAACGAAGCCGTTTTCAAAATCCTTAAGGAAATCGACGCCAACGGCGCTGATCCCGTCGAGTACGTCAAAGGTTTGCTGGCCCAGAAGAAGAAAATTCCTGGCTTTGGACACCGCGTCTACCACACCGAAGATCCGCGTGCCACGCACCTGCGGCAGATGTCCCGCGACCTCGGCCATTCCAGCGGCGATCCCAGGTGGTTCGAATACTCGCAAAAAATCGAGGAATTCGTAAGGGCGGACAAGAAACTCAACGCCAATGTGGACTTCTATTCGGCTTCCACCTACCACACCCTGGGTATTGATGTGGATTTGTTCACACCCATCTTCGCGGTCTCGCGGATTGGCGGCTGGACCGCGCATGTCATCGAACAGCTTGACGACAACCGCTTGATTCGCCCACGCGCCGATTACATAGGCCCGGTCTACCCGCAGAAATACGTTGCCGTGGAGAACCGCTGAGGTAGTAGGCTTTGCTCGTGTGGGGACAGGCGCCTTCGCCCGTCCCTTCGTCCTATTAGGCTCCCGATGGTCCCTGTCCTATGGTCATTTGCTGCCCATCGGGATATGTCCTAAGGTCGTAATCAAACAGCGCGGTCTCGTGGGGAACCGCGAAAGTCAACGATAATCCGCTTGGCATCCTCCGCCAATCTGGTGTTTCCCACCTGTGCTGTACCGGGCTCGTCTACCCCCGCAGACGCCTGTTTCAAGGTGGTGTATATGAAGTACCTGTTTTGCTTGCTCGCACTGGCGGTGATTGTTCTTGCGCCAGAATTGTCTGCCGCGCAAACGGACTACCAGGTTGTCTCCGTCGAGAACGGAGGCACAATCAAAGGTACGGTAAAGTGGCAGGGGGCCTTGCCGCACCTGGTCGCCTCTGAGATCAATAAAGACCCGCAAGTCTGTGATCCCTTGGGTCAGAAGCACCGTGACCTGGAGCGCTTGCTGGTCGCCCCGAACGGTGGCGTGGCCAACACGGTAGTGTTCCTCAAAAACATCACCCGGGGAAAAGCGATGGACTTGCCCACGCCGCGCCGATTCCTCAATCAAAAGAACTGCCGCTACGAGCCCCACATTCTGCTGGTGCCGCTGCAAGAGACTTTGAGCGTGAAGAGCAGCGACCCCTTGCTGCACACCGTGCAGATGTCGGGCAGCGCCGATTACAACCTGCCCTTTGTTCTGGCGGGGCAGGAGGCCACGCGTCCCATGACCCGCGCAGGCGAGGTCAACCTGCGCTGCAACGTGCATGTGTGGATGAACGGCGAAATGATGGTAGCGCCGCATCCCTACTATGCGGTGACCGATCCGGAGGGCCACTTCGAACTCACACAGGTTCCTCCCGGCGATTATGAAATCGTTGCCTGGCATGAAGGATGGAGGGTGGTGGGCGAGAACGCGCTTTACGATATTGCGACACAGGTGCGCGTGAAGCGCCCGGTTTTTTCCGATCCCGTAGTCTGGAGCCAGTGGGTCACGGTCCATCCCCGCGATACGGTGGGCGTGAATTTCACCCTTGGCGAACGCACCCCGCAGATGGCCCAGGGCCATTAAGCTCTTACCACATCTTCCAGTAGAGACGCGGCTTGCCGCGTCTCCACTTCCCGCATCAAACGTCCCTCCAACCTCGGTACAATAGCAGCAGCATGATGCGCCGGGTCTATCTCGATAACAACGCGACGACTCCAGTACTACCCGAAGTCCTGGAGGCTATGCGGCCTTACTTTGGCGAGCAGTTTGGCAACGCATCCTCTATCCATCATCATGGGCAGGAGACGCGCGCCGCCGTCGAACGCGCTCGGGAATCGGTGGCCGCCCTGCTGGGTTGTCGTGCCTCCGAGGTCGTGTTTACCAGTGGCGGCACGGAAGGCGACAATCTTGCGATGTTCGGCCTGGCGCGGCCGGGAGACCATGTCATCACCTCAACCATCGAACATCACGCCGTACTCAACGCCTGCAAGCATCTCGCTGCCAATGAGTGCGAGGTCACCTACATCCCGGTGGATGGCCGGGGCTTGGTGGATCCGGCGGATGTGGGGCGGGCGCTCCGGCCGAACACGAAGCTGATCACCGTCATGTTCGCCAATAACGAGACCGGCGTGGTGCAACCGGTCGCGGAAATTGGAAAGATCGCCGCTGAAGCCGATGTTTACTTCCACACCGACGCGGTGCAGGCGTCGGGAAAAATCGCAATCGAGGTCAACAAAGTCGGATGCGATCTGTTGACCATCTCCGGCCACAAGCTCCATGGGCCGCAGGGTGTGGGCGCGCTTTATGTCCGCAAGGGAACTCAGCTTGAGCCGATGCTCTATGGCGGGAGTCATGAACGCTCGCGCCGCGCCGGGACGGAGAACGTTCCCGGCATCGTGGGTTTAGGCAGGGCAGCCGAATTGGCGGTGGCGGGCCTCGAAGGCGGCGACGATCTGAGAATGGCGGCGGCGCGTGACCATCTGGAAAAGGAACTGCTCGCGATCGAAGCCACAGGCTTGAACGGCGCTGGCTCAAGTGGCGAACGTGCGCCCCGCGTGCCGAACACGACCAACATTTATTTCGATGGCATCGAAGGCGAAGCGTTGGTCATAGCGCTGGACTTGAAGGGACTGGCGGTTTCGACTGGCGCTGCGTGCTCTTCTGGAGCGATCGAACCGTCACATGTGCTGATTGCGATGGGGATGAGTCGTGAGCGCGCAAAGGCCAGCATTCGTTTCAGTCTGGGCAAACAAAATACACCCGAGGATGTAGACTTCGCCCTGGGCCTGACCTCTGAAACGGTGGGGCGGCTGCGGGCGTTGTCACCGGTATGGCCGCCGTCAAGGCCGAAGATCGTAGTGGGCCGTTAACCCGCTAGAAGCAAGGAGCTATAAGCTGGTAGCTGTGTCAACCGAAACCATCGCCATCGCCATGTCTGGGGGAGTCGACTCCTCGACCGTTGCGGCCATGTTGCGTGCCGAGGGGCGCAGCGTCATCGGCCTGACCATGCAGCTCTGGAACCAGCGCCGTCTCGTTGGACACGAAGGCATGCCGGAATCGGTCCAGGGCCGCTGTTGTTCGATCGACGACGTTTACGATGCTCGCCGCGTGGCCGAGACCCTGGGCATCCCGTACTACGTGGTTAATCACGAAGAGCGCTTTGAACGCGATGTGGTGCGCCCGTTCGTCGAGGAGTATCTTGCCGGACGCACGCCCATCCCCTGCAGCCTATGCAACAATCACTTGAAGTTTGACCAGCTTCTTATTGTAGCCCAGCAGATTGGAGCCGATAAGATTGCCACCGGCCACTACGCCCAAGTCGCCTTCGACGAGCAGAGCGGCCGTTGGTTGCTGAAGCGTCCTGCCGACAAGTCCAAAGACCAGACTTACTTCCTCTTCGGCCTGACGCAGGAGCAATTGAGCCGCACCCTGTTTCCGCTCGGCGGCATGACCAAGCCGGAAGTCCGTGAACTGGCCAGAAAGCATGGCCTGGTGATCGCCGAGAAGCCCGACTCGCAGGAAATCTGCTTCGTTCCTGGCGGTGATTACAAGCGCTTTCTCGAAGCCTATCTCTCTGAGCAGGGAGACAAGGCGCCGGGAATTGCCGGCGAGATGGTCACCACCGGTGGCCAGGTGATCGGCGAGCACGCCGGCGTTCATAACTTCACGGTCGGCCAGCGCAAGGGACTCGGCGTGGCCACTGGCTCGCCGCTCTACGTTATACAAATCAAGAATGACACGCGGCAAGTCGTGGTGGGCAAGGATGAAGAACTTTACTCCCGGACTCTCAGCGCCCGCCGCGTAAACCTGATTTCGACGGCCGAACTGGGCGAGCCGAAGCGGATTGCAGTGAAAATCCGCCACAAGCATCAAGCAGCGCCCGCCATGATTGAATCCGCCGGGCCCGATGAAGTCCGCGTGACCTTCGATGAACCGCAGCGCGCCATCACCCCCGGCCAGGCAGCCGTCTTCTACGACGGTGACATCGTCGTTGGAGGCGGTTGGATCGAAACCTCCCTGTAGAGACGCGGTTTGCCGCGTTTCCTTCCGCGAAAAAGACGGGGCAAGCCCCGTCTCTACAGGCGGAGATTACTGGCGCAGCGGTTACCTCGGATTACTTTTGCTGAACCTCATAGCACCTTCGTGGCCTAGACCTGCCGATAGAGCAGAGTTAGGGTTAATTCACGACGGGCCCTTCGTAGTCACTCCCCGTTTAAAGGTCCGGCGTGGGGAGCGATTGTATGAAAATCTGGCATCTGGCTTATGCAGCATTGGGGATTGCGGTGGCGCGCTGGATTTTTAAGCGTCAATCCATGCAAGTAGCCGATCCGACCGCCCGTTTTCGTACCTCTGGCCTGCTGTAGCGTCAATGGGTTGAAGGGCATGGGCGCATCCCGTTGCGCCTCACTCCGATTATGGCTCGTCCATGCCCCTTTCCCATCCGCTGTTGCCAACTCCGGAAGTGCTAGCCCTAACGTGTCCCTTCGGTAACTTCTTTTCTCTTCCATCTCGCCTAAACTTTTGATGTGGACTCGTTGAGCGCGTACCGCTCAATCAGCGAAATCATGCGACCCAGATTCTCCAGCTTGCGCTTGCTCGCGCCCGTCGTACTTCTCGGCGCCCTGCTCGGTGTGCCTTTCTGCCCAAGAGCCGCTTCGGCGCAAGACGATGCCCCGTCGCTTGGCGACCTGGCGCGCAACCTGCGTAAGAACAAAGCGCAGCAGCCTCAACCACCATCGGACCCCGCCGAAACCGTGATCGATAACGACAATCTGGCCCAGGTCATGGAGGACGCCAAGAAGGCAAGGCCGCTCAAACCAGACAAGACCGTTTTTTCCATCGATCCTGCCGGCAATACCGTCAAAGTATCGTCACCCGACGTGACCTGTAGTCTCTCCTTCAACGCCCGCGCCAGTTCGCTGCTGATCAAGCCCATTTTGATCGAAGACTTGCCGCTGACGGAGTTGCTCAAGATCGACGGTCCCGGCTCCATTCAGGATGAAGCATTGCAATTGGAAGTATTCAACGGGACCGACTGGGATCTGCGCGAAATCACGATCGGCCTGACGCTCGAACGCAAGCCCGGAGAAAACGCTGAATTGGCCGCGCGTGCGCGGGTGATTCCCGCCGCTGAGGGCCTTGCGCCCATCGCCGTCGAAAGGCGTTCCGACGTAACCCTGCTCTATCACCTCAAGGCTGAGGCCAAGCCTTTCAGTACTACCGCCTTTCACGAAAATATCGGAATCACTCCCGGCCCCGATGAAGATTGGCGATGGTCAATCGTAGAAGCCAAGGGAATCCGGCCGTCACAGGAACAGTCGGTGCCTGATTCGCTGCCCGATCCGCTGTCTGCTGCTCCATCATCGTTACTGCCAGGCCCGGCCGGACCGCAGCTTGCACCCGCGCCGACCGTAATTCCGCCCGCTCCAGCCGCGCCGGCAACTCCAAGCCCAACTGCACAATAGAGACGCGGCTTGCCGCGGCTTCGGCCTCGGACGGAGCGCATATGGAGACGGGGCAAGCCCCGTCTCTACACAACAATCGTCGGCAGGAAACGCGGCTTCTGCCGCGCTTTAGTCAGTTGTTCAAACCCATAGGCAATCTTCAGCAGGGTCGGCTCGCTCCAGGCGCGCCCGAAAAAAGAGATACCGACCGGCAGTCCCCAGAGATATCCGGCTGTCACATTGATATTGGGATAGCCGGCGACGGCGGCCGCGCTCGAACTGCCTCCAGCGGAGTGATCGCCATTGATCAGGTCGGTGATCCACGCGGGCCCTCCCGTGGGGGCAACGAGCGCGTCGAGTTTGAATTTGTCCATGACCAAGTCAATGCCCTCGGCGCGGCTAAGTCGGTGATTCAGGTCGAGCGCATCGGAATATTCTTTGGTGCTGAGCGGGCCCTTCTGTTCCGCTTTGAGAAAAATGTCCTGCCCGAAGTAGGGCATTTCCCGCTCGCGATTACGCTCGTTGAACTCAATCACATCCTTCAAGCTCTTGACCGGCGAAGAACCACCGCGGCGAGCGAAATACGCCGCAAGATCTGCCTTCAGTTCGTAATAGAAGACCGTAAGCTCGCTGTCGTCGAACTTGCCAATCGTGGGAATATCGGCGGGATCGACAATCTCAGCGCCCGCGCGCTTCATCTCGCCCAAGAGCGAATCCATGAGTTGGTCAACCGCATCGTTGAAGCCGCAATATTTGCGCACCACTCCCAGGCGCGCACCTTTCAGTCCCGCGGCGTCGAGAAATTTTGTGTAGTCGGGGAGGAGTTTGCCCTGACGATCGGCGGTCGCGGGATCCTGCGAATCCGCTCCAGCCATAGCTCCAAGCAGAATGGCGACATCGCGTACCGTGCGCGCCATCGGACCCGCCGTGTCCTGACTGTGCGAGATCGGAACGATGCCGTTGCGGCTGACCAGTCCAACCGTAGGCTTCAGCCCCACCAGCCCGTTCGCCGAAGCAGGACAGACGACCGACCCGTCCGTCTCCGTGCCCACGCCGGCAACGCAGAGATTCGCCGAGACCGCAGCCCCGGTTCCTGAACTCGATCCACAAGGATTGCGATCAAGAGCATAAGGATTGCGAGTCAGTCCGCCCCGTCCGCTCCATCCGCTGGTCGAATGACTGGAGCGAATGTTGGCCCACTCACTGAGATTGGTTTTCCCCAGAATCACCGCGCCAGCCTTCCGCAGTTGCGCGGTGACAAAAGCGTCGTTTGCAGGGAGCGATCCCAGCAGCGCCAGAGAACCCGCCGTCGTATTCATGCGGTCCCCGGTATCGATGTTGTCCTTGATGAGAATCGGAATCCCATGCAGTGGCCCGCGCGGCCCTTTCGACTTGCGTTCGAGGTCGAGCGCGTCGGCAATCTGGAGAGCATCAGGATTGAGCTCGATGACGGAGTTAAGTTTAGGTCCGGCTTTGTCAATCTCCTGAATGCGGCCCAGGTACATCTCGGTTACACCGCGCGAGGAGTACTGGCCTGACTGGAATGCCCGCTGGAGGTCGCTGATCGTGATCTCGTCAAGTTGGAAGTCCCTGACGGGAAACGCCGGAGCAGGCGCGGGATCGACAACTCGAGCCGAGCCGAGCGCCGGATAAGCAGCCGCAGCCAGAGTCGCGGTCACTCCAGTGCGAAGAAAGTTGCGGCGCGAGCCGCATTTCGGGGGGAGGGAATTGGCAGGCATCAAGACTCCTGTGGACGCGGGATGAATGCGGATGCAAGTTCCGAGCGGGAATCTTACGCAGAGTACAAGAGAAAGGCAAACGCGGGATTATCATCAAGGAAAGCGGTCAAGGGACCGTTGTCTTGCCTAGACCGTAATGGTAGTCTAACCAAGTTGAGCGGGAGTAGTTCAGCGGTAGAACGCCAGCTTCCCAATTCTCTCTTAATCAATACTTTCAACAACTTAACAGGCTACAGGGGACTGCCAAATACCTGTAAGTACGTGGTAGACGAAATCAAAGCGGGTGCTAGTGCGGGTGCTCACTCCCGTTTTCCCTCGACAAAAAACTGGCACTCTCCTCACCAGGCTGAATCCGGGGATGCTACGGCGTGGGGAAGGCGTCAGCCCGAATTCTCAATGAGCGTAATCGCCTGTTTACAGCAGCTATTGCGATTTCGCCCTGTTGAGGACGATAGGTGCGAATGGTTATTTGATGATGAGCGATGATATGTAAATGCCTATGACAGCAATTGCAACCAGAAGCAGAAACGCCTGCCAGCGACGTGCCTTTGGATTCTCAGCGACAATCGTTCCAGCAACCTTGTCACCGATTCGCTGGTTCTGCTTAGAAGAGATTGCAACGATAAAACCGAGAAGGTAAAACCCGATTGCATCAATCGGACGCAGCAAGTTCCGTAAGAAAGCCCTACCGAAGCCACATGGCGCGTGATCTGCGCGGAGAACGTAAATTCCCATCACTTCTTTACCAAGCGTTGCCCCACAAAATCCTTCCAGCAAGAAGGAGTACGTCGAAGCGATCAAAATTGAAAGGAGCATCGCTACAAGCGCAGGGCCGCCCACTAGGTTTATGCTGCCGTCTTCTGATCGCGGAATGTGGTTCCAGCGTGCCGAGAGCGCAACTGTCGCGCAAAACCCCGGCAGTAGCACAAAGGCGTCCAAGAAAATGGCGAAGACACGATCAGAGATGCGGGCTACCCGCTGTTCAGGTTTCGCTGACGCTAGAGGGCTTGGGCTGGCTGTGATCTCAGTAGCATCCATCATGGGCTTGAACCGGCCAGTCTACACCACAGTTGACGATAAATCCCGATTACACGTGCGCCGTGAAAAGGCGCTGGTCGACTGCGGGTGAAAGTCCCGCCCGGGAACTGGGTTCGCTCCACCCGGGAGTAATCGGAGCGGCGGTGGAGGGA
>Ga0326727_10006204_pt1 | contig 33064 bp, 22 predicted proteins | sample MB2enrmetagenome_FD_207643 | JGI IMG/M metagenome (GOLD analysis project Ga0326727, IMG submission 207643) | Lab enriched peat soil microbial communities from McLean, Ithaca, NY, United States - MB29MY | ecosystem: Environmental > Terrestrial > Soil > Wetlands > Peat | place: USA: New York...
GTCTTCCAACCCGCTGCTGTTGCCACGTTTGATCGATACTTCTTCCCTTAGCGACGTTGCATTTGAGGGCTGGCTCGCAGGGTTCGGAGCGCTTCTTCCCCACCGGGCGCGGCGGCGTCACGAATGACCAGTCTGGCAAGCAAGATTGCGGACACGAATGCGGAATGCATGCGGGAACTCAATGGCTCCGCATTGTTTCCCATTGTCGAAAAACTGAGCGCCCACGGAAACTATGAGAGCGTCTTGAGGTCCGTCCTAGCGTCCCCCAACCGCGAGCAAGCCTTGCGCACGCTCGCGGCCCAGCTTGGACTAGCCCCGGAGTCGCAGGAGAACGGCGCCTTTGCTGTGCAGCGTGTGCTGCTTGCCGAAGTGGCGCTGCAAAACTTGACGAGACTGGAAGGGCTGCCGCTGGAAGCTTCCGTAAAGTCGATGCTGTGCGATTATTGCAAATTCTTCGTCAGCCCACCTCCCGCTGAAATGCAGCTTTTTGATCCCAGCCAAATGTCATTTGTGGCGCTGGCCAAGATCGCTTTGTTGGAGAGATTCCCGGCCGGCCAGTTCGATTGGGAAGTTTCCGGATTTCCGCGATCGTGGCTGTTGAAGGTTCCATTCTCCGCGTTGCCGAAGGTCGCTTATTTTTTGGCCCGCCGGTTGAAAGGCTTCGCGCCCTGCATCAATTCGCATCTGTCATATCGGCGGAAACATTCCTTGATCCTAATTCCTCGGGAATGCCAGAAATCGTGGTACCGCATGGCTCTCTCGGTGGAGCGGCAGCCGGAGATTCGAGGGCTGGTAACCTGTTCCTGGTTTCTCTCTCCCGATACCTTCAAGGTGAGCCCGCACCTCTCCTTTATGGTTGCGCCATTTCTTGAGTCTGGCGGAGTTGTGGTCACCCGCGGGAAGGCGGACGGAAACGGCTTCCTGGTCGGCAGCGAGTCGCGCAGAAAACTGTACGAGAGCGGAGAATTCAAGCCTACGATGGGTCTGGTGTTGTGGGCGCGAGACCAGATGATCCAATGGGCCCACGCACATCCGGAATTTGGCGATGCTTAGTTGCAATCTGTTTTCAAAGGGAGTATCCATCTGCCGGGCGTGCAGGTTTCGCGCTTTTCGAGACCCGGGAGACTAGGCGGCTGCGTGCGGTCCATGGGAAAGGACGAATGCGATGAAAAGGTTGTGCCTCTGGTTGGAAACGATAAAGCTTCAATACTTGGTTCTGTTTCTGCTGGCCCTTGGAGTGGTTGTCCATCTCGCGGCCTTCCTGCTTCTTAGAACTCATCCGACTATAGTTTTCGCTGAAATGGAGAAGATCGGGCGCAGCCTGGCCGAGAATGGCACCTTTGCCAATCCATTCAAGGTCCCCACGGGACCCACGGCGCACCACGCTCCCATCTACCCTGTGCTGCTGAGCTTTATCTTTCGGGCTTTCGGATACGGTACTGCGGCAGCGTATGCGATCGCCGTGATGAATATTTTTTTTGCTGCACTGCACTATGCTCTTATGCCGGTCTTGACCGACGTCGCGAAGATTCGCCGCGTCGTGGGTGTTACCGCCGGCCTTTTCGGCGCCCTCGTTCCCTACCGGATTTTGAAGGAGATCCGGTGGGAAACAACCTTATCCGCTCTGGTTGTGGTCGTATTGATCATTCTTACCACGCGCTGGTGGCAAACTCCCCAGCCCTCGCGCCTTTACACGTTTTTCCTGGGGATTGCATGGGGCGCGGGAATGATGTCCTGTCCCCCGTTATTGCCGGTGTTCCTGTTCCTGCTGCTGTACTTTGCCGTATTCGCGTGGAGGCGCAAACAAGCACAATGGCAGCTTACTGTCGCAATGGGCGCTCTGGGCATGGTAGTAGCCGTTGCTCCCTGGACCATCCGCAATTATCGAGAGCTCGGCGGCTTGGTTTTTGTTCGAAGCAACTTCGGAATCGAACTTGACGTTTCGAACCATACCGGGGCGTATGTCCTGGGCGCCGATAATATGTCGATTGGATTTCCCAACAACTACTTTCACCAGATGCACCCGTGGTCGAGTCAGGAAAATGCGGAAAAGGTTCGCCAAATCGGCGAAGTTCAATTCAACCGGCAACGCCAGCGGCAAGCCCTGAACTGGATCCGAACCCATAAGCGCGAGTTCGCGCGGCTGACTCTGGAAAGAACTGTCTTTTTTTGGTTCATGCCGTCCAAGCCGCAACCGGTGAAATCTATCCTATTGATGCCTTGGACTCTGCTGGCCGCCGCCGGGCTTTGGCTCGCGCTGCGCCGCCATCTTGCTCTGGGATCCATTCTGTTGTGCGTATGGATCGCGTATCCCCTGGTCTACTATTTCCTCGAGGCCAATACGCGCTATCGCTATCCGATTGACTGGACTTTCACGCTGCTTGCCGTCTATCTTATCTTCGAGTTTTACCCGCAGAGCAGCCAGGCCGTGTCTTCCGGCGAAAAGGTGGAAGGCCAACTCGCGAGCTGAGTTACAAATCAAAATAGGTTATCGATCGCCCGCCAGCTGATCCATCTTATCCATGGTTCGCGCCAGGATCTCGTCGGGAGATCCCTTGGCGACTACCGGCATGAGCAGGTTGAGATTCTTGTAGAACTTGATGAGTGGCGCGGTGCTTCGTTCGTAGGCTTCCAAACGCACGGCGACGGACTCGGGGCGGTCGTCTTCGCGTTGCAGAAGGCGTCCGCCACAGTGATCGCACACGGCCTCGACCTTCGGCGGCCGTTCTTTAACATTGAAAACCGACTTACATTTTTCGCAAGTGCGGCGGCCGCTCAGGCGCTGGACAATCTCGTCCACTGGCAATTCGTAGTTCACCACGGCGCTGAGCGCGATCTTCTCTTTTTCCATCAGCTCTTTGAGAGACTCGGCCTGGCCCAGCGTGCGCGGAAAGCCGTCGAGGATGAAACCGCCGCAATGGAGAATGCAGTGGCTGCGCTCGCGCACCATTTCCCAGACGGTGGAATCCGGCACCAAGTCGCCACGGCGCATATACTCCATGGCCGCCTTCATCGCCGGGGATTGATCGCAGTCGCGCCGCTTGCCCGCGGCTCGAAACACGTCTCCGGTCGAGAGATGGCAGGCGCCCAGGCGCTCGGTCAGAAGTTCGGCTTGCGTGCCTTTGCCCACGCCCGGCGCTCCCAGTAGAACCAGCCGCCAGGGGTTCTTGCGTTCCGGTGGAACGGCTGAACATTCCGCCGGAGGTCCTTGCAACCACGCTGCACGATCGTTCTTGATGGTTTCGTTCATGCTCATGAATTTACTCGGGGCAGCGCCCGCTTGCCGTGACCGCAATCACACAGGAATCGACGGCTCCGGCGGCGCTGCGCTTGCGTCTACCGATTCTGTTTCGCCGTGCGTTTTGCCAGGGCGGCAAACAGCGGCGCGCCCCATCCCCCGATGGCCAGCAGAGAACCGAAGAGAACGACGGCGTCGATGCTGGAACGTCCCTCGCGCACAAAGTAAACATCCTTCAGATTGAGCCAGAGGGCAAATTCATCGAGCGTCAGCGCCGCACCCACTCCGTAAAGCAGAGACATCAAGGCGCTGGCGAGAATCGACGACGAATCGCTGCCCGTGCCCACTTCACACAGCCAGCCATAACCAACGGCGAGCAGAATCAGAATTCCGATCACCAGGTGGTGGATGTGGCGTCCGCCCATGATGATGTAGTGAAAAGGCGGAATCTGATGCTGGATGGCAAACACCATTCCCCGGACCATGGCAAATGTCAGAAAGAAGCTGACGGATGCGAGGAACAGCCGGCGGCGCGGACGATCCGCGATATGCTCGTGGAGAAGTGAACCTAGGCGAGTGCGATGAAGCAGCAAGAGCAAGAGCGCGATCATCGCCAGCAGAATCAGAGAAAGAACCACTGCGTCGTTCGAGCGCATGGGACATTAGACCTCGACGACGATGCATGCGGCAAATCGGCGCTCTCGAATCGATGTTACAGGACGCTATCGCAGAAGATTCCTATAGCGTCGCAACCGCAGTGCGCACTCGCCGCCAACAGTTAGCTGCGCGATGGAAACTTTGAAGGAGAGCCTGTCGATTGACGTTGTCAAGCCAGCGAGCACGTGAGTGTGCATCAGGATGCGCGCCGTATTAGGCTACCGGGAGGCGCGAGCGGCAACAGTTGGATTGCGCCAGGCGCTGTTCGCGGAGGCTTGCGGCTGCAAAATTCAGGAAGGGCCTGCACGGTTAGTCCTTTTGTGGGGTCAAAGCTCAAGGTGGTGGTCAGACTGCATTCTTCGCACAACCAGAAGAACACTGAAGCGTTGCTCGACATTGCACTGCGAATGCTGTCCGGCAGGTCACGACACGACACCGCGGGCGATCTCGCCTCAAAGCGGAACAGTTTGCCGTGTCCCAATCGCCGGAAAGGCACCGAGCACAAGGGGTTCGCACACTTTCCCACCACTTACGGAACCCTCCTCTCACAGACATTTTCCCTGTTGCATGACTTGCTCGCTGCTTTACCGGACGCGGAGTCCGCGGCGAGACGAAGAGTTGCGTCGAACCACACTAACTATCGAGATCCTGCTCGGTCCTCCAATTCAGGTAGTCGCTGGCTGTCCGTATCGCTTCCTCCGAACTTCTTTCCGTTCCATGGCAGACCTCGAGCCCTTGCCGAAAAACAAGCACGTGGTACTCAGTTCGATCGCGCCGGTCCAGCATGGGCACGACCGTTGCGATATCGTGTCCGACCGGCAACTGGCTTGAAGAGTAACCATTTTCAAACTCCAACATTCGTTCCGGCCGCAATCGAGGACCATAGCGCGGAGCCATGATGGGGGAGGGAAAACACCACGCCCGGAAGCCCCGCACCGCACACTACTCAGCATTGTATGAATCTGCCGTAGCCTACCGTTTCCAATCACGGCTGTCTATCGGGCCGGAGCCCGACAATTGTCCGGGTAACTGCTGACAATGTGTCAAAAAACTCCAATAGTTCCACGCTCACGAGCGCAATTCACGATTACACGATCCAAACCACATCACCGGACAATTCAACTGATTGTGCTGTCCTGCTCTCCGCCCAGGACATAGCAAGAAGCCTCGCCATGGCGTCAAATGCCTATCTATGTCAAGCTTATATGTGCTATTCAGCACGAGCTGGGTACAATCGATTTACAATGGCTCTCCAGCGTTCGCTTAACGCGGTTTGGGCGGTCGTCACGCAAGTGTGTGACGAACATCACAGAACAGAGTGCGTCATCCGAGTTGAATGGCAGCAGAATGGAAGTGAACGGCACGGGGAGGAACGCTGAAAGCATTGCCGTTCTTACCCTCCGGACCTCCACACAGATTTTCCGCCGGCCTGGTCAAGAGAGAGACTTTGAACGAATGAGCTGCGCTACAAACCCTGCCGACTCTTCGCCTCTTCCGCTGATCGAAGCGGAGATTGCCCGGCGCGTGGCGGCGGAGAGGTTGCGGCTGGAGCAGGCTGCCGGGCTCGTCGAGAAACCCATCGCCCACTTCCATCGCCCCGTGGAGCGCCCCTTCACTGCGGAAGAACGCGATCGGGTGACCATTCTCTTCGGAGGTTTTACCTGGAAACACGAGCGCTTCGTCGAAGCCGTGTTTCGCGGCTGCGGCTATCGCTTCCAGATGTTGCCGAATCCCAACGTGGCCGCCTTCCAGACCGGCAAGGAGTATGGCAACAACGGGCAGTGCAATCCTACCTACTTCACCGTTGGCAACCTCATCGAGTTCCTGCGGTCGATCGAAGCTCGCGGTCTCTCGCGCCAGGAGATTCTCGACCATTACGTTTTTTTCACTGCGGGCTCGTGCGGGCCTTGCCGCTTCGGCACCTACGAGTCCGAATATCGAATGGCGCTCGAGAATGCGGGCTTCGGGGGATTCCGTGTTCTGCTGTTTCAGCAGGACCATGGCATCAATGCCATGACCGGTAATACCGGCCTAAAGTTTTCGGTTGATCTCGGCATGGGCCAGCTCAACGCGGTGAACCTGGGCGATGTGATCAACGATTTGGTGTACCAGATCCGGCCCTATGAAGTTGTTCCGGGCGCAACCAATCGGGCCATCAAGGAAGTCGTGGACCAACTGAGCGATTTTCTGGAACACCGGAAGCGTTACGAAATCCTCGAGCGCGCCCCGGGATGGATTTCGCGCCGCCTGGCCCGCAACCAGAAGCTCAAAGATGTCGGCAACACGCTGGGCAAGATCTTGAATCACCTCTACGCCGATGACTTCCTCAAAGCGACGCGCCTCGCCCGCGAGCGCCTGAACCAAGTCGAAGTGGACCGCACGCGCGTGAAGCCCATCGTTAAGATCACCGGTGAGTTTTGGGCGCAACTCACCGAAAGCGACGGCAACTTCAACATGTTCACCTTTTTGGAGCAGGAAGGCGCCCAGGTGTACGTGGAGCCGATCGGCGGCTGGGTAACCTATCTCCTCTATGAGGCTCGGGCGACCGCACAAGAGAGAAAAGGCCTGGATGTTCCGCATCCCGGCGCTCGCTGGTGGGAATGGAAGAAGCAACTGGCCAACGATTGGAAATTCCGCAAGAAGTGGCTGCTGTTGCGCTTGAGCGAAGGCATCTGGAACCGCCAGCATGCGCGCACCGCCCGTCACCTGGGCGGACTCACGCCCCGTCTCGCGTCCCAGAACGAGCTGGCTCGTTTGGCGCATCCTTTTTATCATTCACTCGCTCGTGGCGGCGAAGGCCATCTCGAAGTGGGGAAGAACGTCTACTACACGACCCACGGCCTCTGTCACATGGTGCTGGCTTTGAAGCCGTTCGGATGCATGCCGTCTTCACAATCCGACGGCGTGCAGTCTGCCGTGGTGAACCGTTTCCCGCAAATGATTTTCCTGCCCATCGAAACTTCGGGCGAGGGAGAAATCAACGCGCACAGCCGCATGCAGATGGCCCTGGGCGAAGCCAAGATCAAAGCTAAGGCCGAGTTCGAGCACGCGCTGGCCTCCACCGGCAAAAGGCTCGATGAGATCAAGGCCTACGCCGCCGAGCATCGCCAACTGCGGAGCCCGTTTTATCCGGTGCCGCGCCGCCGAGGCGTAGCGGGAGTGGCGGCCAACTTTGTGTTGCATGTGGGCAACCTGATGGATGGCAAAGCGCGCCTCGCCAAGCTGCCCGGCGAGAACTAAGGAGTTGCGGGAGATTCCGTGGACACGAACCCACAAAGCGCCGGACTCGGCATCCGCTATCGCGTCGGCCTAGACGTCGGCTCAACCACGGTCAAGGCCGTGGTTATCGAAGCCGGGACCGACCGCATTCTCTGGCGCGACTACCAGCGCCATGACACCCGCCAGCCCGAGAAACTTCTGGAATTCCTCCATCGCATGGAGGCCGAAATCGGCGTTGCTCCCGGCAATTGCCGCATGTTCATCACCGGCTCCGGCGGCAATGCGCTCAGCGCTCTGATCGGCGCGAAGTTCGTACAGGAGGTGAACGCGGTCGCGCTCGCGGTCGAGAAGCTCCATCCCGAAGTGAACTCGGTCATCGAACTGGGCGGTCAGGACGCCAAAGTCATCATCTTCAAAGAGGAGGGCGCAAACGGCCGCAGGAAGAAGATCCCTTCGATGAACGACAAGTGCGCGGGCGGCACCGGCGCGGTCATCGACAAGATCAACGCTAAACTGAAGATCCCGCCCGACGATCTCTGCAACCAGGGCTACAAAGGGATCAAGATCCATCCCGTCGCAGGCAAGTGCGGCGTTTTCGCCGAGACGGATATTAATGGCCTACAGAAGCAGGGCATCCCCGCCGATGAACTCATGGCTTCGCTCTTCGACGCCATCGTGCTGCAGAACCTCACCGTCCTCACGCGCGGCCACACGCTGCGCCCCCACGTGCTGCTGCTGGGCGGCCCGAACACTTTTATTCGCGGTATGCGCGAGGCATGGCAGCACAACATCCCTCTGCTCTGGGAAGAGCGCGGAATCAAGCTGCCTCCGCACGTTACGCCCGAGGACGCGATCAAGACTCCGGAGAATGCGCTGTACTTCGCGGCCCTCGGCGCGGTGGAATTCGGCAAAGGCGAAGACGCGGAGATTGGCCAGTATCTGGGGACACAGAATCTCGAGCGTTACATCTACGAAGAACGCCGCCAGGAAAGTGCGGCCTCGGGCAACCACGGCTTGGTCGCTTCGCGGGAAGAATTGGAAGAGTTCAAAGCCAAGTACGGGCGGTCGAAATTCGTTCCGGCTGTTTTCCGGCGCGGTGAGCGCGTGCGCGCTTTTATCGGCCTCGATGGCGGTTCGACTTCCACCAAAGCCGTGCTTCTGTCGGAGCACGGCGACGTGCTCTCGAAAGCGTACCAACTTTCCAAGGGCAACCCGATCCAGGACACGATCGATCTTTTCGAAAATCTGCGCCAGCAGGTGGAAAGCCAAGGCGCGCATCTGGAGGTTCTCGGCGTGGGCACGACCGGTTACGCCAAGGACATTCTGCAACGCGTGTTGTCGGCCGACGTCGCCCTGGTTGAAACCGTGGCGCACACCGAGTCGGCGCTGCGCTTCTACGATGATCCGCACGTCATTGTCGATGTCGGCGGACAGGACATCAAACTCATCGTCCTCAAGAATGGCCGCGTCAAAGACTTCAAGCTCAACACGCAATGCTCCGCGGGCAACGGCTATTTCCTGCAATCCACGGCGGAAGGATTTGGCATTCCCGTCGAGAACTATGCGGATGTGGCGTTCACCGCCACCACCATGCCGCTGTTCGGCTACGGCTGCGCCGTGTTTTTGCAGTCCGACATCGTCAACTTCCAGCGCCAGGGTTGGCGGGCGGAAGAAATCCTGGCCGGCTTGGCGACCGTGCTGCCGAGGAATGTTTTTTTGTATGTCGCCAAGGTGCCGAGTCTGGCAGCACTGGGCACGCGCTTCGTTTTGCAGGGCGGAACGCAGAACAATCTCGCCGCCGTCAAAGCGGAAGTGGATTTTCTGCGCGCCAGCTTTCGCCCGCTGGGCATCGAGCCGGAGATTGTAGTCCACGAGCACTGCGGCGAATCGGGAGCGATCGGCGCTGCCATCGAAGCTATTCGCTGGTGGCGCAATGGCCATTTCACCAACTTCATCGGTCTGGATGCCGTCCGCAAGATCCGCTATCGCACCACACGCAGCGAAGCCACGCGCTGCAATTTCTGCAAGAATGCCTGCCTGCGAACTTTCCTCGATGTGCGAACCGACGACGTTCCGACGGATGATGTTGGGACGGATGACGCGCGAACCGCTGATGTTGTGATCGAAGAAGACGCAGAAGCCAAGCTCACCGAAGCGCCGTCTTTCCCCACCAAAGTTCCGCTCCATCCCGGTGAGCAGCGCATGATCGTCGCCACCTGCGAAAAAGGAGCGGTGGAAGACGTTGCCACCATGCGCGGCATCAAGGCCCGGCTCGACGCCACCAAGGCCGCCAATCCAAATCTTGTGGAGATGGCCGCCCGCGAAGTGTGGCGCTCGCGCCACCCGGAAAACGTGGCCGATCCAATTCCCACCCCCGCGCGCGCATGGTCCGCCGCAGCCCGCAACCGCGTCGCCCTCATGAAACGGCGCGGGCAGTTGCGCGTTGGCATTCCTCGCGTTCTCAACATGTATGCCTACACGCCGCTGTTCAGCGCCTATCTGGAAAGCTTGGGCGTGAGGGCCGAGAACGTCGTTTACTCCGATTTCACCACCGGCGACATGTACCGCGCGGGATCGAGCCGTGGTTCCATCGACCCCTGCTTCCCTTCAAAGATCGCCATCGCGCACGTCCACAACCTGGTCTTCAACAAACACGCGCGCCAGCCGCTGCAGGCGATTTTCTTCCCCATGTTCGACGTGTTGATGTCCCCGCTCGTCAACGCCCGGGGGAACAACGCCTGTCCCACGACTTCGGTGACACCGGAAACCGTGGAAGCGGCTTACACCAAGGAAACCGACCTCTTCGCCGAACGCGGCATTCGATACGTGCATCCGCTGGTCGACCTTTCGGACCGCAAGCTTTTTGCGCGGCAGATGTTCCAGGCGTGGGCGCCCATCCTCGGCCTCTCGGAGGGGGAAAACGAACGCGCCATCGCGATCGGCTACCGCGAGTTGGCGAAGTTTGAATCCAGCATCCGCCGCCGCGCTCGCGAAGTTCTCGACCAACTGGAGTCGGAACAGAGGTTAGGCATCGTCATGCTGGGACGTCCCTATCACCACGATCCCGGCATCAATCACGAAATCCCGGAACAGTTCCAGAAGCTGGGTTACCCGATCTTCTCGCAGAGCACTCTGCCGCTGGATGAAGACCTGCTGGAGCGGCTGTTCGGCGAGGAAGTGCGCGCCGGTGACATCGTCCATCCGCTCGACATTCGCGATGTTTGGAAGACCGCCAACTCGGCCAGTTCCAACCACAAGATCTGGGCCGCCAAGTTCACGGCGCGTCACCCCAACCTGGTTGCGGTGGAGATTTCCAGCTTCAAGTGCGGCCACGACGCGCCCATCTACAGCGTCATCGAGCAGATCGTGGAGCGCTCGGGCACGCCTTATTTCTCCTTCAAAGACATGGACGAGAACCGGCCGGCCAATTCCATAAAGCTCCGCGTCGAAACCATCGATTACTTCTTGAAGCGTTATCGGGAAGATCTGTTGGACCGGAAGAAAAAGCATGCGGACATCGAGCGCCAGCTAGCCGAGTATGAGCACGGGCTGCGCCGGGCCGGATTCGCTCTCGCGCCTTAGTTCTTCCGAAGTGACATTTGCCGTACACTGCAAATGCCGTTCCAGATGGTTGCGTGAACCCATGCCCCTGCCTCAATTTACCCTCGACGATTACGAAACAGCTTTTGCCGATCGCCATCTTCTGCATCATGTGGTGGCGAAGTGGGCGAAGGCCAAGCCGGAGGCTCCGGCCATTCTAAGTGCGGATGGCAACCGCGCCGTCACCTGGAGCGAGTTCGACCGCATCACCACGGCGCTGGCGAAAGAACTGTTGCACTTGCGCTTCGCTAAGGGCGATTTCCTGGTCACCATGTTGCCGCTGTCCGTGGATCACGTGTTGCTGGAATATAGCTGTTTCAAAATCGGCGTGATCGTCGCCCCGCTGGATCTGCGTCTGTCCTCCGCCGAGGTGATTCGAGCGCTGGAGATCCTCCGCCCGCGCGGGTTTGTCGGCCTGGGCCTGAAAGCGCCGGTCGATTTTCGGGAACTGTGGCGCGCCGTCCAGACGCATTGTCCATGGATTCAGAATTCCATCGCAGTGGACTCGGACGAGCCGATTCCAGGCACGCGATCGTTTGCGTCGATTGCCGAACGAGCGCTGGCGAACACAAGCCGCGAGACGGCAGCGGACTCCGACGGCCTGACCGCGACCGCCTCCGCCCCGACCGAGAACGATGGCGCGCTGGTCATCTTTACCACCGGCTCGACCGGTTCGCCCAAGCCGGCTCTGCTGTCGCACCGCAACATCACGGTGCAGAACATGTGCATGTGCGGCGCCTTTTTTGGCGGAGACAGCGGCGCCCGCACTCTGGTCAATTTGCCTCCGTCTCACGTAGGGGGCCAGACGGAGCTATTGATGAGCACCTTCTTTGGCGGAGGTACGGCCGTTGTCCTTGAGGTCTTCGACGCCACCCGTTCGTTGCGTGCCGTTACGCAGCATCGGGCCGAGGTCATGGGCCAGATCCCGGCCATGTTCAATCTCGAGTGGATGCTGAAAGACTACGACCGCTATGATCTCTCCAGCCTGAAACTTGTCGCCTATGGCGGACATGCGGTGTCGCGACCGTTCGTCGACCAGCTTGCCACCATGGCGCCCGTGATCGGCACCGGACTGGGACTCACCGAAGCCGCCGGTTTCTGCACTTATATTCAGGCGAGTGCGGACGACCGGGAGAAGCTTCTAGCCGGACTGGGACAGGACATGCCGATCTACGCCTGCTCCATTCGCCAAACCATGCGCGCCGACGGCAACGCCGGCGATGAGTTGCCGCCCAGCGAGACGGGCCATGTGTGCTTTCGCGGTCCGCAGACCTTTCTTGGGTATGTCAACGATCCCACCGCCACCGCCCAGGCGATTTCGCGCGACGGCTTCTTGTATACCGGTGATCTTGGGTTCAAGGATGCCGCGGGCTTGCATCTGACCGGCCGAGACAAGTGGGTGATTAAGTCGTTTGGCTACCAAATATTCCCTGGCGATGTGGAGAGGCATATCTGCACCCTGGCGGGCAAGGTGGCCAACTGCGTTGTGGTCGGCGTGGGTCATGCCGTAGTTTCCGAAGCGGTGGTGGCAATGGTGGAGAAGAAACCCGAAGTTGAACTGAACTGTCAGGAACTGGATCGGCACGCGCGTTCCTTGCCCTCCTATATGCGGCCGCGCCATTGGATCATTCTCGAACCCGGCCAGATGCCGCTGAACCGTGTGGTCAAGCCGGACTACCTGCGCGCCCAGGAAATGGCTCGCCAGGAAATCGCGCAGTTGCGGGCCCGCGGGGAGTGGGACAGAGCCTAGGTGTTTGTTCCAGGTAACATCACCTCCAGCAGGCTGCAAGACTGAATCAGCACTCTTCGGCGGCATTTCCCACTTTCTCCCCAGTACTTTAGTTTCTTCCGCCTGCAAGCACTTGCCGAAAACTCGCCTAAAACAAAGGATAATTCAAGGTTCTCCCCCCTTTCGGGAGGTTCCATTGAACCGCGGGCCCCATCTCGCCAAGCATGTAAAAATCCGCAACGAATCCACTGACCGCAAGCCCGCCGATACGAAAGAGACTGGTGTGCTGACCAATCGTGTCCGCCATAACGGCAAGGAAACAGAGTCGTGTGCGCTTCGTTTGGAGGCAATCATGAAGAAGGCTCTACTAGTGGCTTCTTATTTCTTCTTGGCGGCGGTGGTGGGTTCTCCGGCCGCATTAGCGCAGAACTGCAGCAGTGCTCCGAGAGGCTTTGGAGCAGCATGGTGGCGGTCGTACTCGGCTTGGTGCTCCGCGTGCGGCGGCACACCGAACTCCAGCAATATGAGTTGCAGGCCAGGCCCCAACTGGGGACGCCCAGCCGTCAATCAGCCCTACGACGACTCCGCAGCCATTGCAGCAGCCCAGGCCCAAGCCCAAGCCGCCGCCGAAGCCGAGCGTGAGCGGCAGCTCGAAATCGAGCGCCAGCGGCAGCAGGAAATCGAAGAACAAAGGAAACGCGAAGAGGAAGAGGCCAGACGCCGCCAGGAAGAATTCGAACGTAAGAAGCAGGAAGCCCTGAGCAGCATGAAGGGAATCGCCGAGGGCGAACTTGGCCTGAAAGGCGCTGGAGCAGGCGATCTCGGCCTCAAGGACTTCGGCGACACGAGCACCGGCGGCCTCAAGGATGCCCCCAACTCATCTGCCTCGCCCACAACGACGGCGAAGAAGCCGGAGTGCCAGTGGGGCGACCAAGGCTCTTCCGTCGTCGATCTCCGCTGCATGGGTTTGGACCCCGACAAGCCGATTGTCCTCGATCCTCACATCGCCCGCGGTCAGCAGCGCGCCTTCCCCGCGCAGATCGATCCTGCGACGTTCCAGAATGCCAACTACAACAAAGGGTTCGAGGCGCTCATGCGGCTCACGTTCAGCGTCAAGGACGCCATGGACGCGGTCGAGTATTTCAAGCAGGCGCAGTTGCAGCGGCCGAACGATCCTCTGGTGCACAACGGCTTGCTGCTGGCACAGGACATTCTGAAGGGGCGCCAGCAAAAGGAACAGGAGGACAAGGATCGGGCTAAGCAGTCGCTCTACCACGGCGTGGCGGCGCTGATGATGGGCGATGTCAGAACGGCCAGCGATTCCGTAAAGCGTGCCCAGAAACTCGATCCGCAAAATAGCGCCATCGCTCCCTGGTCGAACCTGATGTCGGGACTTTCCGACCACTACAAAGAGGCTCCGGCGGGAAACCGCGTCGTCTGCGAGCTAGTGGGCAATGCCCTGATCTTTGAGTCGCGAGGCGAATTCAAACATGAGATCGTCACTCTGGAAAAGGCTGCGCAGGTGGCTCCCCACGATACCTACGTCAAAGGAATGCTTTGGCGGGCCCGCCATCTTGACCCCCAGAATCCAGACTTCTCCAGTGTGGCGCCGGGCGCAGTTACAAAGTACCCGCCCGGTGCGGGCGGATTGAAACCTGACAATCCCAAGTAATTAGGAAGGAACACGACGGTGGAGGAGAACGGATCTTCCGCCGCGAAAAGCAACGAGTCATAAGAGAGGGAGTTAAAGCCGTGAAGCCAAGGACGATTCTTTCCGTACCCTTATTCATTCTGCTGTTATTCGCAAATGTCATTCCCACGCAGTCACAGACGACCAAGCCCCCTGGTCCTTCTCATCAGCAGGCGGCTGACGTGGCCGCCCGCAAACAGCTTGCAGGTTACCTGGCTGACTTTCGCACCCATCCCGAAGATGCGGAACTGCGCGACAAGATCATCGAGTTAGCCAAAACCTTGAAGCCGGCTCCGGCGATTCCTCAACTTATGCGGGCTGATTTTGCCAAGGCTGCGGCACAACTAAAGAACGCCTCTGCGGCGGACGATTTCAAAGCTGCGGCCAAGCTCTTCGACAAGGTTGCCGTGCAGGCTCCCTGGTATGCCGATGCCTACTTGAACGCCGCGTCCGCCTACGCCAAGGCCGCCGACTACGACGCCGCCAAGCGCAATCTGGCTCTCTATCTGGCAGCCGTGCGTCCTGGCACTGACACCCAGGACGCCGAGAACCTGCAGCATGATCTCGACCACCAGCAGAACCTGCAGCGGTTTCAACAGGCGCTGCAAGATTTCCGCAACAACCCAAGCGACGCCGCGAGGGAACAGATCATCAAGTTGGCGCTGACGCTCGATCCCAAGCCGGCGCTGTCCGAGGAGGTGCATGAGGCCGCGGGCCGCGCCAGTTACGCATTCAAGAACGCATCTTCGGAGACGGATATGTTGGCGGCCGCGGAAGCCTACGGGAAAGCTGCGCAGCTTGCCCCGTGGGTGCCCGATTACTATTTCAACCAGGCCGTTGCCTATCAGCAGGCAAAGCAGTTCGATAAGGCGATCACTGCATTCGGCTGGTATCTCGCGGCCGATCCAAACGCGAAAGACGCCGACCAGGTGCGCGAGCGCATTGGAGGCTTGAAGTACGCCAAGGAAAAGGCAGCACAAGAGCTGCAGGCCGCCGAAGCCAAGGCAAAAGCTGAGGAAGAAAGACGCGAGGCGCCGATAGCCTTGTGGCGCCAACTCAAGGCCCAGTACGATGGCGCCACCTATACCGGTTCCAATTGCAGTCATGCTCCACAACCCAGATGTTTTCAAGAAGTCGGACACTTTCCCTGCGGATGCACCGAGGCCGATTTCCACGGCGCAAGCTGGTACACGATAAATGACATTGCTTATCGGGTCGTGTTTCCTGATGATGGGACCATCCGGCTTACACACATCTGGATGAACGAAAGGTATGAAGACATAAGGGGCACGCCAAAGGGTCCCTCCATAGCCGATATCGAGTGGGAGCAGTCCAGTGACTATCGCGGCAAGGCTCCTTACAAGCACGTCTGGATCCAACTCTTAGATGGCCTCAATCAATTCGTATACAGTAACCCCATCTTTGGAGGGGAGCGTTCACCTGACAGCGCGTTGTACGATCCCGGCCAACGGTATTCCTACGTATTGTTCAAGAAGCAATGAGTTGATGGATGGCCTGCTGGACTTTGGCAGTGCGACGCCATTCACACAGCAAGAAGCGAAAGCGTCGATGCAGCTTATAGCACTTAGGGAGATAAGAAATGAAGGCAAGGACAATTTTTTCTGTACCCATACTTACACTGCTGTTAGTCGCCGTCGTCATTTCCACGCGGGCGCAGACAAGCAGCCCGCGACCTTTGAAGCCACAGATTGGCGCAAGAACTCCATCGCCTCAGACCAAGCTCAAGCAATATCTTGCCGATCTTCAAAACACTCCCGAGAACACGGCGTTGCGCGAGAAGATCATTAAACTTGTGCAGACGATGAAGCCTGCTCCTGCCCTTCCGCAGGAAGCGCAGGACGAGCTAGCCAAGGGAAGTGACTCGGTCAAACAAGCGACCCAGCCGGAAACAACGCGCGACGCGCTCGCGCACTTCGAGCGTGCGGCGTTGCTGGCCCCATGGTGGCCGGATGCCTATTCCAATCTCGCCAGCATCCAGGAGAAACTGGAAAAACTCGACGATGCCAGGGCGAGCCTGAGTCTCTACCTGTTGGCGTCGCCGAATGCAACCGATGCCGAAACGGTGCGGAATAAGATCGCCGCGCTCGACCCTGAAGAAAGGCTGAAGCGGTCCGTCGCCGAGGTCAACAGCGCTCCGAACGACCCGGCGGCCCGCGAGAAAGTGATTCGGCTGGCGCAGACGATGAAATCTCCGCCGGCGATTCCCGAGGAGGCGCGCGAGCACTACGTTATGGCCGCGGCCTTTGTAGAGAAGGCGAAGGACAGCAACGGCTTCGAGCGGGCGATCGAGCAATACAAAGCGGCATTGCTGGCGGCTCCCTGGTGGGCCGATGCCTACAAGAAGCTGGCCATCGCCCAGAAGGCTGCGGATCACTACGACGATGCCATCGCCAGCCTGAATCTCTATCTCCTGACCCAACCCGCTGACTCCCGCGACGCCCAGGATGAGATCTACAAACTAAAGGCGGATAAGCAAGCGTCTGCAGAAGACGAAGCAAGGAAACAAAGGGAAGAACAACAGAGACAGAGACAAGCTGCGGAGGAGGCACGGGCAAAGGCGGAGCGCGCCCGGCTTGAGAGCGTCGAGGGCAGGTGGTGTTATCTCCTGTTTGGAACATTGCAGGCTTCCGGGGGAGGCCTTATGGTAATACGCCCGGAAGCAGGCGGTGGATGGACGATCGACTATCCAAACTGGAGCGCGCTGTATGCCTATAACATCAGGCACAGCGGGCGAAGCATCGCGTTCACCAGAATGATCCGCGGTGCGGACCCTAGCCTCAACACCGCCTACCTTGACTTAAGTCTTTCTTCCGATGGAAGCGAATTAATCGGGACCATCAGAACGGGCAACGGAACTGAACCTGTGACATTCGTGAGGCAATGATCATGAGAATACCGTCGCCCGCACTATGCGTTTTCGCACTGTGTCTGGCTGGCGCCGTTTCAGAAAGCCGTGCTCAATCGCGGTCGACTGATGCGCCGCAGTCCCTCGACCAGTACGTAGCACTAAATCGTTGGTTCTCCGTATCGGGCAAAGCCTCTGCCCTTCGCCATCAGTTTCCCCACGAAGCGAGCAACCGATTCCAGCCTTCGTAGATCGTCGGGAGTAAAGTCCGGCCCCGCCGCGGCTGGGCGCGGGGCCTTGCGGGAGACCTGAATCACGCCAATTACTTCTCCGTTCCTGCCTAGAACGGGGGCAGACATGAGTTTCTGAATTACCTGCGCATCCAGCCCACTGTCGCCGAGCTTGACGAGTTCAAAAATGCTGAAATGCTTTACTTGCGTGAAGCTGTTGAAAAGGCCCGCCTCCTTCGTCCGCGCGGTGCGGGCCGCTACCGACGAACTGGAAAGAGGAATCGCCCCCGCCGTTTTCAACTCACCGGGGTATAGAAAGTTCAGCAGCGTTCCGCCAAGCTCCAGCAGCGCAACTTCCGTCTCTCTAACCCGGAAGATCTTGGCCACGCAGGCGCAAATCGACTCCGGAGTGCTGTCCAGAGAGTCCAGGCCCTTAAGCTGTTCGATTTCCCACATTTTCCCAAGCATGCCTGAGGAGAGGGTGACCGGCAAGGTAACCAACGTGCCCCTTCTTGCCTTTTCCGTTTCCATTAACTCGGGGGACGGGAGAAGGTTCGTCCAATTGAGCTAGACGCCCATCTAAACACCGCTCGCTCAGCGCGTCGATCCCTCGTGCGTTGGCTCTCCATAAAAGGAGAAATCTGCGAAGTTCTGGGGTAGATTCGAGAAAACTCCCCTCGATTCGGCATGCTTCACACCGTGGGGTTGGCGGACATTCCCACCCGTTTCACTTCGTGCCATCGCATATCGCCACGAAGATATTGCCAGATTCCCTGTAGCCGCCATAACATCGTCAACTGTCGGTACGGGAAATGTTCGAAAAAGCAATAGAAGATCAAACGAGTAACTTCGCGCCAGTCACTATATCGGCGAAAAGTCATCTCTTCAAGGAGAACGGATCCTATGGAGATCAGGGTGGCAAAGGCATAGCCAAACAATAGAAATTGCAGAAAAAAATGTTCGCTAAGCCCGCCCAATAGGAACGCACAAAACATAGTCGAATAGCCAAATATCTCGACAATTGGGGCCAACAGCTCGAAGATCCACATGTACGGCAGAACCACCCAGCCCACGCGTCCGTAACGGGGCCGGAACAACATATCCCGGGCTGGCCAGAGTGCATCGATCAAGCCTTTGTGCCAACGGGCCCGTTGTCGAGCCAGTGAAGCCAGGTCTGAGGGCGCCTCCGTCCAGCAGGTCGGATCGGGAATGAAATTGATGTGATAGGGACGGCCTTCCTCCTGCAGGTGACGGTGAAGCCGAACCACCAAGTCGAGGTCTTCCCCGACTGCATGAGTGCGAAAACCTCCGACTTGCTTCACCAAGTCGCGTTGGAAGATTCCAAAGGCTCCAGAGATGATCGGCAGCATGTTGAAGCCGGCCCACGCTTCGCGTCCCACCAGGAATGCGCGCAGGTACTCAATCACCTGCAATACCTCAATCGGTTTCCGCGGCAGGCGCACTTCTTTCAGTTCCCCGTTGGTCACAGTGCAGTTGTTCAGGATGCGCACAATCCCACCCACCGCGACCACCCGGCTGGGATCGGAGAATACGGCGGCCATGATGCGCATCAGGGATTCCTTCTCCAAAATCGAGTCGGCATCTACGACACAGATATAAGGACTGGTGGCCGCGTTGATTCCGGCGTTGATAGCGTCGGCCTTACAGCCGGCCGCCTCCTTGTCCAGGACCAGCAGTTGGGGCTCGGTCAGACTGCGGTAGATTCCACGCAGCGGTGCGGTGACTATGTCTGGGATATAGAGAACCCGGGCAGTTTGAAGCTGAAACGCCTGCTCCAGCTTTTGAAGAGTACGGTCGCGGGACCCGTCGTTGACCACAATCACTTCCAGGGCGGGGTAGTCAAGGCTCAACAACGCTTTTACACTCGCCACGATGCTGCTCTCTTCATTGTGGGCCGGAACCAGCAGAGTAATCGGTGGTGTGAAGGGCGAGGCTTTGAGCAGTTCAAGTTTCAGACTGCCCAGGCGGTGACGGTGCATCGTGTTCTTGAAAATGGCTGTAATCAGCAAAAACAAGTAGATGAGGTTGGACAGCAGGTAGTAAACAAAGAACGTGTCATTCGAAATCGACAAGAAAAGCAACATCAGCGCCCACCTGCCGCAACCGCTGCGGCTTTGCTATTCGTACCCATGCGGTTTCTGGCGTCAGCAACCACGTCAAGCAAAGTCTGGGCTGACCGGCCAGGACCTAGTTCCATGGCGCTGATGATTTTCTCGATGGCTCCCGAGCGCTCCAACTCAGAGATGAATACCTGCAACGCATACTCGTCCTTGGTCGCAACCACATCCTCGAGAATCTGCCCCAGTTGTGGCTCCATGCGTGCCAGCGCCCATGCGGCTCGTTGACGAACATAGCGGTTGGAATCGCAGAGCGCTCGCAGCAGGGTTCGGATCTTTCCGATGTTCTCGACCTGTCCCAGGGCTACGACGGCCCGCAAACGTACAAACCACTCCGGATCATCAGCCAAAGAATCGAGCGCCGGCAGGGTGAACGACGCGTTGGTGCGACCTAAAGCTCGGGCCGCGGAACCTCGCACTTCCGGAAGTGGATCCGCCGCCAGCACAAGCAATTCCTCGCCCAGGTCAGGCGACGCCAGCTCTCCCAACACGCGGGCCAGCAACTGCCGTACCGGACCATCGGCGCGCTCCACGTAGTTGACCAGTATTTCGGGGTGGCTGCGGCAGCATTTCACCAATGCGCTCTTCAGAGTATGTTCGGGGACGTCGAGGTGAATCAGCATGCGGTCCATGAGTGGCATCGCGGCCTCCGCGAGGGCGATCCGTCCCAGCCCACGAACGGCAGCAATGCGGGTCTCTCTGGAGTGCGCATCCAATGCCTCTGCCAGCGCGGGAATGGCCTCGAAGGCTCGCGTGCGGCCCAACGCAATGAGCGCAGTTCGTCGTTGCCATCCCCGAGCCACCCGTGTCTCGCACACGCGCATATCGAGCAGTCCACTCTTGCGCAGACATTGCAACAGACTGGGCAGCGTCTCTGGAGTTCCCATTTCGATGCTGTCGAGCAAAATGGACTCGACAATGTCGCAGTCGAGCGGGTTGAACCGCCAGTCGCCCGGCGGGACTTTGCCCGAAACAATATCCTCCCACTGCGCCCGCAATGCCACTGTGCGCCTGTTTCTGCGGCGGAAGTAACGTCCCCGATACCAGCGTCGTGAGATGATGAATCCGACCAGCAACAGGATTCCCAGCAGCGACAGAAGGATCGCCTTTAGCACCAGCCCTGCAGGTCCGAGTGCTTCGATCGCGCTAGAAATGAATCCCATAGCTCAATCCGAAGCTCGTTCTTGTCTGGTTCAGATTCAGGTCCTGGCGGGACACGTATCCGGTAAGATCCTGCCTTTCAGCCAACTGGTAACGCAGTCCGCCGCCGTAAGTGTGCCCGGCAATCCGGCCGATCTGGTCAATCTGAGAGAAGTTTTCTGTGCCTACTGCATAGAACACGTTGCCCGTGAAATGACGCGGAAGCGGGAACCCAAGTTTGCTCCAGCCCGAAGGTTCCCAGGACACGTCAGTGCCGGCGAACCCGGTACGCGCTCCGATCACCGACAGGGTCCAGGTCCAGGTCCTGGGAAGGTAGACGATCTGGTTTGTCGTGAACGTCAGTACATGTGCGCCGCGATACCAAAACCAATGCTGCTGATAAGAAGATTCCAGCCCTTGCACCCAAGGGTTACGGAAGCGGAAAGCGTGTCCGTACTCGAAAAATGCTTCACGCGTGGGCACAACCTGCTGCTGGTTGGCCAACGCACCACCCACATTGAGCCAGTCTCTCTGGGTAAAGTGAAATGCTGTACTGGCCAAGAACTTCGCTGCATTCTCTCCGAATCGCTGGTAGATGCTGGTTCCGAGGACCGTCGACCAGTGCTGGTTCCAGCGGGAACTTAGGCTGATACTCTGCGTCTGAGCTGTGCCGGTGTAGTTGAAGAAATCGACGTCATCACCAACTCGAAGTTCGTGGACGGTGCTTTGTCCAAGGTCTGCCATTGCCGTCTTGGCCTCGCGGTTCTCCGGATCGAACTTGAGGGCTTCCTGATATTCCGAGCGTGCTTCGGGCACGCGGCCCAACAGGCTCAATACTCGGGCGCGTCGCACCAGAACCTCGGGGTCCGCAGGAGAGTCGCTTCGTGCCTGATCCAGAGCCTGCAACGAATCCTGCCACTTCTGTTGCCAGAGCAGAACGTCAGACAACCAGGTCAGAACGTCCACGTCGTTCGGAACGCTCCGCAGAACAAGCCGGTATTCAGCTTCGCCTTCCGGCCAACGCCCTTTCCAAGCCAGCAATCGGCCTCGCCAACCGTGGGCCTCCAGATCATCGGGCGCTTCTGCCAAGCGCTGTCCGACAATCGTAAGGGCGGCGTCCAAATGCTGACCATGGACTTCGATGAGCACGCGCTGCTGCCAGTCCTCGATCGTTTGCCCGGAGGCAGGAACTGCCGCCACGAAAAACAGAATCGCGATGCACACTGCGGGGAACCACTGCCTAGACAGGGAACTAGGTTTCTTCTCGATTGCACTCAATGCCGAACTCTGACGACTTCCATCGATAAACTGATATCTGTTGAGCACCGCCTGGCAGAACTTGGGCTGGGCACACGAGTATCTTCGATCAGGAGAGTCGTCATCCAACAGTCACCTCTTGGTTTGACTTAACGCCCAGACTGTCTGTCTTCCGGCGGGTAGTTCGCTTCAACCAACGTCGAGTCGAACCTGCTTTTTCATAAAGCGCCTCTAATCAGCGTGGCATGTCGCAGTCCAAACTCGATTAGGAGATCTAACCATAGGGCTGCGCGGCACTTACCGGAAGCTACTCTCATTCGTGCAGAACCAAGGTTTTGTACGATTTCTGGACTACTGTCTACTGCGAGAACACTTCTAACCGCGTTCTGTTTATCGGGTTGGGAACCACGGACGCCCGGGGACTCTTAACTCAGGGTCAGGAGAAGAAGCAGCACCTTAGGGGTGATAGGTCACTCGCAGGGAAATGGGTTGGCCCGGCTGCAATTCAGGCAGCACGATACGCCGCTGGTCCGCGGATACGGCTGCGCCTTCGGTGACCGCCGCCACCAGACGCTGAAATTCAAAGGTGAGACCCGTTACGGGTTCTTGCGAGGTGATTTGCAGGACTGCGGTCGAACTCGAAGCGGAGACCACACGCCATTGCAAACGGTCTCGGGCCCGCCAGAACTTCGCAAAACTCAGCATGTCCGTCTTGCCGATATCGTTAGGGAGTTGGCGAAGCATCTCGCCTTCCGCGGCCGCTTTCGTCGTGGACTCATTGCTGTGGACGAGAACCACACTGATTGCACCGTTCTCGGCATTGGCACGGATCACCTCCAAAGCCTGCGGCACGCGCTTCGCGTAGCCCGGAGCCTCTTCATCTTCAATCGTGACCGGGAACTCGTAAATTCCGCTGTCCTCCTCGAACCCGAGGCCGAGAGGCAGCGCATAGGGGAAGTTGCTGAGCACGTCATCGGCGGTAAAGGAGGAGTCGAATTGATAGCCAGAACGCACCAGAGCCTCCGCTAGCGAAGCTGGAACTCGCAGATGTCCGGCTCGAAAGAATATCGTTTCCTGACCTGGGACTTCTCCATCCAAGAGTTCCTTGCTGACACGAACCTCCCCAAACACTGTAGCCCCCGAGGCTGTGTCAAATCCCAGCCCGCGTGGCTGATAACTGGGATAGTCTTCATGACCTGTTCCTAGGTCGAATTTGTTGAAGCCGCGCGAGTGAATAATCGAATGGCTGCCGATACTAGATCCCTGCTGTTTCAGTTCGCGCAGGACCGTCAGGTCGGGTTCGAAAAAAAACGCCTTGCTGTTGGCGTCATCGACATACTTGGTCTGGATAAAAAAAGTACTGCTGGCCTGGTTCGCCTTCTCCATACGCACAAAATCCAAGCCGGGCTTGAATGAATTCTCCCAATCTACGTCGTGAGAGAGCAAAACCACCGACCGTTGGCCATCCGGGATTGTCGCCAGACGAACCCAGTCCTTCGCATAGCCTTCATACCAGGCCCTGACTACGAGCAGCCACACATCCGCGCCCGGCTCGAACTCATTCACATAATGACGCTGGGCCTCGAAGTCACGGTTGTCCTGACATCTCAACACTGCGTCAACCAGACTCAGTCCGAGAAGGTAAACTTTCCCCTTGCCCACCGAGTTGCTCAACAGCGCCGCACTTCCATCCTCAAATCGTGCCAGCACTTCAGTCCCAGCCTCAGCCGTGTAACCATTACTCCAGATAACCTCAGGAACGTCCTGCCTTCCCAGGCTGATCTCACGCTCCTCTGGACGGTTCAGATACTTGGTGACGGGATCCGGTGCAGCTGTGAATGCCAGGCGGTGGCGCTGGCGCGAAGATGTGAAGTCGCGGAAACCAAAAAGAGGCTTGAGCCCGCCCCAGTACACGTTCTGCGCCAGGATGTTTCCGCCTTGCTTCACGAACGCGATTAACTCCTGGGCCTGCGCTTCGGTGAATGTCCGCGGACCCACCTCCGGATAGAGAATTACCATGCGGTGTTGAAGGGCTTGTTTCAGGTCGCGCGTAACAAAAAACGGAATCCCCATTCCCCGGAGGACATGCACAATCGCGATCGGAGTCTTCGGACCTTCTTCTGTCGGAGTCCAAAGCACCGCCACCTGCAGCGGGAAAGACTCCGGGAACTCCTGTCCTGGATCCACATCCGTGTGTGCAAGTGGTAGCAGAGCTAGCTGCACTGTACGCAAGCGCGGTGTGGAGTGGTGCATCTTCCAGGCGACTACAGCGCCGAGCAAGCCAAGCGCTACTAACACGTAGATGATGTATGGCTTCATACCCAAATCCTTGAGACTTCATTGTATCCCTCGCTCGTGATGGTAGTTGCTCGCGGATCGGGCTGGTTACTGGCCTCCGATGGAGCCGCGCAGCACCGTGATGGATGCCATCGGAAGCTTGTAAAACGTTTCTGCGCCGCCGCTTACTTTCGACTTGGAGGGCGGGCCGTCGGGATCCGCGTAGCCGCGTTCTCCTTCGGGGTGCCACAGGTATTCGGCGGATCCGAAAGTAATGCGATCAACCTGGCCTGAAAAGTGGCGGTCGCGCTTGGTGTCCGGATCGTTGAAGACCACCTTCACCGCATGATCGTTGTACTGGTCCCGGTTCACCAGCATGACGGACCACTGTCCGTCCGGACGCTCGACGGCATATGCCGTAACCAGCAGCGTTCCTGCAGCATCGATCACGTCGCTCGAAACTTTAAAAAGTTTGTGCGGAGCATCGACGGGTTGGACCCACTCCTGGGTAATCACCTGTGTAGCCAAGTACTGCGGAGGATATCCTTTCACTTTGTAATCTTTATCGAGCATGAGAAAACCACCAAAGTGTTCGGGAGAAGGCATGTAGTGGAAAAAGTAAGTGGCCCCGGCCCCGGCTGTCATCATCGATCCAACATAGTCGGCGAGCCATAGCGCGCTCTTCACGGTCGAAGGCCCGGATCCACCTCCGATGTTGCCCTCGGTCATGAAGAAGGGAATATTTGGTGGCAGGCCATTGTCCTTCCAGACTTGAACGATGTGGCTGACATATTCCGGCTCCGGGTACAGATCGGCCCAGGAGTAAGTGGGCTTGTCCTGGTAGGGATAATGCTCAAAGGAGAAGAAGCTGAAGTCATTCATCCTGCCGTGCGCCTTCAGGTAGTCAACGAACCGTCCCAGCCATGAGACTTTCCCGGCCGCGTCCGGCCACACTTCAACATCATCCAGCGTTCCTTCGAAGGGCGGTCCGCCCAGCTTTGCCTCGGGAACGAGCCGGTGAATCGCAGTGGCGAATTGCAGGTACAGCGCGCCGTAGTCTTCGGGCAGCATGTGTTGTCCATCGGCCTCTTCTCCCATCTCGACCCAGGAGATCGGATAATGGCGTTTGTAGAGATAGGCGATCTCGTTGGCCGCATCCTCTGGCGTCGAATACAACATCGCAATCGGAACCATGGTGGGCAGCCCACGGGTAACCCCGCTGGTGAAGAAGAAATCGAATCCCACCTGGTCTCCTCTTGATTCGTCGATATCGGAAGCTGCATGCCATGGGTCAACCGATGAAGGCCAAGTCACGGTCTGATTGCGGCTGGGAAAATGAGTGACGTAATCATTGAACTGGCCATCTGCCGAGAGGGCTCCGATGTAGAGTTCATTGATGGCATATCCCACGCAGTTTCGCTTGTCGGCAGAACCATGGGTATCGCAAGTGTTGGAAGACTCCGTCATCCAGATGCGGAGGTATCTCACGGGGATCATCCAGGAAACCAGCTTCAGCGTGACCGTGCCACCCCTGCCTTCGGTGATGGCGCCCAACGGAAAGGTCTGCCAGGTGCCCTTGGTGGTCCCGTCATAGAAAGGTTCCAGTTCGCCGGTCCAGAACTGGACTGCGTAGTGCTTCGCGTAGGGCTCAGCCCATGCAATCCGCATGGCATTGACTGGGATTTTGCTGCCCAAGTCGATCATCACCCACTGCGGGTGCAGCGAGTCGTCCTCGCCGGTAAAAGCTTTCGTGAGGTACGGATTGCTTTTCCAGTATGATTTCGGGTCGCCGTCAGTGAGCCGAGACCAGCCGTTGCCGTCACCCCGGCTGAAACCGCGGTGCGGAAGCGGAGCAGCCCAGGAATGGCGGATCATCTCCGCGGCCGGCTCCGCGCTGCCCACAAAGTAGCCCTGCTGCTGCTCCGCGTCGCTCCACGTGCCGTGAGGATTCCAGTGCCAGGCTTCGACCATGAGTTCAGTGTTCTGACGATAAGTTACGGTTTGCCATCCCGCGCCGAGAATCTCCTTGAGTACCGGGTCGGTCAGCAAATGGTCCGGCGTTCCAGTCTTCAGCCGGTCAATTGCCGCGCCCAGAGAACGGAAGGGACTGAACGTGTTGGCGACGTGCGAGGGCGAAGCATCGACCACGACCGTCTGAGCGATGGCCGCGTTCGCTGTCCCAAAAAAGAGTCCGATCCCAAGACAGATTCCCGCAACTCGGGTTCTGGTGCCCGACGCCATAGCCGCCTCCTTGCAGAATTCGCCTCGCGCAATGCGTTCCGGCTTAGAAAATTCCAGCATACTCTGTCTTCCTAGTCTTTGATCGCGATGGTGGTGGCTTCGATATTCCAGCCATCTACTACCAGTTCCAAGGGTTCATTGGAGGCGTCTTTCCAGAGGTAGCGTGCCGTGAGCGTCCGGGATTCGCCGGGCATGAGGGTCAGATAGTTGTCCTCCCATAACACCGGCAGAATTTCTTCCGTTGACCCGGAAGCGCGGATTCCGACATGCACCTGAAAGGCAAGGCTCGTGGATGGATTGTGCAAGCTTACGCGAACCTCTCGCTGGACTGCGGTTTTCTCCCTCGTGGCCGACGCCTGCAGTTTGATGTTTGGCAATTTGTTCAGCGCGGTCAGATCTTCGAAAGTCTTGACTGGAGTGAACGCGGAATCGGGCGTGTTGTCCCAGTCGATCACAGCCAGCTTGGCGGGCAACCAGTAGAAGTTTGAGCTGACTTCCTTTCCCGTGGAGTCGGCGAGTTCCAGCTTCAGAAAGTAAACGGCGCTCGGCGATTGAAAAGAGAAATCGGGCAGAGTCAGCACGGTCGCTGAACTGTCGGGTCCGGCGTCTGCCTTCACTGCGCGCGAGAAGAGCTTGTCAAGGTTGAAGTCAAACGCCTGCGCGCTTACCGTCAACCCGGCAGCGGATTGTTGGCTGGTGTTGATCACGACCACACCGCGGTCGTCATAGGAATACTGGACGTGCAGCGGCTCGCAGGCTTTCCTGGTGCCGAAATAGCCACCGGCTGGATACATGTAGTAGTCGTAGAGATGCCAGTAAGTCGATGGCCATGCGTTGTTCAGCATCCACTGGATCACGCCGGTGGACGCGTACTTGTTGCGGCCATAGGCTTCGAACATGGCGCGCTCCCCGTCATAGGCAATGGCTTGCGCCTTGCGAAGATAGTCTTCGAGGCTCGACGGCGGACCATAGGTCGCATTCATCGCTTCGTTGAAACGGCTCAGGTCTTTGAAGCGCTCACCGGCGCCGTGAAAATTCCAGAACTCGTCGACCGGCCAAAGGTGTTCTTTGGGCAGCATTTTCTTCAGGCTGTCCAGCGGAGGAATCGCCGGCCCGGGGCCGGTCTCGGTGTTGTAGCCCCAGCCGCCGCCCCACTTCGATTTATCTTCCAGCCAATAAGATGGAGGCTCGTAGTCGTAGGGACCGGTCATCTTCACACCGGACTTCCCGGTCAAGGTGGTGGATTGGTCCGAAGCCGAAGACACAACCGGATTCGGCCAGCCCACTTGCTTTTCGACGTCGAGATAGGCGTGCTCCACGTCCGGCGGAGGCGGTCCGTCGCTGCCGTTCAGCCAAGTCAACAGGCTGGGGTGCGAGCGCATTTTGAGCATCTCGGTGCGCAGCGAGTCCGTTGCAATTTCCAGCGTGCCGGGAAGCCATTTGTCCCACTGCTCCCAGACGTCGCAACAACACCAGCCCGCCATGATCAGAATGCCGTACTCATCGGCGAGATCATAAAACTCATCGGTTTCGAGCTGGCCCTCCTGCCGGATGGTGTTCAGGTGCATCTCGTGGACATACTGAAAATGAGCATCGTATTGCTCGTGCGTCATGGGACGCAGCAGCATGTCGTGATCCCAGGCGCCGCCGCGGATCAGAATCGGCTTGCCATTGACTCGAAACAGCCGATAGTTCTGCGGCGTCAGCTCCGAAGTTATCTCGCGGATGCCGAAGCGCACGCCGCTTTCATCCGAGAGCTGGCCGTCGACGAGAAAACGCACGGTGAGCCGGTGCAGGTTGGGAGTGCCCATCTCCGCGGGCCACCAGATCTTCGGATCCTTGATTCGCAGTGCCGGGTATTGCTCGGGAGTAAACGTGGCGGAGAGCTGCTGGTTTGGCTGCAACTGAATTTTCTGTTGAAGGTGCACGCCGTCAAACTCGGCTTGCAGAACGCCGTTGACAGGTTGCGCCGTGGCATTCTGCAATTCGGCCCTTACAGTCAGGTCAGCCTGCTTCAGAGAGTTGTCGGCGAAATGAGTGCTCGCTGCCGGGTAGCGCACGCTGACTGGTCCACTGGCGCTCAGAGAAACATCGCCCCAGAGACCCATGTTCTTATCGGGAGGAGTGGGGTTCCAGTCGACCCAGTTGACAGCCAAGTCGTCGGGGGTGGGAGCGAAAACCTCGGCTGCGAGTACATTGGCTCGGCCGGGTTCGACCAGGGCGGTGACATTGAATTCGTAGATTCTGTAGGCGCCCGCGATTTGCTTCGCGTCGGCCAGTTTGTGTCCGTTCAGCCAGAGGTTGGCACGGTTGTTGATGCCCTGAAGATGGAGCCAGACACTCTTTCCCTTGTAGTCCGGCGGTAGTTGGAATTCGGTGCGGTACCACCAGGGAACCGCATAAGGGCTGTCCTTCGACATGGGGAGAAGGTTGAAGGAATTCAATCCGATGGGATAGGTCATGCCGGGCAACTGGCGCAGGTTCATGCCGAAATTCGGGTCGGGAAATTCCCCGCTCGCCACCTGCACTGCCAGGACGGTCGAGGGAACGGTTGCCTCATACCAGCCTCCCGTGTGGAAACCTGGCGCGGAGATGGCTGGGCCCGCAGCGCTAACCTTGGCCGAGGATTGAACTCGCCATCCTCGCTGCAGTTTCAGCGCGGGTGGATTGACAGCGCCCGACAGCGCCGACGACGAGAGGACCGCAAGAAAGACGATTAGATGGAAAAGTGCTGCGTGTGGCCTGGTTGCGCCGCATATGGTTCTTGACATGGAACCTCCTTGCAAATTCGCGTCTATGACAAAATTGCAAAATTGAACTTAAACCTTGAGAAATATATTCTTGCGCCAGAGCAGCCAGAGCAGGATCCAGCAAAACAGAACCGAGGCCACGGCGAATATCAGCGCAGCGTTGGCGGGGTTCGCGACCAGCGCTGCCAGACGCGCCTGGGCGGCGTCGTGCCACAAAATGGCCGTCCCATTTGCTCCTTTTACGGTCCAGGTATAGCCGGGGCCATACACGAACGAATCGGCGACGAATCCGGCAATGGCGTTCATTCCGAAGACCAGAATCGGCATCGTCCAGGCGCCGCGCCACTGCTTGATTTCCAGTATCCAATACAGCAATCCGAGGAACACCAGACTGAAGCCTCCTGCGAAGAGCGTGAACGAACTGGTCCACAGATTCTTGTTGATGGGGAACCACACGTTCCAAACCTGACCGGCAACCAACCCGAGAATGCCAAAAATCAACATACGCAGGGCGATGGTGCCGCGGTCCCGTCCCGAGCGCAGCCAACCGCCAGTCAGCACTCCGATCAAGGTGGTTGCAATGGCTGGAATGGTGTGGATGATCCCTTCTGGATCGCGGTTTCCGTTGTAGAGATGTCCCATGAACAGTTTGCGATCAAGCCACGCGGTTATGTTTCCATTCTGGTCCATGAACGGTATATCGCGCCCCGGCAGGCCGAAACCCGGCACCGGCAGAAAGCGCAGTATCGCCCAATATCCCAGTAAACATGCGGCGATGGCAATGATTTGCCCGCGGCGGTTCGACCACAAGACGAGGATGGCGGCGGCAAAGTAACAAAGTGCTATCCGCTGCGTCACTCCCTCGAACCGGAAGCCGCGCCAATCGACCCCAATAAATGGGAAGCCATTGACGAACAGCCCAATCGCGATCAGCAGCAAGCTTCTCTTAAAGGCGTGCCACAGAATCTGCCCGCGCGATTCGCCGCGCCGCAGCCGCGCCGCGTATGAGAACACCATGGAAACGCCAACCAGAAACAAAAACGATGGAAAGATGAAGTCGGCCGGCGTCCAGCCATTCCATTCCGCGTGCTTGATGGCCCAGTAGGAACTGTCGTCACCGTTGTCAACCAGGATCATGCCGGCAACTAGAAGTCCGCGAAAGACGTCGAGGCACATCAGCCGTCCAAGGTACGGATTCGCCTGATCGCCTTCTGGGGACGGCGCAGGTGGCGTGAGCGGTTGCGTGGTTGACATAGGACTCCTCTGGTCGACTTTTCCTCCGCCCCTGCGGTCTGGTCTTAGTCCGCGCTTGCCGCAGAAGCGCCAGTGCGCGCAAATCCGCGATGATTTGCCGTCTGCGATGCTTCAGTCTGACGTCAAACCGGAGCATTCGTGAAGTGCCTAACGGTTGCGCGACGGATTCAATCCGATTCGAGCGGTCATAAAGTGCAACGAGCCGCACTTCGCAGGTGCTAGAATTTCGAGCAGACGCCCCCAATGGTCACGGATTCGCCGGATTCCAACGCCGCCCCGCCGGGCGCTCGACCAGTCCTCGGTCTCGAAGAAGAGGCCATTCGCTCCCAATTAGCACAGATTCTGGCGAGCCCTGAATTTCGCTCGAGCCAGCGCTGCCAGGAGTTTCTCCAGTTCGTGGTGGAACAATCGCTTGCGGGTCACGCCGGCGTGCTGAAGGAACGGACGATTGGCGTGGAAGCGTTTGGCCGAGCCGCCGACTACGAAACCAATCTTGACGGAGTTGTGCGGATCAAGGCCAGTGAGGTTCGCAAGCGGCTGAGCCTCTACTACGCCGGCAGCGGCAAGGCGGCGAAAGTGGCCATCGAACTGCCAGTGGGCGGCTATGTTCCGAGCTTTGCGGCGCGAGAATCTTCATCTTCATCCAACGGCAGCGCGGAAGGAAGCTCAGAAAGCACCGCCGCGATCTCCGGAAATCAAGTCATGCGCGACGGCGCATCCGGACATCGCGTGCGGAATGTATGGATCGGAACTGCGCTGATTGCCGCCGCAATGATTGCGGCTATTTCCCTGTCGGCTTATTGGTGGCACTCGCAGCACACCCCATCGCTGCTGAACGAATTCTGGGAGCCGGTGCTTCGCGGTGCAGGCCCGGTGCTGATCGCCGCGGCCTACGTGCCCGTGTACGCGCATGATCCGCGGATGCCCGGCGACCAGGGCGAGTTGACGCTCATGCCCGACCAATATGTTGGCGGCGGAGATTTGGTGGCGGCCGCGCGCGTTGCCGGAATGCTCGGCCGCATGGGGCACGCATCCGAAGTGAGGGTGGGAAACGCGATTTCGTTTCAGGATCTGCGCAACACGCCGACCGTGTTGATCGGATATTCCAGCACGCAATGGAAGGACGTTACGCAGGATTTCCGATTTTATGTGGATGACAGCGATCGGGGCATGATTCGCGACAACGGCAAGCCGACGGAATGGTATCCGCACAACGTGACCCGTGATTTTCACACCGATGAGGACTACGCAGTGATTACGCGGGCGTTTCTTCCGCAGACGCACGCGATGCTGATCCTGATCAGCGGCTGCACGCAATATGGAACTGAGGGAGCAGCCGACCTCATCGCCAATCCCGAACTTCTCGCCGCCGCGCTGCGCGAAGCTCCGGTGGGATGGCAGCACAAGAATCTGCAACTGGTGTTGCGCATGCAGGTGATTGCGAACGCTCCCGCCGCGCCGAAAGTGGTCGCCGCCTATTTCTGGTAGCCTTTTGCGCAAACGCTGGCCCGTCGGATGGTCCCTTGACTACGGTTGAGCGTCGGTTGACCGATAACCTCCCTTCGCACACCATTACTTTCCCGACCGTTGTGGTGATCCGGCCTTCGACACGACTTCGAATCAGTTCTTGCTACGGGACGAACTCTTGCCTGTTGTTGCGGCCGGGGTTCCGACCGATGGTTTGCGTTTCCCCAACACAATCCGGGCCACTCGACTGCGCTCCAGTTTCATGGGCTTGCCCTTCACACTGATGTTGACGCCAGTGTTGGTCACCGAGGTGAGGGTGCCCAGCAGCACCGTCCCGTCGCGCAAAACCACGGTATCGAACGTCAGCGGGTTCAACTCCAGTGTGACGCTTCCGGGCATGGCGTTCTCCGCAATTTCCAAGGGCGTGCTCTCGGTGGCATAACCCTCTTCGCTGAACTCCAGCACATGCTTGCCCGGAGCGATCGAGAGCACCTGCGGGGTTACGCCGGACTCTTGAGAATCGAGCTTGAGGCTGGCCCCGGAAGGCACGCTGGTGACGCTCATCTTGACTTTCATTGGCTCGTCGGACGGCAGATGCTGCGGCTGCAATTCCATGCTGGCAAAGGATCCCAAAGCATGCACGCTGACCGGGATCTTGGCCCGTTGCCCGGCCGCCAAATTAGTGACTTCGAGATATCCTTCGCCCACCCGCTTGCCATTTTTGTCCAGCACGTAGAGATAGAAAGAGGCGGAAGGAATCGCTTTCGTGCTGAGGTTTTCCGCCAGGGCCTCGCCTAAATAATCGCTCTGGCCGGAGACGGAACTGATCTGGCGCAACTTGCCCAAGGTGAAGCGCAACATCGTGTCGTTGCCCTTGGCCGGCCAAGTCAGAACGGTATCGGAGGCGAGCGCGCTGGCGACTGCCCACAGCAAGAGCACCGGAACGACCCAGATTGGCTTACGCATCGTACCTCTATCTTGCCGGGTTCGAACTGGCCGTACAACCGGAATATCGCCCGTGCGCCCTTACTGAAGTGAATGACCTGACTGGAAGCGATCTGGCGAACGCGACCTGAACGCGAACGCTGTTGTTTGACGGATCCACCTCCGTAGGTTAACCTGCTCCGTTCGACAAAGCTCGGCAGTATTGCGGACAACATCATGCGGTTTTTCGGTGCACTGGCTGTGGCTATGCTCAGTCTCGCCGGTTGTTTCCCCCTCGCAGCAGTCCTGCAGCAATTGGTCGGCCCCCTGCAACCCGGGGGGATGTTCCGTCTACGAACGGGTCACCCCGGTCCCGGCCCGCGACGC
>Ga0326727_10006207_pt1 | contig 33056 bp, 29 predicted proteins | sample MB2enrmetagenome_FD_207643 | JGI IMG/M metagenome (GOLD analysis project Ga0326727, IMG submission 207643) | Lab enriched peat soil microbial communities from McLean, Ithaca, NY, United States - MB29MY | ecosystem: Environmental > Terrestrial > Soil > Wetlands > Peat | place: USA: New York...
AATGTCGGGAAAGAATGGCCATAAGTGCGACCCAAATTCAAATCGAAAACGCTTCCTTTGACGGATATGTGCATCATCTAAAGCAAGTTACAAGGAAATCTGAACTCAATGACCGGACAGTTCTGACCACTGACGACTGATATAATGCTTGGCTCCTAAGGAGCTGAAATGAGTCCCAGACGAATACGCGCCGTCTTCCTGGATGCAGGCAACACGCTGGTGTTCCCGCGACTCGAGGTCATCATCACAGATTTGAAGGAGCACGGCCATTCGGCCACGCCGGAGGACTTTTGCGCTGCCGAGCGTCTGGCCAAACAAAAACTGGATGATTGGCTGTGGCCGCAGATTCGAAGCGGTGAAGTCCCAAAGCAGATTGACTACTACTATTGGTCGGAGTATTTACACGAGCTCACGCGAAGGCTCGGCGCCCCGGAGAACGAGCGGGGTGAGCTCACCAAGCGCTTGATCGAAGGCTTTCAGAACATTCAGCTCTGGTCCCGCGTGATGCCCGATACGCCTGCCTTTCTTGAATGGCTTGTGGCCCAGGGCTACTTCCTGGGAGTGATTTCAAATTCCACCGGAACTCTGGAAGGCCAACTCGTCCGTTTGGGCCTGGCACGCTATTTCCAGGCCATCTTGGATTCAGCAATCGTAGGCATTCAGAAACCACACCCGGCGATCTTCAAGCTGGCGCTTCAGCGCGCGGGCGTGGAGGGTTCGGAAGCCGTATTTGTGGGTGACACCTATGCGACGGACGTGGGCGGCGCGCAGCTCGCGGGGTTGACGGGTGTCCTTATGGACAGTGTAGGAGCTTACCCTGACGCCGCGTGCCTCAGAATCTCAGCGCTTCCGGAACTGGAGAGAATCCTTGAAGGCTAGCAGTAGGGGGACGGCTTGCCGCCCCCGGTGCGTTGTCTCCTTCATCGACCAGGGTAGGGCAGGGTAGGGCAAGCCCTACCCCTACAGTGCTCCGGCGTGCTACCATTTTCACGATGTGAAAGGACGCCTTAGGGGGAGGTGTGCTATGGAGGTTCGGAAGCATCATCGCAAGAAAGAGGACTACAGTCTGCGTACTCACATGATCCACGGGGCCTTCGACAGCAAGAAGTGGGACTACGACCATCACGTGGTCCCGCCGGTTTCCCATTCCACGGCTTTCCGCCTGACTTCTCTCGAGCGGGGCGCCAAGGGGTTCGTGCAATTTGCCTCCGCCGACGAAGCGTTGAGCGGCCACATTCCGATCTACATCTACGACCGGCTGGATGAACCCACACGGGCAATGCTGGAGGAAAACCTGGCCTATGCCGAGGGCGGCGACATCTGCGTGACCTTTGCCAGCGGCATGGCGGCGATCAGCGGGGTTCTGGGTTCGGTGCTTCGCCAGGGGCAGGAAGTTCTGGCGCATCAAGTTTTATACGGCTGCACGTACAGTCTGATGACCAATTGGCTGCCCAGGTTCGGCATGCAGGCCCGGTTTACCGACTTCCTGAAGATCGAATCCCTTCGGGAACAGATAACACCTGCCACCCGCGTCCTCTACTTTGAGACCCCAACCAATCCCACCATGGAATTGATTGACATCGCGGCGCTACGCCGCCTCGCTGACCAGGTGAATACGGGCCGCGAGGAGCACCAGCGAGTCCTGGTAATCGTGGACAACACCTTCGCCACGCCGCACTGCCAGCGGCCTTTGAAACTCGGAGCCGACATCGTGGTGGAAAGCCTGACCAAGGGACTGGGGGGGTTTGGAACGGACATGGGGGGAGCCGTGATCGCCCCGGCGGAGTGGTACAACCACCTCATGCTCTTCCGCAAGGATTTCGGGGGAGTGCTTTCGCCGCGCAGCGCCTGGGGCATCCTGGTTTACGGCCTGCCCACGCTGGCCACTCGCATGTCCAATATGCAGAAGACGGCGCAGCGCGTGGCGGAGTTCCTCTGCAACCATGCCAAAGTGGCGAGCGTCAAGTATCCCGGCGCGGAGAGCTTCCCGCAGAAGGCGTTGGCTCATCGGCAAATGCTCAGCTCGGATGGAAAGTTCGCCCCTGGCAGCATGATCTATTTCGTTCTCAAGGGAAGCGATGGCAAGCAAAGCCAGGCGGAGAAGCTGGTGGATTACCTTGCTGAGCACGCTTATTCCATCACGCTGGCCGTCAGCCTCGGACAAATCAAGACTCTGATCGAACATCCCTTCTCGATGACGCACTCAGCCCTGCCCGACGAACAGAAGCGCGCTTTCGGCATGCATCCCGAGGGCGTCCGAATTTCCGTTGGCCTCGAGGACTGGCACGACATCATTCGCGATTTGGAAATTGCCCTGGAGAAGGTGTGAGACGGCGGGCACAAAGCAGAAGGCAGTAGGCAGAAAGCGGCTCGTAGCGCGGACCTCCGCTTTTGAGGTCCGCGGCTCTTGTTTTGTAGCCGCCGATTTGCATGGGCTGGCGCTTGCCTTCAACCGAAGGCGTGCGATGCACCCCTCCTTCTTGACCGCTTGGGTCTTTCTTCCCATTCACTGGCATGCCGTCGGTGCGCCAGCGTGTCCGCTCACGATCTCGTGGGCGATGAAATCCACCGAGACCACCCCGATGATACTGATTAACCGGCGGCGTGGTGAGTCAGGCGAACTTTGGCAAACTTCAGAGCCGCGGACCTCAAAAGCGGAGGTCCGCGCTACCGGCTCCCTGCGTTTAGGGCAGAGACTGCCTGACAGGTGAAGCTAGGCGGCTGGCTTCTGTTGCGATGTGTTCTCTATGGAGCACTTCACGGTAGAAGTGCCCGGCGATTTCTGCGGCGTGGGGACCGAACATCATGCGTCCACCGCGCAGGAGGACGACGGCCACATACCTTGGTTGCTGGTCCTGGGCGTACGAAACGAACCAGCCCAGGCGTGCTCCGTCTTCGCTGCACGTTCCGGTTTTTCCGTAGATCTGCATTTCGGGGTCGTAAGCCAGGCGGGCAGTTCCGTATAGGACTGCGGCCTCAAGGCCTGCCTTGATTTCGGGCAAGTATTGGGCCAGATCATCCAAGTGGCGCCGCACTATTGGCTGGAATTGGGAAACTTCATCCGCGGTGCGCGGATACTGCAATTCGTAAAGGGTGCCCCCGTTGGCGACGGCTGAGATAATGGCGGCCCATTGAAGCGACGTGACTTCCATGTCCTGCCCGTAATAAGCCAGATAACCCACGCCGCCTGCTTTGGGGGCAGCGGTGGGAAATCGCCCGGGTGATTCGCCAGGGATGTCGTCACTGGTCTTCTCGCCAAGCCCGAACTCATGTGCGTACTGGGCCAGTCGCGGGAATCCCAACATCTCACCCAGTTTCAGGAAAAACACGTTGTTGGACCGTGCCAGCGCTTCGGTGACGTCCATCCGCTGGCGGCTCCCGACGTAGAGCTTCGTCTTTGGGATGATGATGCCTTCCCGCAGGGCGGCCAGCGCCACCACGGGCTTGAAGGTCGAGCAAGGTGTAAAGCCGCTAGAGAGCGCCAGCTTTTGATTCACGATGGAGAGAACCCGCCCATTGTTCGGATTCACCACCACCATGCTGCCGTTCCAGTTTCCCAATGCCGCAAGGGCAGCTTGGCGGACGGCGGGATCGTCACCGACCGGGTTGTCCTCCGCCGCAGGGTCACCAAACGAGCTGATTCGGTAAGGACCGTTGCCGCGCAGCCGGCGCCGGCTACGTCTCCGGCTGGCAGATACTGTTTGTAGGGGGCTTCGCTTTGTCGCGGCGTGCGGCTTCGAAGTTAAAGAGTTCCTGGGGGAGGAAGGCACATTTGAGGGCGCCGTCGCTGGTTGCGTCCTCAAGTCCTGCGCGCTCCTTGAGTAGATCCCTGTTCCCAGTAGGCAAAAAACGGCCATGGCCAGAATGGCTAGTCTGTTAGACAATGTTGTAATCAAAACCTCCTTGGTTCGTGTCGAGGTGGCTTCCGTTCCCCGTCAGAGCTGGCGACTGCCAACGGGGAAAGACTTCGAAATTGCTACTTCTTACCCTTTGCGGCTGCGGCGCTTTCCGCCCCTGCCGCCGCATCGTGTGGGACCGGCAGGTTGAGCGCCTTGCGCACTTCCATCTCGAGCTTCTTGCGCACGTCAGGGTTGTCTCGCAAGAATTGCCTGGCGTTTTCACGGCCCTGGCCGATGCGCTCACCCGCGTAAGAGAACCAAGCCCCACTCTTCTCCAGGATATTGCGCTCTGCGGCCACATCGATCAGGTCGCCCTCCCTGGAGATCCCCTCGCCATATAGAATATCAAATTCTGCCTCCCGGAAGGGAGCGGCAATTTTATTTTTTACGATTTTTACCTTGGTCCGGTTTCCGACCACGCGGTCGCCATCCTTGATGGAGGCAATACGGCGGATGTCCACGCGAATGGTAGCATAGAACTTCAGCGCCCGGCCACCGGAGGTCGTCTCCGGGTTCCCGAACATAACGCCGATCTTTTCCCGGATCTGGTTAATAAAAATCAGGCAGGTCTTGGATTTGGATACGATGCCCGCAAGCTTTCTGAGGGCTTGCGACATCAACCGGGCCTGAAGGCCGGGTAGGGAGTCGCCCATATCACCATCCAGTTCGGCCTTGGGGACGAGGGCGGCGACGGAATCAATCACCAGGACGTCAATCGCATTGGAGCGAACCAGCGCTTCGGCAATTTCCAGCGCCTGCTCGCCATAGTCCGGCTGCGAGACCAGCAGGTTGTCCACATCCACGCCCAGCCTTTTGGCATAGGGTGCGTCCAGGGCATGCTCGGCGTCCACGAACGCCGCCATCCCGCCGCGTTGTTGTGCCTGCGCCACCACGTGCAGCGCGATGGTCGTCTTGCCGCTCGACTCCGGGCCGAAGATCTCCACTACCCTTCCCCGCGGCATTCCACCCACTCCCAGCGCCGTATCAAAGGAGATCGACCCGGTTGGGATCACTTCCACGGGAACCAGTGCGTCCTTGGTCCCCAGGCGCATGATCGAACCTTTGCCAAATTGCTTCTCAATCTGCGTCAGCGCCAGATCGATGGCCTTGATCTTTTCAGTTCGTTCTTCCGGCATGTCAATATCCTTCTTTCTGGGAGGATTTTTCTGGTTAAGAAGTGCTTTCCCAGTCTTCGATTCGTAATCCCCTAACGCGCCCGAATTCGGCTGTGTTATGCGTGACGATGACAGCCTCATGGGCAAGCGCCACGGCAGCGATCAGAAGATCGTTAGGGCTAACCGACGCGCCCGCCGACGCAAGCTGGGCCCTGATCACGCTTTCCCCTGAGGGTACTCATAGAACCCTCGCCCTGTCTTGCGGCCTAGCCGTCCGGCGTTCACCATTTTTTCCAGCAGTGGGCAGGGGCGGTATTTGGAGTCGCGGAAACTCTCGTAGAGGACTTTCATGATGTCCAGGCAGACGTCCAAGCCGATCAGGTCGGCGAGCTCGAGCGGCCCCATGGGGTGGTTCATTCCCAGCTTCATCACATCATCGATTCCCTTCGCGTCCGCAACGCTCTCCATCAGGCAGTAAACCGCTTCGTTGATCATCGGCATCAGGAGGCGATTGGAAATGAACCCCGGGTAGTCGTTCACGCACACCGGCGTCTTGCCTGCCGACTCGGCTAGCTTCACCGCTTTATCGGCAGTTTCGGGCGAAGTCTGGAGACCCGGCACGACCTCCACCAACTTCATCACCGGCACAGGATTGAAAAAGTGCAGGCCGATGAAACGGTCCGGGCGCTCGGTCGCGGCCGCGAGGCGCGTGATGGAAATGGAAGAGGTGTTGGAGGCAAAGATAACTCCCGGCCCGCAATGGGGTTCGATCGCCCGGAACGCTCCTGCCTTCACCTCAAAATTCTCTGTCACCGCCTCCACGATGAAATCCGCCCCTCCGAGGTCCGAGACTCGCGTCGTGGTCTTCAGACGGCTGAGCGCCTTCTCGCGTTCTTCAGCTGTCAGACGATTCTTCTCGACCTCCCGGTTTAGGCCCTTGGCAATTCTCCCAGCGCCCGAATCGAGGAACTGCTGGGAAAGATCGTGAAGAAACACCGTGTAGCCACTTCGGATAAGTATATGGGCGATCCCGTGGCCCATGGTTCCGGCGCCCAATACACCCACAGTCTTGGTTTCCATTTATGCTCCGTATCTCATGCCCTAATCGTTCGATCTCCCGCTGAGTCAGTCGCTCAAGCGCTCAACTGCCCACGCCACCACGTTCCCGCCGCCCAGGCAGAGGGCCGCGACGCCACGTTTGGCGTTGCGTCGCGCCATCTCATACATGGCTATCTCCTTTACAGCCTGTAGTCTGGTCGTCTCTCGAATAAAAGTCAAGGTTGCGGGTTGAGGGGAAATAGTCGAAACTACTCTGCATGGGGGGTGACATGGTCGCCTGGATCTTGGTATTTCACCTGATAGGGCTGGTTTTCTGGCTAGGCAGCTTACTCGTAGTGACGCACGTCCTGGCCATTCATTCGGAAGAGCCTTCCACGGACGCCCGAGCAACGTTAGGGCGATTGGAGATGAAACTTCTCAAGGGCCTGGCTCATCCCGGCGCCGCGCTGATGGTGATTACGGGGATCATTTTGATCGGTGAAGAACCTCATTACTTGCGCGAGCATTGGCTGCACGCAAAGTTGCTACTGGTGGCTCTCCTGTTCGTTCTGGATTTGAGAGTTTACTTCCGGACCACGGCATTCCTCGCGGGAAGAGCGAGATTGCGGCGCCGTGAATGCATGGCTTTGCACGGCGCAATTTCGTTGGTGTTTTTCGGCATTCTGATCCTCGTTTTGCTCAAGCCGTATGGCATGAGGGTTCGCCAGGCCTCTGCCCCTGTCAGTTTCTGCCCTCGCGCCGGCCTTCCCGCAGGGCCATTTCCTGACCGCACCGCAGTGGCTCGCCTGTCCGATTAGGAGGATTCCATGAGGGTAACTGAGTGGCCTTTGGCCATACTACTCTTGAGCACTGGGGGACTCCAGGGTCAAGTTTCCTCGTACCGTCACCCGGAACTCCTGATTGAGACGCAGAAGCTCGCCCAACTGCTTTCAAGCCCGCAATTGCGTCTCCTGGATGCTCGCCCTCCGGAGGAGTACCGGCTTGGACACCTGCCTGGAGCGGCGAACCTTCCCGCTCTCGCAACCGATGATCTGGACGCGAACCGTCGCGGGTTCCCGTTGCCTCCGGAAAGAGCTGAGGAGCTCTTTCGGGGGGTGGGAATCAGCTCAAACTCTCAGCTTGTGATCTATGACGACCAAGGCAACCGATTCGCCGCACGCGTGTTTTACGTTCTAGAGTTTTTCGGGCATTCACATGTGCAAGTTTTGAACGGTGGCTTTAAGAAGTGGCAAAGCGAAGGACTCCCCCTCTCCACAGATTCCCCCGGCATCGCTCCTGGTGACTTCAAACCGCAGGCGAACTCAGCCATCATCGCCACCTCCGAGTGGGTGAATGCGCACCTGAAGGACCCCAAGGTCAAGCTGCTGGATGCCCGATCCGTGTCAGAATTCAAGGGAGAGAGAATCCAGGGCCCGCGCGGGGGCCATATTCCGGGCGCCATCAACCTCGAATGGACGCGGGTTCTTGCTTCCGGCGAGATCAAAACCTTTCTGGATGCGCCTTCGCTCGAAAAGCTCTTCTCAGACGCCCAAATTTCGCCCGGCGAGGAGGTGGTCACTTACTGTCAAGTCGGTATGCGCGCCGCCGCCCTCTATTTTGCGTTGCGCCTGCTCGGATACGAGCGGGCCCGCATGTACGACGGCTCCTGGCAGGAGTGGAGTGCCCTTACTGATCTGCCGGTGGAAAAATGAGAAAAGGCCAGGGGAAAACTCGCGCAGTTAGGGCAGACGGCGAGCGAACGACGGAAGTGCAGGTTGAGTAGATAGCAAACTGGCCCCGCGTGGAATCCAACCGTGGAGTTATAGAAGCAACAACGCTTGTGTTTCATGCAACCCGAAGGCTGGTAAGGGTTTACCTGGCGCAGGGCAATGTAGTTGGCGAAGGGCCACTTCGTTGACTTGAATTGGGGCGTGTGTTACGGTAGCTCCGTAGTCCGTTATTTGTGCAGGGACGCGGAGCGTAAAAATGGCTTTTAACAAAGCCAAAGCGGTGCAAGAGGCGGAGAAGCTTGTCATCCAGGGCAAGATCAGTCAGGCGATCAGGCAATACTTCCACATCTTCGAGAAGGACCCCTCCGATCTAATCCTGCTGAACACGATTGGCGACCTTTACGTCCGCGACAGGAATGTTTCCGACGGTCTAAAGCAGTTTTACAGGCTTGCCGAGGCTTACGTTCAGGACGGTTTCACCATCAAAGCGATCGCCATTTATAAGAAGATCGTCAAACTTGAGCCGGACTCGGCAGACCCTTTACTGAAACTCGCCGAGCTTTACCAGGCACAGAGGCTGGGCCGCGAGGCCCGCGAACTGTATTATCAGGTCGCCGAATGCTACAAGAAGAAAAAGCAGAACGACAAGGTGCTCGGAACCTTGCGCAAAGTAGTGCAGCTTGATGTCGAGAACGCAACGGCAAGGGCCCGTCTGGCGGCGTTTTGCGAGGAGATAGGGCGTAAGGACGAAGCCACGCAAGTTTGCCTGGAAACCGCGCAACTTGCGCTCCGCCGGGGAGATACGCCGGCTGCCCAGATTGCTTTGAAGAAGGCACAGGAATTGGATCCGGATAACCCCCAGATACAATTGCTCAGGGCCCGCGAAGCATTGGCGCTCAAGCATCCGCAGGAAGTCGAGGCGATCCTGAGCGCCACTCCGGGTTTGAAGGATGATCCTACCGGGCGGTCACTCCTGATTGATTCTTATCTTGCGATTAAACAACCGGAGAAGGCGGAAACGCTGGTGCTGGACCTCTTTCGTGCCAACCCAGCGGACTTCTCGACGCTTGCTTCCTTCGTGTCCGCGTGCGTGGAGGCGGGTCAATTCGATACGGCCTCAAAGGCCTTATCCGCGGTGGCAGACGAGCTTATTGAGCAAGGGAACACAAGCTCTTTGATGGAGTCGTTGCGCCTGATCTGGAGCAAGTCTTCCCAGCACATCCCCACCCTCGAGCTGATTTTTCGGATTTGCGATGAGAGCGGGGACGAGTACGCGCTTCCGGAAGTCCTGGAGGCACTGGGCCACGCCTATGCGCAGCGCATGCAATTCGAGGAGGCCGAGCGGGCATTCCAAAGGCTCGTAAGCCGCGAACCTGCGAACGAACGTTACAAGGTCCTGCTGAGGCAGGTTCTCCAGAAGCAGGGCAAGGATTCCGGCAAAGCACACATTGCCCATCTACCGCCCTCCGCCACCGCGCTTACTCAAGAAGAGGGAGTAGCCACCCCGGTGGCCTCCGCTTTGCGCGCTGCCGAGCGAGAGGCGATGGTGAAGGAGGCGCTTGAGAACAGCGAGCTTTTCGCACGTTACGATTTGGTGAGAAAGGCGATTGCGGAGCTCGACAGGGTTCTGGAGATTTATCCTGACGAAACCGAGATCCACAGACGCTTGCTCGGGATGTGCTGGAAGGACATGCCTGAACGAGCTGAGCAGGCGGCCCAGGCACTGGCGGGGATTTATGCGCAGCGGGGTGATGCTGAGGCCGCCAAGCGATTTGCGCAAATGGCTGGGGGGCGAGAGGCTCCGGCCGCACAGGCAGTTCCCCTCCACGCGGTCCGTGCCCCGGTGGTGAGCCCGGAACCATTACGGCCCCTTCCGGCACAACCTGCGGCCACCGCTGAGAGGGAGATCGGCCTCGCTTCGGAATTCTCGCTCACACCGGTCCAAGGGGCGGAGACTGCACCGACGCCTCAAGTCTCCTCGACGGCTTCGCGGGGGGTTACGGTCGAGCTTTCACACCCGCCGGAGCAAGACGCTCCTGCCGCGACGCCCACACAAATCCCTTTTGATCTTTCAGCGGCCCCGCGTGTGGAGTCGCCCAGCGCGACCACCCTAGGAAGATCTTTAGATCCCTCAATCCCACCCGCCCGCAAAGCACCGCCGCCGCCTCCTCCCGAACTGCCGATTGATCTTACGCCGCAAGCGTCATCCGTACCCTCGCCGCCCGAATTGCCGATTGACCTTGTCCCGCAAGCGTCATCCGTCCCCCCCCCGCTTCCCGAATTGCCGATTGACCTTCCGACGCGACCGCCATCCGCACCCCCGCCTGCTCCGCCCTCTGAAATCCAAGAGATTGACCTTTCGCAGGATTGGGAATCCTTTCAAGTTCAGACGGCCACACCTTCGCCAACCCCGGAAACTCCTCAAGAGGCTGCCGCATTCAACTATGATGACAGCCGCATTGAGGTCGACTTCTATCTCGGGAACGGCTTCGTAGAGGAAGCGAGAAAGGCCGTCGAGGACCTGGAGAGAACGCTGCCAGGCGATCCCAGAATCGCCGAACTCCGGGCCCTCGTGGAGGCACATACGGGTGCGCTGGCGGCCGAAGTCCCGGAGAAGCAGCCGGCAGAGACCCTGAAACCTGCACACCTGAAAGCGGTTGCTCCGCCTGCCGAGGAAGCGGTTGAGCGGTGGGAATTGGCAGGCAGTTATGCTGCGCCGGATAAGTCCACAGCGCCCAATCCGGCGCCGGCTTCTCCGCTTAGCGAGTTGCCGGAGGAAATAGGTGAAGCTCCCGGCACGGGACCTGTCCAAGAGGACGATCCGGAAACCCATTACAACCTGGGAGTGGCCTTTCGGGAGATGAACCTCCTGGACGAGGCGATTGGAGAATTTCAAAGGGTGGTGAAAGGCGCGGAAAAGAGACATCACCCGCGAAACTACTTGCAGGCGTGCACTTTGCTTGCCACTTGCTTCATGGACAAAGGCATGGCTCCCGTTGCCGTCAAGTGGTATTGCCGGGCGCTCGAGACGCCCGACCTTGACGAAGAGGCTTGGCTGGCTCTCCAGTATGACCTTGGAGTCGCCTATGAGCAGGCGGGTGATCTGCCCCGCGCGTTAGAGAAGTTCTCCGAGGTTTACGGTCAGAACATCGATTTTCGCGATGTCGCCGAGAAAATCCGCACTTTTCAGCAGAAGGGCTCATAAGGCTTCCATTACGGATCCTCGCGGCGGCACTCCCAAGGTCCAGCCCGAGGCTAACATCCCTGATCAGACATGCGCAAACTGCTGACCATAATATACATCGTATTTTGTTCGGAACTGGGGATTCTCCTCTTCATCCTCCCCTGGGCGCCATTTTGGAGTAAGAACTATTTCATTGACCACTATCCACTGGTTTCGGGCATCTCGCGCAACTATTTCCTGCGCGGAGCGGTTTCGGGCCTCGGACTGGCTGATATCTGGCTGGCGATTTATGAGATCTGGCGGCTCCTCCACCGCCCCCGAATTTCGGATTCACGCTCAACCAAATGAGGAATTTTCTACTCTGCTACATCACAGACCGGCGGCAGTTGAGTTCAGTGTCTCTCGCGGCTGTTATCCGTGAAACGCTGCGCGCGGGGGTGGACATGGTGCAGGTTCGAGAGAAAGATCTCACGAGCCGAGAGTTGATCGCCCTTGTGGAAGAGGCTTTGAGCGCAACCAGGGAGCCGGGGAGGGAAAGCGCACGCGTGGTCGTGAACGACCGCGTGGACGTGGCCTTGGCGGGGGGAGCAGACGGAGTGCATCTGGGGGCTCACTCTATGCCCGTACAAGTCGTGCGCCGGTTTGCGCCCCGCCCCTTTGTTATCGGGGTCTCCTGCCATTCTCTGGGTGAGGCACTGGCTGCCGAATCGGGCGGAGCTGATTACCTTGTGCTGGGACCGGTCTTCGAAACGCCTTCCAAGCTTCGGTACGGTCCTCCGCTGGGTTTGGAGAAGCTGCGGAACGTAACCTCGCGAATTAGAATACCGGTCCTTGCGCTGGGGGGAATCACCGTCGAGCGCATCCGGCCTTGCCTGGAAGCGGGGGCCTTTGGCATTGCCGGAATCCGCATCTTCCAGGATTGCGAGTCTGTCCAAGAGCGTGTGCGCGAGTTGCGCGCGCAATTCAAGTAGTCAAGAAGTCGAGGGTCGAGGGTCAAGGAGTTTTCGACTTCTCGACCCTCGACTCCTCGACTAAGGTCATCCTTCCCCCATCCATGCCCCAAAAGGTTTGAGCCTTTCAACATTGTCGCACACGGCTTTGATCGCTGCCGTGATCGGCACTGCCAGGATCAGCCCAAACCCACCCCACAACCAGGCCCAGAACATCATGGCGATGGTGACCGCTAGCGCATTCAGGTTCAAACGGTGTCCCACAAGTTTCGGGGTCAATAAATTGACCGCAATGAAATGTACGGCGGCGACCGTGGCCGCCAGGATGAGAAAAGGATTAACCGAGTCGTATTGCAGGAGAGCGACCATCAAAGGGGGGACGAGCGCCAGTGCCACTCCGATGTAAGGAATAAGGCTCAAGCATGCCGCCAGAAGCCCCAGCACCAGGGCGTATTGAAGGTGGAGCATGGCAAAGACCAGGCAGATCGGAACCGCCGAGATCAGAGCCACCAGCAGGTTTCCAAGCGCGAACTGGCGAAGCATGATGCCGATGTAGTGGATGACATCCTCTGCCTGCTGCCGCTTCTCGCGGGGGAAGAGGTGCAGGGTGGCCGCCCACAACTGGTCCTTGGAATTCAGCATGAAGAAAACCAGGAAGGGGATGAACATGACCGTAACAATGAAGGCATAAACCGACCCCATGCCGCGCAGCAAAAACTGCGCCCAGGGGGATTCCTGTTGGAGCCGCACGGTGGGCAGGTTGCTGTCGGCGCTCGAGGGCATAATGGTGCGCGTGCTCTGCTGAAAGTTCTCGGCGGTCACCTGAAGATGCGCTGTGATTTGCCTGAACTTGGCCGCCAGCTTGGGGGCGTTGTCCACGAAGTCCAGCGCTCGATCGTAAATCCCATAGACCACCAGGTAACTGACCGTGAGCATGAGCAGCACCATGATCAACGAACTCAACCAGCGCGGCAGGCGCAGCCGTTCCAAGAACCCCGCGCCCGGCTCGAGTACCGCGGCGATGAGGATGGAGAAAATCAGGGTGATCACAACCGAGCTGGCGTAGTAAATGCACCCGAAAAGCACCGCGATGGCGATGATCTCGGCACTGATGGCGGCGCCGAAACTCCCGCGCGTAATCTCAGGTTTGGTCTCAGGCATCAAAGGCGCTCCCACCCGCGATTCTAGCCTGTCAGACGGCGAAATACCAGGGATGGCACTCCGGCCAGAGAAATGAATCCAGGGAGCGTCGCCACGAAGGTAGGCTTCATCCACCCGCCAGGACTTGTTGGTTGGTCTCCGATGCGGTCGAGTGCGTAGCCGGGGACAACGCCCCATGAGCGCTAACTTAAGGCAGAATTCCTTCCCAGTGGGCAGTGATCCGACCGGAATCGCGCCAAATGACGTCATCGATCTTGTTGACAACCAACAATCATTCGGTATATGAGTATGGTCATAGATGACCATGGTCATATCACAGCCGAGAGCCAGGCGGGAGCGCAGGAAGGCTGCCGTTCGCGCGTGAATCCTGGCCACCGCCATCCAGTTGTTCTCCCGACATGGGCTCGACGATGTAACGGTGGACCAGATTGCAGACGCCGCCGACATAGGGAAAGGAACGATCTACAACTACTTCGCAACCAAAGAAGACATTGTGGTTGCCTTCATGGTGGACGTGGAAGCACGAGTTCAAGCCAAAGTCCGCCGCTTTGTCACCTCCCAAGGGCCTTTGGAATCAATTCTCGCCGGATTCATTCGTCTCCAGTTCCGCCTGAAAAGTCCCTATCACCAGTTTGTCCGCGTGTTCCTGGGGCACATGTTCATCCGCGCGGAGCAGTTCCTTCCTTACATGGTCGAGATGCAGAAAATGATTGATCCGCCGCTGGAAGCGTTGTTCCTGGGATTGCAAGAGCGTGGGCTCTTGTGTAAAGATGTGCATCTTCCGGAGCTGATCCTCACTTTTAAAACTATTCACTTGGGCCTGTCGGCGCTCTGGGCGATTGAAGGGCCCCCTTTCCAGCAAACCGAGAAAACCCTGAAACAAGAAATAAGACTCTTTTGCGAAGGACTGAGGGCAGGAACGTGATCAAGATGCTCGCAGTAATCCTCCTAACTTGCGGTGGCTCTAACCTGCTTGCCGCGCAAGCTCCCCCCGATGAACAAAATGTGTTGCTCAGGCGTTATCGCGAGGGAGAGAAGTTGACCTACCATATGAAAGGCATCAACGAGAACTGGCACTATGAAATTCAGGCTGACGGAATCGTAAAAAAAGATTCCGCTGGAACTTACTTTGAGGAGTACGGCTGGTTAAATCTGATCTCCGACAGTCAGAAGGCCGCTCTTTCCTCGGCAAGTCTGGATTTTCGCCAGCAGCTTACGCTCGATCCTAATCACAAACCCGCGTTCCCCAACCTTAGCCAGGTTGACCCCAGGCTCATCGGCCCCATCACTGATCTCATGGGCTTCTATGTCGATTTGCGGCTAGCCGTAAGGACAGGCAAGCTCGCCCATCCCGGAGATCGCTTCTATTTCAAGCGCAGCGCCCCTAACTCGTGGGCGGATGGCACTTACGTCCTGATTGGTGAAGACGCGATCGATTTTGATCTCACGCTCAAGGACGTCAACCGGCCTGACAACACAGCCACCTTGGTTGTCCGTCATGTACCGCCCGAGAAGCCTGAAATCAGGCTCCCGGCAGACTGGATGCGCAAACCGGTGGCCGATACCGCCAACAACTGGGTTCAGGTGCGGAGAGCTAAGAGCGGGAAATATCTGGCAGCGGTGGGCAAGGAAACATTCGATGTGGAAATGAAACTGAGTCTCGCGGACGGAAAGATATTGTCTGGCAGCATGGATAACACAGTGGAAACAATCGAGCGCGAATGTGAAGACGCCGCCCTTGCCAGGTGCAGTGATCCGAGGCCTCATCCAATTAGAAGGCAAATCGAGATTTCTCTGGGACGTTAGCAAATTTGGTGTCGAAGTTGGCCTTCAAAGTCATTCGCCAGAGACTGCTCTGGGCGGGTCGTCGCGTGCACGGCTACCGTCTAGAAACCTTCCGCACCTCCACCATTACATGTTGAACGTCGACCTCTACCCCAGACAGCTTAAGTTAGCGCTTATGGCGCAACGCCCCCGAAAGATTGGCAGGTCAAAACCACGAGTCCCGCCTCACTTTGGGAACGCGTTTTATCTTGACAGGCCGGGATCCTTTGCGTTATAAAAGGTATATTTATGCATTGAATGCATAAATATTCTATTGCGTGATTGGAGTTTGGAACACGTTGGGCACCGCGACAAAACCTGAAATTACCCGCCGCTCATCGCCCGCGGCGAAGCCCCTGCCTGCCGTGCGCGCCGCCGTGCTGGGCGCCAGCGGTTACGTAGGGCGCGAGCTCCTGACGCTCCTCGCGCGGCATCCTGACGCCGGCGTGGTGCGGCTGATCTCATCCGATCTCGACGGGAAAAGGCCCTTCCCCATCGAGCAGGCTCATCCGGCGCTGCGCGGACGGTTCTCAGTTCCCTGCCTGCCCCTTAACCTGGAGGGACTGGCTGGCCCTGGGGTGTTGGAGGCCGTGGCTGCCTCGGAGGTGGACGTGGTGTTTCTCGCCACGCCCCACGAGACTTCGCACGACGTGGTGCCGATGCTGCTGAACTCGGGTTTGCGGGTCATCGACTTAAGCGGAGCTTTCCGCCTCAAGGATACTGGCGCCTACCCCCGCTGGTACGGCTTTCCGCACCGCGCTTCGCAGGCTCTTGCCGAGGCGGTCTATGGTCTGCCGGAGCTTGACCAGGGGGCGATTGCGCAGGCCAAATTGGTCTCAAATCCTGGCTGTTACGCCACCTCCGTGATTCTTGCTCTGGCCCCCCTCCTCCGCTCCGGGTGGGTAGATGTCTCTGCCGGCATCATTTCTGATTCGAAATCCGGCGCCAGTGGCGCCGGCCGGACGCCCAGCGGGAAGCTTCACTTCCCCGAGGTCAACGAGAATTGCCGGGCTTACGGCATTTTCAGCCATCGGCACGTCCCGGAGATGCTCCAGGCGCTGGATATCGGGGAGAAGGATTTCCTCTTCACTCCTCATTTGTTGCCTATCACGCGCGGCATTCTCAGCACGGTTTACGTCCGCCTCAACCGGGCGCGGACCCTCGACCAGGTGGTCTCCCTTTTCAAGCAGTTTTACGGGCCCTCTCCTCTGGTTCGGGTTTATGAAGGCGGATCGCTGCCTGAAATCCAGGCGGTGGCCAATACGCAGTTTGTGGATCTTGGCTTCGCGCTCGATGAGGAAACACGACGCCTTATTGTTGTCTCTGCCTTAGACAACCTCGGCAAAGGCGCGGCGGGCCAAGCGGTCCAGAATATGAACCTCATGTTTGGATTCCCGCAGGAGCTGGGCCTGGTATGAAGCTGGTGGTAAAAATCGGCGGACAAGCGGCTGAGGATGCCAAGGGACGGAGGAGGCTGGCCCGGCAAATTGTGGAGCTGCGGCGCGCCGGCCACTCCGTGGTGGTGGTCCACGGCGGCGGTCGAGCGCTCACCCGGACCCTCGATCGCTTGGGCATCGCCACGGAATTCCACCAGGGACTACGCGTGACGGACGCTGCCACGCGCGATGTTGCCCTGATGGTTCTCGCGGGCATCGTGAATAAGCAGTGGGTGGCAGAGTTCGCAGGGCTCGGCCAGCCGGCTCTGGGCATCTGTGGCGGCGACGCAGGGCTGGTCTACGCAAAGAAGATATCTTCGGGGTCGAACGGCCAGAAGAAAGACCTGGGTTACGTCGGGCGGCCCCACAAGATCCGGACCAGCGTCCTTGAGATGGCCTTACGGGAAGGCCTTGTTCCAGTGGTCGCCAGCTTGGGGCTCGGGTCGCGGGGAGAATTCCTGAACATCAACGCCGATGACCTGGCGGCAGCATTGGCCGTGGCTCTCCAGGCCGACCGGCTCTTCTATCTCACCGAATCGGGTGGAGTCTGGGACGCGGAGCGGCGCTTGCTGCCGGTGGTGAAGCTAGGCGAGATTCCCGGCCTGATCCGGAAGGGCATCGTGCGTGACGGGATGATTCCAAAACTCCTTTCGTGCTCACGCCTGCTTCGCAAGAAGGTTGGAGAAGTTGACATTCTCTCAGCGGAAGGGTCAAATGCTCTGCTTCGAGCCATGGAGAATGGGCAGCAGGGTGGGACCAGGATTGTGAAAAGCGCATGAAATTCGAGGACATTGCACAGCTTGAGAAACAGTTCCTCATTCCCACGTACGACCGTTTGCCGATCTTGGCGGTGCGAGGCGCCGGTTGCTATCTCTACGACGATCAAGGCAGGAAGTATCTCGATTTCCTGGGCGGGCTTGCCGTGAATTCGCTCGGCTATGCGCACCCCGAAGTCCTCGCCGTCCTCCGAGATGAAGCCGAGACGCTTTTGCACGTTTCCAATTTGCTTTACCACCCCTACCAGGCGCCACTGGCCAAGAAGCTCACCTCCCTGGCGGGGCTGGATCGGGCCTTCTTCGCCAACTCCGGCACGGAAGCCATCGAAGGGGCACTGAAGCTCGTTCGCGCCTACGCTCGCCGGCATCAGGAACCCTTCCTGCGGGACGAAATCCTGGCGTTTGAGAACTCTTTCCATGGAAGAACGTTTGGGGCGCTCTCCGTGACCTGGCCGGAAAAGTATCGCAAGCCGTTTGAACCCCTGCTTCCGGGCATGCGGTTCGTCCGGCTGAATGACGCCGGGCACTTGCGGGAAAGCTTCACGCCGCGAGTGGCGGCGATACTGCTGGAAGTGATCCAGGGGGAGGGCGGGGTAGTGGAGCTCAGCGAGGAATTCCTCAAGACCGCGGAAGAGCTTTGCCGAGCTCACCATGCCCTGCTGATTTGCGACGAAATCCAGTGCGGCCTGGGACGCACCGGGCGTTTCTTTGCGTTCACGAAGTTCGGACTTCGGCCGGACATGGTGGTGGTGGCCAAGCCCTTGGCGGCGGGTCTGCCCCTGGCAGCCATCCTGGCACGTGAAGAAGTGGCGCAGGCTTTCTCTCCCGGCATGCACGGCACGACGTTCGGCGGCGGGCCACTGCAATGCCGCTTGGCCCTGAAAGTTCTCGAGATTCTCGAGCGCCCAGGATTTCTCGAGCGCGTTCGCGAAGTCGGCGCCTACTTCAGGGCTCAACTCGAGGGACTCCGGGACGAATTCCCGGTGATTCAGGAAGTTCGCGGCGACGGCTTGATGCTGGCGGCCGAACTCCTCGTTCCCGGCAAGAGTGTGGTCCGGCAGGGGCTCGAGGCAGGGGCGATTTTCAACTGTACCCAGGAGAAGGTGCTGCGCTTCCTGCCGCCGCTTATCATCGAGGAACGCCACGTGGATGAATTAATTGAGGTCCTAAGGCCGATTCTGGCAGCCCTTAAGCCAGCGGAGGCTAGCAAGGGGGTGAACGCATGACGCCGGGCCTGAGTATGGTCGAAAAACAAGAGAAGCTAAGCGTGAGCGATCTGCTTGCGGACACTGACCTTTCGCCGCGCGACCTGCGCCTGATCTTCGGGCTGGCGGAACGCGTCAAGGCTTCGCCCAGAGCCTATGCCCAGGCGCTCCTGGGTAAGCAACTGGCGCTCATCTTTGAGAAGCCATCCCTGCGCACCCGCGTCACTTTTGAAGTTGGGATGACGGGCATGGGAGGTTTTGGTGTTTACCTGGATCACGCCAAGCCGCGGCTGGGTGAACGCGAAGCCGTCAAGGACATTGCCCGAAATCTCGAGCGGTGGGTCGATGGGATTGTGGCGCGTACCTTCTCGCATGAGTCGGTGTTGGAATTGGCAAACAACGCTTCGATTCCGGTGGTGAACGCGCTCACCGACCTCTTTCATCCCTGCCAGGCTCTGGCCGATCTCTATACGCTGCGGGAGAAATTCGGGACGCTGGCAGGACTGAAACTGGCCTTCGTGGGTGACGGAAACAATGTGTGCCATTCCCTGATGATCACCGGCGCGAAGCTTGGCGTCTCGGTGCGCGTGGCGACGCCTCCGGGCTATGAGCCCAAACATGAAGTTGTCGCTGAGGCGAAAACGCTGGCGACGGCGATGGGGGCGACGGTCGAGCTTTTCAACAATCCGCTCCAGGCTGTAGCAGGCGCTCAGGCGATCTACACAGATGTCTGGGCGAGTATGGGCCAGGAGCACGCCGTGCACTTGCGCGCGCAAGTGTTTGCGCCTTATCGCGTCACGGAAGACTTGATGGCGGCGGCTGACCCTTCAGCGGTGTTTATGCATTGCCTTCCCGCGCATCGAGGTCATGAGGTTTCCAACGAGGTCATTGATTCCCCACGGTCGGTGGTTTTCGATCAGGCGGAAAACCGGCTGCACGTCCAAAAGGCCTTGTTAATTCTGCTTTTGCAGAACACCCATGCGTAATGAACCGTTGAATGTCCGAAAAGCCGAGTTGCGGGATGTGCCTGCACTCTTCAAACTGATTAGCCGTTACGTGCTGGAACGGATCCTGCTTCCGCGGCCTCTGACGAATCTCTACGAGGACGTTTGGGAATTTACCGTCGCGGAAGAGGACGGAGAGGTTCTCGGATGTGGCGCACTCAGGTTCTACAACCAGGAGCTCGCTGAGATCCGTTCCCTGTGCGTTGACGAACAGCTCAAGTCAAATGGGGTGGGAAGAAAGCTGACGGAAGCTCTGTTGGATGAAGCGGAACGCTACGGGGTGAAAACGGTTTTCGCCCTGACGGTCGTCCCGGCCTTTTTTGAAAAGCTGGGCTTCCAAGAGGTGCCGCGCGAAAGATTTCCGGTCAAGGTCTATGAGGACTGCCTGGGTTGCCCCAAATACTCATGTTGTGATGAGATTGCGGTAAGCTACGAGTTGGCCTGGCGGCGCACCGAAGAGCTCGAGGCCCCCCTCGAGGCTATCGACGCACTGGGCTGACGCGGGCCAGCGTAACGCGGGCAGCCTGCCCCGACCTGTCGGGTCTCGCCCGCTGTGGCGGGAGCTTCTCACTCCCGCGCCAAGCAAGTCTTAACGTCACAGGGAAAAACCAGATCGAAACAGAAGGCGAAGTCGCCCCGCCGCTGCCCGGCGCTGATCCGCGCTCTGTAGCACCAGCCGTCAATTTCTTCGTGCGCCGCGCAGCAAGGATCAACCACAGAGGGCACAGAAACCACAGAGAAGAATACTTTTGCTCTTCTCTGCGGACTCTGTGCCCTCTGTGGTGAGCCTCTTCTTGGATTGCGGTTCTGCCCCGCTGTACCAATAGTCCCTAACCTCTAATCCGTGTTCTACTGACACCTGTCTTCTTGGTGTACACTCTCAGCTATCATGGAAGAATTCGAACAGGCCAGCTCGCTCCGCTGAGCCGGGGGTGTGTATGCGTTTGAAGAACGTTGCCATCACAACATCTCTCGTCATTGTTGGCGCGCTGGAGGCACTGGCCGGAACCCCGCCGACCATGCGCCTGGATTATTTCCATACCGGCAACGCCACCCAGGAGTTATTCAGCGTCGACCGCGTGGTTATCGAACCTCTACCCTGGCCCGGGAATCCCGCGAAACCCGTCGACACCACGAACCGCGGCACGTATTACTTCGAAGTGAAGGATCTCAAGAGCCAGCGCGTGTTGTACTCACGCGGCTTCTCATCCATCTACGGCGAATGGGTAACTACGGAAGAAGCGAAAAAGGCGAACCGCACCTTCCATGAGTCCCTTCGCTTTCCCGCTCCGGAAGGTGCAGTTCAACTCGTGGTGAAAAAACGGGACGCCCAGAACGCCTTCCGTGAGGTCTGGTCAACCAACATCGATCCGCATGATAAGTACATCGACACGTCGAAGCCGCCCTCTCCCGGGCGCGTGCTGGCCCTGGAAGAAAACGGCGACCCCGCGCTTAAAGTGGATTTGCTGTTTCTGGGTGAGGGCTATACGGCGGCGGAGACGGATAAATGTGAGAAAGATGTGCGCCGGCTCGCCGAAGGTGTCTTCACCTTCTCACCCTTCAAAGAGCGTCGCAAGGATTTCAACCTGTGGGCGATCTGCTCGCCTTCTCCGGACTCGGGTGTATCGCACCCGTCCGCAGGAGTCCACCGCAGCAGTCTCTTCGGCTCGCAGTTTGATGTTTTCGGCACCGAGCGTTACGCCCTGTCGTTCGATAATCGCGCCCTGCGCAGTGTGGCATCGTTTGCCCCCTATGACGCGGTGGCGATTGTGATGAACTCAAGAGAGTATGGCAATGGAGGCATCTTTGGGCTTTACGCCACTGTCAGCGTTGATTATCCGTCTGCCATTCGCGTGTTCGTCCATGAATTCGGCCATCACTTTGCGGACCTGGGGGATGAGTACTACTTCAACGCCAATGTCGCTTATGCGCCTGCGACCACCCGCGTCGAGCCGTGGCAGCCCAACGTCACCGCCCTCTTGGATCCGCAGCATTTGAAGTGGAAGGCTCTGTTGCTTCCTGACACGCCGATTCCCACTCCCTGGCCAAAGGACTGTTACGAGAACAGTATTCGGGATTCGCAAAGCCGCATCCAACAGATGCGCGTAGAAGGCCACCCCACCGCCGAGATCGACGAATTCCGCCGCCAGGCGCGCGAAACGGAGGAGCACTGCCTGTCCGATGGACCCTACGCGAATAAGGTGGGCGCGTTCGAAGGCGCGATGTATGAAACCAAAGGCTACTACAGGCCTCAGCAGCGCTGCATCATGCTTTCAGGAACGGATTTCTGTGCCGTTTGCCAACACGCCATCGAGGAAATCATTGACCTCTACTCTCGCCCCTGAGTTCAAATGCAGAGCAGGGAGTTAAAGACCGAGGCGAACTTCGACCGCATCACCGCTTTTCCCCATTTGCAATTCACAATTCCCCCATCTCCTACGCCCTACTCCCGCTCTTGTTATCTTGTCACTCGTCGCTCGTCACTTGTCACTTTTCTCCACACACTTTTCTCGACGGTTGACCCCGCCTGCGCACAGGACTACACTCAGTTACGGAAGATAGACTCATGGGCCTGACCTACATCCGAGCAAGCATCGCGAATCCGGCGCGGCCCCGGCGCAGCGCGCGGGTGAAGTTCCTGGTTGACTCCGGCGCTCTCTATTCGGTAGTTCCGGCACCGGTGCTCCGGCGCTTGGGTATCAAGCCTGGCAAGACCAAGAGTTTCATTCTTGCCGACGGGACCGAAGTCAAGCGTTCGCTCGGCCAAGCCCTGTTTCGCCTCAATGGCGACGAAGCCGCTTCGCCGGTGATCTTTGGAGCAGCAGGCGACAGCGTTTTGCTCGGCAGCGTGTCGCTAGAAGCTTTGGGTTTGATGTTGGACCCCCTCAAGCGCGAACTCCGGCCTCTGCCCATGATGCTGGCGGTTCATTCTCGCCGATCCACGAAGCACAGCTGACCAAGGACGTCACACGCTCTGCACGCCTTTCCCCGCGATCCGTTGACAGCACCTTGATGTAGGCCTTGGTTGTCTGTCCGCCTCATGCAGGGTAAAATGAGACGGATGAGGGATTTAGTCCAGATTGCCTCGGCGAACGTCAGGGCGCGCAAGCCCGAATGGCTGAAAGTGCGCGTTCCGGCCGGAGAGAACTACTTTGAGCTGAAGCATTTGATGCGCGGGCTCGCGTTGCACACGGTGTGTGAAAGCGCGCGTTGTCCGAACGTGGGCGAGTGCTGGGCGCATCGAACCGCCACTTTCATGATCCTGGGCGAGCTTTGCACTCGCCGCTGCGGCTTCTGCGCCGTGCCGAAAGGCCTGCCGCGCGGCGAGGTTGACTGGGAGGAGCCGGAAAGAGTGGCGGAAGCGGCGTCGAAGATGGGTTTGAAGTACGTCGTGGTGACTTCCGTCGACCGGGACGACTTGAAAGATGGTGGGGCCGCGATATTCGCCCGGACGATTGAGGCCCTTCGCCGGCACGTTGCCGGGTGCAAGGTGGAAGTTTTGATCCCCGACTTCCGTGGCTCCGACGAAGCTCTGGAGACCGTGCTGCGTGCTCAACCCGACATCCTGAACCACAACATCGAGACTGTCCCTCGCCTTTACCCGGTGGCGCGGCGTGGTTCGCGGTACGAGCGGTCCCTGCGCCTCCTCACACGCTCGCGTGAAATTGCTCCTTCCATCCCAACCAAGTCCGGCCTCATGGTGGGCCTCGGGGAAACGTTTGAAGAACTGTTGGCGGTGCTGAAGGATTTAAGCGTTGTGGGGGTCGATATCGTCACGATTGGCCAGTATTTGCGCCCCTCCGGCGAACAGTTGCCTGTGGCGCGCTTTTATTGGCCCCAAGAATTTTCCACTCTCAAGCGGGAAGGTCTGCGCCTGGGGATGCGCCACGTCGAGTCCGGCCCTCTGGTTCGCAGCTCCTACCACGCCCACGAGCAAACCCAAAAACTGAATCAGTAAGTCAGCCATTCAACGGTCTATTGTCCAGAGCGGCGCGCCAGCGCTCGCTCGGCTTGGTGGTGCAGGGGTTTCCATATCTCTGATGAGGGATTGGCGGTTTCGTCGATCACCTGCCGGTAGAGTGTCTCGCCCTGTTTGACTTGTCCCATGCGCAGCTCAAGGCTCCCGGCAAGCAATTTCCAGAGCAGGTTATGGGGATATTGCTGCTGCATCTGGCGAAGCAACTCCAGGGATCTTGCGTACTGCCGATCGATCGACCGGGAGTAGTTCTTGGCGAGGTGGAATCTCGCCTCCGAGGTTACGAGTTGCCCTTTTTCCATTGCTTCCTCCATTTGGCGGAGGCCCACAAGTCGGTCGCCTCCCGGAAGCAGAATCAAAAAGCGCAGCATCTTCACATAGGTCGGCAAGGTGTCCACGAAGTAGTTATAGAGTCCGACTCCAAAATAGGCGTCGTTGAGATTGGGATCGAGCTTTAGCGCGGCAAGAGAAAGATTCCGTAACTTCTTGCCGGCGCGCGCGGTTGCCAGGGCATGATCCCGTAAAGCTTCCAATTGCGCCCGCAATCCGTAACCCAGGCCACCGTAGAAGTAACTGCGGGCTTCATCCTGATGCGCGAGGATGCGCGTTTCGGCTTTGCGGATGGCCAGTTCATCCAAACGCCTGAAATCGGCGTCGTAGGGAGTGGCGGCTTCGGAAAGAGCCTCGAAAACATCCGGGTCAATCAGATTGGCTTCGGTCAAATAAATCTTCCACCAGTTCGCATCCGCCTCAAGCAGATAGCCGAGAGGCGACTCGGGATCGGACTTCTGGATCTGGTGGAAGATTTCCATCGCAGCGTCGAAGTCGCCGTCCATGAGTTTGTTCATCCCACGGACGGCAATCTCCTGGTTTCCCGCTGCGTCTGCCTTCGTCGCCCCACAGGCGAACCTTACAGTTCCACAGTTAACGGTGACCCACAAAAGGATCACGCCAAGCAGATTCGGTAGTTGAATTCTTCTCATGCACCCTGACACTCGATGGTTGTTGAATGCCGGCTGGAGGCCTCATTGAACCTCGACGGAATTCTGTGCCCTGCCGGGCTCGAACCTTACACTTGTCCACTCGCCGACCCCGCGCACCGTCTCGATGCCGTTGACTTTTAATTTCCCAGGCCGAAGCTGCTCCCGCAGCCAGTCGGAAAGGTGCAGGCGCCAGGTCGAACCCTTGGAGATCAAGGCGCGGCAATAGTGTGGATCAAAGGAAACATTGAGACGAATGCGGGGAGACTCTGCGTTCTGAGTGTTGGCTGGTGGCCCAGTCTCGATCCGGATGTCGGCGTGCGCGTAGCCGACGTATTCATCAAGGCCAGTGAACACATGTCCAGGATAGAGATCAAACACCTTGGCAAACGCCTCGGGGTCGCGGGTGATGCCTCGATCATGGCCGTCCGGCGGCGCCGGGAGCACGAGCGGGACGTCGTCTGAACCGCCAAACTCTGCCGTGTCATTGGCGAGGCCTTGTATTGCCAGGTCTCTTCCCAGATAGCCTCCGTAGTACCCGAATCCCGCCTCCGCTGCCAGGCGCCAAGTATTGTTGGCGGGGCTAAGAGAGACCGCATTTCCGCCCGTAGCAAAGGCGAGGGGCTCGAGCCCAAACTGCTCTTTGATCCAATCACTCGACTCCAGCAGGTGGAACTTCTGCTCGGCAGCGGGTATTTCGCGGTTGCGCCGGGTGTCGTAAAACTCGCGGTACCAGCCCACTTCGGCTCGCTCCCCGTTCACATCGGTTCCCCACCAAGGTCCGGGCGCTGAGGTCAAGTCGGGCTGCATGTGCGTCCATCCATGGCTCTGGATCTCGAAGACCCCCGCCGCCACACCTTCATCCACCCCTCGCTTGGTGGAGATGTAGTCCTGAACCGTTCCAAATGCATCAACGAAGTGCTGCTCCCAACTCGGTACCACACGGCGCTGCGCGTCATCGACGAAGCCCGGCACGATGTTCAGAGAGAGGATTGCGTGGTGGCTCCGCAACGGCTCAATCAAGTGCTTGCGAATCTGTTCTTGGGTCAACTCAGGATAGTGCCAGTGTTCCAACCAGCTATTCTGGGCGTTGCCCATGTCATCCATAGTCAGGATGATGTGGTCTGTCCAAGTCTTTATCAAGGTGCAGCCGATAGCTTCCGTGATCGCGCGGCGCAGCACGGTCCTAAAGGACGGGAAGTGAAACATCTGCTGGACATCGCCCCCAATCCAAATGGCCCGGGTATCCTGACCTAGCTCCCGTTCGGTTATCGCAGCCATGCCTCCCTGTGTGGCCAGCACCTGTGCGCGTTCCGGGATCACCTGGACACGTTGTTTGAAAGGCAACGGCGGACCGCCCATTTCCAGGTCCGGGTTCAGGCCCCGCAGCAGAAAGGAACTTTCCGCAGAAACTCTGACATGGGAGCTGTGTGGGTGTTCGCCTCGATAGCGAATTCCCAAGAGGTCCTGCACCGACTTCTCTCCAATCCGATCCCCAATCGCAATGAAGGAGATACCATTTTTCTCTACCGCCTCGGCCAGCACGCCAAAATCCTGTGGAAGAATTTGGCCGGTGGTGTCGGCGTCCCACAGAATGGCTCCGTAACGAGGTTTGCCGCGCATATCCGCGAAGTGGTTCGGGTCCATCACCTGTTGGTCAAGCCGAAGGATATCGAACGGGATACCCCAGGACTTGAAGAGCGTCACGATGGTCTGAAATTCCCCTCCGTCAGCGACCAGGTAGCTGGTTGGATCTTTCCATTGATCAGAGATAACCAGCAAGACACGATAAGGCTTCACGTTCTGTCCAAGGGCCGAACCAGCAAATAAGACAATCATTTCGAGGATAAGGAGTAGCGAGCACGGAAGCCACTTCTTCATATGTACAACTCCAGACGATAAGAGCGCTGTCATTCGAGCTTGGCAATTCCCAGCTCTTTGCTTCCTACAGGGGACATCTTCATGTCAGAGGCGGGCTCCTCCAGGAGGTCGAACAGCAGGCGCGCCCCCACACGCTGGCGGCCCAGGCAGAAGGGTCTGGACTCCAGGTACAATCCCGACAGGCAAATAGGCGGAGAATTCCTTGGCCGTCCGGCAGAAAAGGGAAGCGGGCTAATCTTTGTAAAGCCAGCCTGCCACCAGCGACGCCATGATCGCTCCCAGCCAAAGGTCAAGCATCCACCAGAGCGGCAAGTGCCGACTCATGGGCGCCCACGTAGCGACGCTCAGGTTTATGGGAAACCCTGCCGCGAAGCCCACCAGCAGCCCGACCGTCAGCGCCGTGCCCGGGCCAGCGCCGCGCGTCGCGCGCACGGAAGAGTAGAGCCAGGCAACCACGTAGGCGAGAAGGAAGATGGTGATGAACCAGTAAACTATGAACAAGGGATATCGCGCTTGCTTGAGCATCACTCCCGAAGCTTGCGCAACCGCATACCGCGGTTCCAGAATCACCAGGTTAACGATAGTGCTCCAGATGCTCCAGACCACTCCTCCGGCCAGAGCGCCCAGGACTACACGACGTGTGTTGACTGTTGCCATGCATCACCTCCTTGTGATTGGTGATTGCCGATTTTCGATTGTCGATTGATGAAGCGCTACGGCAACCTCTTCCGCTGACAATCTGCTATCACCAATCACAAATCATCAATCGCAAATCGGCAATCCGCAATCGAAAATCGTCAATCACTGCACCCGCGTAATGGCTCCTTCCGATGCGGATGAGACCAGCGCCGCATACTTGGCAAACACGCCTGTCATGTACCGCGGTTCGGGCTCACGCCAGTTGGCCAACCTCTTCTTGATCTCCGCATCGGTGAGTTCGACGTCGAGCCGCCGCTTTTCGATATCGAATACCACCATATCTCCATTGGCGACCGCGGCGATGGGACCACCGCGGGCGGCTTCCGGAGCCACGTGACCTACCATCAGTCCGTGCGTCGCGCCGCTGAATCGTCCGTCGGTGAGCAACCCTACCGAGTCGCCTAATCCTTCCCCGACCAGCGCCCCAGTCACGCCCAACATCTCGCGCATGCCCGGGCCGCCTCGCGGGCCTTCGTAGCGGATCACCACCACGTCTCCCGCCTTGATGCTCTTACTCGTCACAGTGCGCATGGCGTCTTCTTCGCACTCAAACACCCGCGCGGGTCCACGATGGTAGGTCCTTTCGACCCCCGCCACCTTGAGGACGCAGCCTTCCGGCGCCAGATTTCCTTTCAGGATAACCAGCCCTCCCGTTCTCTTAATCGGATTGGAGACAGGCCGGATCACGTCTTGGCCAGGCGTCTCAATGGCTAACCGGGCTTCCTCGGCAATGGTTCGCCCGCTGGGAGTCTGCTGAGACCCATCGATGAGCCCAGCTTCCAGGAGCCTTTGGGCAATCAGGGGGATTCCGCCTGCACGATGGACATCCACGGCAACGTACCGCCCCGCTGGCTTCAGGTCTGCAATGATCGGGGTGCGCGAACTGATGGCGTCAAAGTCATCGATCGCAAGCGGGACTCCAGCCTCGCGAGCCATGGCCAGCAAGTGGAGGACGGAGTTCGTTGAACCACCCGTAGCCGCCACACTGGCAATAGCGTTCTCAAACGCTTTCCGCGTGAGGATGTCGAGCGGCCGCACGCCACGGCGGAGCAAATCCATCACCATCTGGCCGGTGCGGTAGGCAACTTCATTTTTCCGGGGGTCCAGTGCCGGCACGCTGTTCCCGCCCATGGGCGAAAGGCCGATGAATTCCATCACCGTGGACATAGTATTAGCCGTGTATTGGCCGCCGCAGGCGCCGGCCCCAGGACAGGCATGATCCTCGAGGTCCTTGAGCTCGGCGTCGGTCATCTTCCCCGCCGCGTGGGCGCCTACCGCTTCGTACACGTCCCCAATCGCAACGTCGCGGCCCTGGAACCGTCCCGGGGCAATCGACCCGCCGTAGAGGACAATACCCGGCACGTTCAGGCGAATCAAGGCCATCGCGCCTCCGGGGATCGTCTTGTCGCATCCGACCAGCGCCACCATGGCGTCAAACATGTGGCCGCGGCCCAACAGTTCGATCGAGTCGGCGATGACTTCGCGGCTCACCAGCGAAGCCTTCATACCTTCCGTGCCCATGGTCACGCCGTCAGAAATTGCAATGGTGTTGAACTCCATGGGCGTTCCGCCCGCAGCGCGCACGCCCTCTTTCACTTTTGCGGCTAACTCGCGGAGATGGAAATTGCAAGGCATGGTTTCAATCCAGGTATTCGCAATTCCAACGATGGGCTTCGCCAAGTCGGCATCCGTGAAACCAATAGCCTTGAGCATGGACCGAGCTCCCGCTCGGTCTCGCCCGTCGGTGATGGTACGACTACAGTGCTTTGGATCAAATGGCATTCTTTTCTCCAGCGTAATCAGCCTACGAAATGAAATCCGGCCAGCGCTAAACTGCAAATGTTCGCAGATTCGCCGCGCCGGAGCAAGCAGTGTTTTCAGCGGGGTTTTGACGGAGCTGTCTTCGCGCTTCTTCGAGAGCGCCGATCAAGGCTGCAATGTCGTCGCCGCTGGTCCGGTAGTTCGTGATGCAGGCCCGAAGCACGGGCAGTGAATTGGCCAGGCGGGTGGTTGAAATCCAGGCTTTTCCAGAGCCGACAACTTTCATGGCCACCGCGTGCAGGTAGGCAGCGGAGCGGCCCTCCGCATGCCGCTGGTCAACGAAGCAACAGAGGGGCAATGGCGTTTCGTTGACGACCTGCCAGCCCGAGGCTTTAAGTTGCTCCCGCAACAGCGCGCCCATGGCCACCATCTGGCGGATTGCCGTGGTGTAGCCCTCCCAACCAGCCACGGCCAGGGAGAGAAACACCTTCAGACCGATGGCCCGGCGCGACCACTGAATCGAGTGCATGCAGGGATCGACCACGTCCAATTCCTCTGCCTCGCGCGGCATATACCTTACGGCGGTGCGGAATGTGCGATCAAGGATATCGGTGTGGCGGGTGATATAAATTCCCGCCCCCATGGGCACAGAAAGCCACTTGTGCGCGTCGAAGGTAATGGAATCAGCTCGCTCGATGCCGTCCAATAGAGGACGCAGTTCGGGAACCAGCGCTGCCGCCCCGCCCCACGCCGCGTCCACGTGAAGCCAGAGTTTCTCGCGCGCGGCCACCTCTGCGACGGCGGCAAGGGGATCGATCGCCCCCGCGTTGGTGGTTCCCGCAGTCGCAGCCACCATGAATGGCGCGAAGCCCCGGCCACGGTCCTGGACGATTCTCGAAGCAAGGACTTCCGGATTCATGCAAAGGCTGTCCTCGACTGGAATCTCGTGCACGGCATCCGTCCCCAGCCCGCACAGTCGAGCCGCCTTCAGCAGGGAATGATGCGCTTCCGCGGAAACGTAGAGAACGGGCTGGGCGGCAAGCGCCCGGACGCCACGGCTGGGGAATTCCGGAAACGCCTGCACCAAAGCGGTAAGGACGGCCGTATGGTTGGCTTCCATACCACCTGAAGCAAAAGTCCCATCGGTCTTGGCGGGGTCGTAGCCGAATCGAGCGCCGAAAGCACGCACCAGATGCTGTTCGACCTCGATGGCCAGCGGGCTGTGGCCCCAGGCGGCGAGCTGGGGGTTGAAGGCCGCCACCAGCGCGTCCCCGGCGATGCCCATGGTGGTGGGCGCGGGGTTGAACAGCCCGTAATAGCGAGGATGCGGTGTGTGGGTTTGAAACTTCCACAGACCCTCGATAAGAAAATCGAGGGCCTCGAAAGCATCCACCGGCGCGGAGAAATCGAAGCGCGAAAGCAGGGCGCGGAGCTTTGCGGGATCGAGCGGAGGGGTGACCCGGCCGGTCTCCAACTTCGTGGTGTAAGTTTCAATCGCGTTCACCAACTGCCGCCAAAGTCTGGCGCGAGTCTCAGCATCAAGCATCAAAGGCGGGGCAGCCATGTGTTAATCCGATTCTCCATTCTTGCGCGCCGCTTCCCACGCAAGGATAGCCTTCTTTCGCACCGCTCCCCAATGATAATCACCTGTAATCCCCATCTTGCGGATAGCCCTGTGGCAAGGAATGAGGAAGGATATCGGGTTCTGACCCACGGCGCTGCCCACAGCTCGTGAGGCCGACGGCTTCCCAAGCTGGCGCGCCAAGTCTTCGTAACACACTACCGAACCCGGCGGGATTCTGAGCAGGGCTTCCCAGACCCTGATCTGGAAGTTTGTGCCCATCAACAACAATTTTACGGGGTGAGTGCCATTCCTTTTCTTGGAATCGAAGATTGCGTGGATATAGATCCGGGTCTTTTGGGGATTCTCATGGAACTCTGCCGCCGGCCATCTTCGCTTGAAGTCCTCCAGAGCCTGCGCGCGTCCGCCCTCCCCCACGAAACCCAATCCGCAAATCCCGCGTTCGGTAGCAGCGATAAGACACTCACCGAAGGGGCTGGGGTGAAATCCGTAACTGATCTTGAGGCCTGCCCCTTTCGTTTTGAACTCTCCGGGAGTCATCGCCTCGGCGTTCACGAAAAGGTCGTGCAGGCGGCTTGGGCTGGACAACCCGGCATCATAGGCGGCGTCCAACACGCTCCGTGATTCCTCGAGGACCTTCTTGGCATGTTCCAACGTCAGAAACTGCACAAAGCGCTTGGGGCTGATGCCTGCCCAGCGCCGAAAGAGCCGCTGGAAGTGATATTCGCTCAGGTTGACGCTCCGCGCCACCTCGTCCAAACTCGGCTGGTAGTGATAGTTCTCCGTGAGAAACTGTATGGCTTTCTCGATCCTCTCATAATCTTCAACTCTGGTTTGCATTTGTATTTTCCCTCCTTGCTATCCTGATCCATCATCGGTTAGGAGGGAGGCTGGGGGCAACCCGATTCTTGCTGCCGGGGCAGCCAAAGATCTAGGCAGTTCGCAAGAAGAATTCACTGCCGGGTGGTACAGGGGAACTGCGGGGATGCTTCGTCCGCCAAAGGACGGCGTCCTCAGCATGACATAAGGCTGCACGACAGGTCAAAAGTCGAAAGTCGAAAGTAGACCAACTGGAAGTGGGTGGGACAAATTACGGAAATTCCAGCTTAGGAACCTTCTGCCTTCCGAGTTTAATATAAGTGCTGCATTTTCAACTACTTTCCCGCTTTCAATGTGAATCTCCTTTATAATCAATAACATCCCCGCTTTGCTCAGGGTCGTGGAAATCCGACCCTTTGTTTTCATACACATTCCCGCTTTGTTCCTGCATTTTTGAAGTCACCACGGTCTCCTCTTCTTCTTCCTGAACAGACATATTGTCCAAGGCGAGCCAGGGGCTTCCTGCGCTTGTCGCGGCGGCTGGCACTTTCTCGAGGGGGGAATGGAACCTCGACGTCGCGCCGGACAAGCGTCTTCCCAAATCCGCCGAACCCTGCACAGCGGCAATCTAGAATCGTAGCCTATTGTTCTCGACATGTCAAGAGACACGAGTCGGACCGTGAGTTGGCCGGTGAGTGATGATGAGCGCTACACCGGCGATGATGGTGGCACTGGCGAGCAACTCACGAGCCGTCAAGGCCTCGCCGCCTCCAGCCCAGCCGAGGAATACCGCCACCGCCGGGTTCACAAAAGCATAAGTGGAAACCCGCGCCGTGGCTACCGTGTGCAACAACCAGATGTAAGCAGTGAAACCGAGCAGCGAGCCCGCCACAATCAGATAGACGAGACCCAGCAAGGAGCGGAGGGCGACTCCATGCAAATGGAACTGCCTGCCCTCTCCACTCAGGACTCCCAGCAACAAGAGCAAGGCGCCGCCGGCCAACATCTCCATGGCTGCCGCCTGAAAGGGCGAAGGGGGCAATTTCAGCTTGTGCGAGAGAATGGAGCCGAATGACCAGGAAAACGACGAGAACATCAGTACTCCCGCGCCTGCAAGGTCCACGCGCGAGCTACCCCACAGATGGGCCGGACCCACCAGCAAGGCAAGCCCCGCCGCACCAATAGCCATTCCGCCCATCACCCGCCCCTCCAACTTCGTGCCGCCTTTCCTGAGGCTATCGAGCAGGACCATCCAGATGGGGATGGTCGCCAGCAGCAAAGCCGCGAGTCCCGAAGGCACTCGTTGCTCCGCCCAGCACAATCCTCCATTCCCACTCAACAGGAGCAAAGCCCCCAAGAGGGCTGCGCTTGTCCAATCACGGCGGGAGGGTGGGGTCGCCCCGCCCGCGCGCGTCCACAGGTACAACGTGCCGCCGGCAATGACGAACCGGCAACCCGCCATGAAGAACGGAGGGATGGTTTCAACAGCGTATCGGATAGCGAGGTAGGTGGACCCCCAGATAAGGTAAACGGCTGCGAAGGCGAGCAGAATCTTGGCTGCGGAGGGATGCGTGGTTGACGCTGTTTCAGACAATGAGCCTCCCCACTTCTCTAGTCCACAGTCAACAGTCGACAGGGGACAGCATGGCAATATCCTACGCATGGGCGTGGACCGACTGGATATGATGCGGGGAAAAAGCGGCGGAGTAAATAGGTTTCAGGTGTCAGGTACCAGGTGTTAGGGGCTGGGGGCCGGGGTCCGGGCCTATCTTGAATTCTGAATTCAGGACTGCACTCTCTCACCACCTAGTCCCTAGCTCCCACTCCCTGGTCCCTAGCCCCCAGTCCCATCTTTTTGAAAGCCGGAAACCAACGGCCGAGAATGAACCACGGACCACTGACGACTTCTCTCAGAGTTTGTGACTTTTTTGAGGTTTGGTCACGTTATATTCACTTCCAAGCCGTTCGCGACCGTCGTTGGGGCAACCCTGGTGGTTCCCCGGATCACTCCGACGATCTGTTTTTTCCTTTCTCTC
>Ga0326727_10006208_pt1 | contig 33047 bp, 29 predicted proteins | sample MB2enrmetagenome_FD_207643 | JGI IMG/M metagenome (GOLD analysis project Ga0326727, IMG submission 207643) | Lab enriched peat soil microbial communities from McLean, Ithaca, NY, United States - MB29MY | ecosystem: Environmental > Terrestrial > Soil > Wetlands > Peat | place: USA: New York...
GGCCATCGAAGACCGGATGATCAACATGGAGAAGCTGGCCTCCATCGGCACCCTGGCCGCCGGAGTGGCCCACGAAATCAACAACCCCATGACCGTGATCCTGGGTTTTACCGAGTACCTGCTGGAGCAGACGGAAAGCCTGCCGGAAGTCCAGGACACCTTAAAGATTATGGAGGAAGAAGGTCTGCGTTGCAAGAAGATCGTGGAAAACCTCCTTACCTTCGCCCGGGCCCCGGAGCGCACCGAAACCCAGGCCGATATCAACCAGCTTCTGGAAAAGACCCTGTCAGTGGTGAAAAATACCTTGCTTACCAAGAAGATTCAGGTGGAAACCCAGCTTGCCCCCAATCTGCCCAGGGCGGCGGTCGACCCCCAGGAGTTGCAGCAGGTCTTCATCAATCTGATCAGTAACGCCCGGGATGCAATGAAGGGCGGCGGGGTCCTACGGGTGTTGACCAAGCCGGCCCCGGACGACAAACGCCTGGCCATAGAATTTAGCGACACCGGCAGCGGCATCCCTCGGGAGGCCCAGGCGAAAATCTTCGATCCCTTCTTCACCACCAAGAAGACCGGCGAAGGCACCGGCCTCGGCCTCTCCATGAGCTATGGCATCATCACCAAGTTTGGCGGCAACATTATTTTTACCACCTTCCCGGCCGACGAATATCCCGAAAAACATGGGACCACCTTCACCGTTTACCTACCCATCGTCGTCGAGCCGGAAGCTGGGGAGCAGAAAGCCGGGTAGGCGGCCACCGCCCCCGCAAATAGGGCAGACCCCGCCACCCCATAACTTTTGTCGTCGGGTTATAGTTCGCGGGGACCTTACATAAGGACGCGGGAGACTTTATAATTAATCCAGCTTGATGCCCCAACCAGGAGGTAGTTATGCCGGAACGGTTATTAGTGGTGGATGACGAACCCAATATGCTCAGGCTGCTAAAGACTATCCTGATGGATAAGACCGGCTACCTGGTGGATACCACCAACAACCCCCTGGAGGTGAGCAAAATGCTCCAGGCGGAGCACTACGACCTGGTGATCACCGACCTGAAGATGCCCCTGGTGGACGGCATAGACCTCATTGGTATCGTTAAGAAGATCAACCAAAGCTTGCCCATCATCATCATTACCGCCTACGGTACCATCGAGACCGCGGAAGAGGCCATCCAGAAAGGGGCCTACGATTTCATCACTAAACCTTTCCGCAAGGAGACCATCCTCATCACCATCCGTCGGGCCCTGGAGTGGAAGCGGATGCAGGGAGAGCTGGAGGCGTTGAAAAGGCAGTGATCAGTGGTCAGTGGTCAGTGTCCAGCCGCCGGATTCGGCAGGTTCGGCTGACCCTATTGACTGCTATTAAATAATTCCGGGTAACCCTATGAATTTCGATTATGCAATACATTCTGACTTTCTTATTCATTGGACAGGGAAAGATATAGACTGCTTATATGATCCACTTTGGCATGAATTAGATAAATCTAAAACAAGCACAGAGTGTACCGCGGCCTATATTAAACGTCTTAATAGCATCTTAAAATATGGACTTTGGATGACCAAAGAACACGGTATCCAAATTGGCGATTTCCCAACACAACCTATTCCTCAGGTTTGTTTCACAGAATTAAAACTATCAGAGTCAAGAAAACATTCCAAAAAATATGGAAGATTAGGAGTTGGATTCAAAAGGCCTTTTGCATATTCAAGGTTGGGCAGACCAATAGTTTATTTTCACGAAAAATGGAAAAACGATAGATTGTTAGAGGCCTGTGCTAGAGAATTGAAAAATAAAAATTTGCTTAATTTTTTCAAACCAATGAATAGCTCAAACACTCTCAATTATGATTTTTATGGAGAATCTGAATGGCGAATTATTTTCTTTCAGGAACTCCTGCAAAGGAAATTAATTATTGATCCTCGAGATCATAATAATATTGAAGCATACGAGTATTTTTTATCTTTAAGTGAGAAACAGCAAAGCAAATTGGAATATTTAATACCTTTAGATGGCTGGTTCTCAGTGATAATATATCCATCTTTAGACATAAAGAACAAAGCCCAGCAAGACAGCTCTAATGGCATTAACAATGAGATTAAAAGGATTAAGAACATTAATGACCATGGTAATAAGGTTGAAGGAAAAAATTGGCCGATTGAATTAGACTTAGATGCATGCAGAAATTTTTAGCAATATCGGATAATAACTTAACTAAGGAATATGATTTTAGCCCTTTCCTTCATGCCTTTTAAGCTTATTGCTAAAGGATGAAAGCTGACTACTATGGTCTTTAAATTCCTGCGGCGATTTTTAAAAGAAGAGGTGGACGAATCGTCCCGCTTGCAGGAGCAGGTCGGCCATTTCCGGAACCTGCTGAGGGAAAACAACCAGGCCCTGGAAATCATGGCCGACATGGAGGAAAAGCTCTCCGGGGACTTCCTGTTTGATACCGGCTATCTCGAAACCCAGACGGACCGCCTGCTGGCCAGTGTCTCCCGGATAGCCACTGAACTCGAGCTCCTCACGGGAAAGCGCTATCCGGAACTGGTCTCCCTCTGTCGGCGTCTGGAGGAAGACATCCGCCAGGAACTGGCCGCCGTCCCCCTCATACCGGAAACTCCGTACGTTTTACCATTATCGGCCTTAAACCAGGACCTGGCTCCGGCGGTGGGCGGCAAGATGGCCAATCTGGGCGAAATCGGCAACCGCGTGGGCCTGCCGGTGCCCCAGGGGTTTGCCATCACCGCCGCCGCTTACAAACGCTTTCTGGAAGGGGCGTCCCTTTCTGAGGAGTTGGAGTCCCGGCTGGCCCAGGCGCCCATCCATGACCTGGATAGCCTGGAAACGGTGAGCCAGGAAATTCAGGACCTGATCCGCAGGGCGCCATTGCCGCCGGACCTGGAGGAGCCCCTGAGCCGGGCGGCGGCAGTCCTGCCCACCCCCTGGCTGGCGGTGCGCTCCAGCGCTGTGGGTGAGGACGCCGAGTTCTCCTTTGCCGGCCAGTTCGCCACCCTGCTTAACGTTGACGCCGCCCGGCTACCGGAGCACTATAAGGAGATCGTTGCCAGCAAGTTCACCTCCCGGGCCATCTTTTATTGGAAATACCAGGAATTCTCCGTCAACCAGCTTCCCATGGCGGTGGGCGTCCTCGCCATGGTCCCGGCCCGGGCCAGCGGCGTGATGTTCTCCCAGGACCCCCATGCCCTGGAGTCCAACACCGTCCTGATCAGCGCCGTCTGGGGCCTGGGCAAGTACGCGGTGGACGGCACCATCTCTCCTGACCTTTTTGTCATCTCCCGCAGTAAAGGCCATGCCATCAAGCAGCGGCGGGTGCTGGAAAAGCCTGTAGCCCTGGTCTGTCGGGCTGACGGTGGCCTGGAGGAAGTAAAACTCCCGCTCAAGAAGGCCCAGGGTCCTTCCCTCACCGACGCCCAGGCCCGTACCCTGGCGGAAATCGCGGTAATGCTGGAGGAACATTTCGGCGGTCCCCAGGACATCGAATGGACCGTGGGCGAGGCCGGCAATATCATCATCCTTCAGTCCCGGCCCCTGCGGGTGAGCACCCCCCGCTTCGCCGCCACCCCCCGGGAACGTGAGGCTACGCCGGCGGTGCCGCCGCTGCTGACCTTCGGCATTCGGGCCGTGGGCGGCGCGGTCGCCGGCCGGGTCCACCATTTCCTCTATGACGAAGATGTGGCCGGCATCCCTGCGGGGGCGGTGGTGGTGGCCCGTCAACCCTCGGCTCGCCTGGTTCTGGCCATGGACCGCATTGCCGCCATAATTACCGAGGTGGGCAGCCCCACGGACCATATGACCATCCTGGCCCGGGAATTTCGCATTCCCACGTTGGTGGACGTGGGCGGCGCCACCCGGGTGCTGCACCCCGGGCAGATCGTCACCGTGGACGCCGACACCGCCCGGGTCTATCCCGGAATTATCACCGAACTCCTGGAGCACCAGCCGGAAGCCGATGAAAATCTGCGCAATTCCCTGGTCTTTCAGAAGCTGCGGCGCATCCTGAGGCTGGCCTCGCCGCTCAACCTCCTGGACCCGGAGAGCCCGGATTTTCGGGCCGCCAAATGTCAGACGCTGCACGACATTACCCGCTTTTGCCACGAAAAGGCGATGGACGCCATGTTCAATCCGGACGTGGAGCGGGCCTCGGAATCCCACCGGGTCAACCGCCTCATCACCGACCTGCCCCTCAACCTCTATGTCCTGGACCTGGGCGGCGGGCTGAAGGTCAGCGGCCAGGGACAGGTAACCGAAGATGATATAACCTCCCGGCCCTTCAAGGCCCTGCTCCGTGGCTTTCATCACCCCGGGGTGAGTTGGGCTGGCCAGGTGGCCCCGGACCTCAAGGGCTTCATTTCGGTCTTCGCCAACACCATGTACGATACGGCCAAGTCGGAGCGGGGCCTCGGCGGCAAAAGTTTCGCCATCATCACCGATAATTACCTCAACTTCAACTCCCGCCTGGGATATCACTTCGGCATGGTGGACGCCTATATTTCCGAAGAGCGCAACGATAACTACATCAGCTTCCAGTTCAAAGGCGGGGCCGCGGCGGTGGAGCGCCGGGAGCGCCGGGCCCGGCTCCTCAAGCAGATCTTGGATGAGATGGGCTTCAAGGCCCAGGCCAAGGGCGACCTGGTCCAGGGCCGCCTGGTGAAGCTGTCCCAACTGGAAACCGAAGGGATCATGGAAATGGCCGGTCTGCTCATGGCCTTCTGCCGCCAACTCGACCTGGCTTTGGCCTCCGACACCGTCCTGGAGCGCTGCCTCCAGGCCTTCAAAAAGGAAGACTACAGCCTCAAATGCCTGCGCCCCGAGGAGGCGCCGACGTAGAGTCTGGCGCCGCACCTTGGGATTGAGCATTCAATGCCGCTTTCCTGAATGCCTGCAGATGCCCTGAAGGGAGTGGCTTTTCATCCAGTCGGGGTCTTCTTGGGGATTATTGACTCGTCGTTTTCTCTTTGGCCAGCCCTCATCTTATCCTTAGATCCGTTCTCCCGGGCTACTGACCGCGGAGAGATTTCTTTCCCACTTATCTCCTCCGGCCACCGCCGCCCCCGCCTCCCGAGGGCCGGCTGACACCCCCGGCGGGCCTCCCGCCACCACCGCCACTGGGTTGAAAGGCACTGGGACCGGGACGTGAGGGGACATTGGAGCGCTGGAAGTTCTGGAGGCGTTGTTGCCCTCGCTGCCGGGCCTGAAAATCCCGGTTGAGCTGGCCGGTATCGATGCCTGGCCGGGTAGGCGCCGCCGGACGAGGCGCAAAGGTTGCCGCCGGACGCTCAGGTCGTGCGGCAGGCCGGGGGCTGGGCTCAGGCCGAGTTGCGGGCCGATTGGCAGCCTCAGGTCTGGACCATTGATTGCCCTGGCGCGGCTGCCAGTTGCCCTGGGGGTCCCGTCGATAGAGATTGCCGTTGCGGTCAGCCAGGACGTTGTTTCGCCCTCCTGTCGGCCGTACTTGGGGCTGGGCCGGTCTGGCCGCCTGGGCTGGTCTGGTTTCGGCCTTGGGTCTGGTTCCCGGGGCGGGCCGCTCCGGCCGGGCCGCGGGACGCTCTCCCGCCCCCTGACCAGGACGGCCGGGAGCCACTCCGCCTCCGGGCCGGGTGGATGGCTGGCCGGGGCGGGAGGCTAGCCGGTTCTCGTTGCCTGGCCGGTTATAGAGGTTACGCCGCTCGGCGGGCAGGGTTGACGGCCGCCCGGGACGTTCTCCTGGCCTTCCTGGCCTTTCGCCCGGTTGCCAGCCGGGTGGTCGCGGTCCGGGTTTCCAGTTAATCACGTTGTTTTGAATGTTATTGATGTTGATATTATTATAGCCGCCGGCTCCCCACCAGCCACCGCCGCCCCAGTAACCGTAGCCATGGCCCCACCAGTTGTCCACAATGGCCGCCACTCCGATTCCCACTGCGGCGGCGGTCAGCCCGGCCACCAGCCAGGAGCCGGGATCATAATAAGGAGTCTGATAACCCCAGGAACCTGCATAGGGATCATAAGCCGCGGCATAGCCGTAGGTGGCCGGTTGCGGAATATAAGCATCAGGGGCGGAATATCCGGCATAGTCGTAACCGGTGCCATAGACCACTGTGTCGTTGTCCACGTAGGAGCCGGTATAGCCGGGGGTGTAACCCACCGTCGCGGTGTCATCCGTGGAATCGTAGACCTTGACATATTTGGCGTTGTAACGGGGGTTGCTGGGCGGAATCTTGTCCACCTCTCTGGGAGGATTTACCGACAGCGACCAGGGACCGTTGGGGGAGTCGGCCTCATACCATACCCCCTGGTCCACGGCATAATATTTGGTCCCTTCCTTGAATACCGGGGTGCCGGTGTTCACCGCGTATTCCAGGTTGGTGTCAGCAATCTTCTCAAACTTAGGGCCCCCGGCGTAGTTCACTGTGGTGGTGGCGTTTTTGCGATCGATGATTGCGGTCTGGGGAATGGAATTCTCCAGGACTGCCTCTTTGGCCGCGGGAGTGCCGGCGACATTCACCAGGACGAAGCCCTTCCCCGAGTTTTCCGGAATCTTGGCGAAGTCAGGGGGGAGCTGGTTCGGCGCCACATAACTCCAGGGGCCCTCGGTCAGGGATTTGGTCTTGAACCAGCGGCCGGAGACCAGGGCATAATAATCCTGGCTGGAGGTGTCCATGAAGATATTGCTCTCCGTATTGCTCACGAAGAGCAGGTTGGTGTCCTTAATTGGAGTGTACAGGGGCTCCCCGTCGGTGGCCAGAATTTCCGTCGGGACGGTGCTGACGATGATTTCCGGCATTTTGCCCGCCTTGGCCTCCACTTTTTGGGGAGCAACCTTGCCCGGGGCGGCTTGCTTCGCTGCGGCCTCCAGCGTTTTTATCGCTTCCGGCACTTGTTCTAAATCATTCCAGGGACCATTGAGGTCCGCGGCGGCCAGCCAGTCGCTGCCGCCCTTCAGGTAATAGGTCTTGGCCGGGGGATCGTAAAGCATGAGGAAAGGGGTATTCGCCACCCGCATCAGGGAGGATTTGGGAACGGGCAGCAACTTGGGGTCGCCATCCAGAGGGATCAGCACCGCGGGATGGCTGACGAAGATGATCTTGGGTGGCTCGTTTTTCAGCCCCCGGTCCACGGCCTGTTCCTTCTCCACTACCTGGAGGGCGGCCAGCAGGCGGTCCAGGGAGATGGGGATGCTCCATTCCGCCATCTCGGTATTCAGAAAGGTCTTCAATTTCTCCAACTGCTCCGCCGTGGCCTCGGGAAATTTGGCGTCCGTGACCTTGACCTCTGAAATGGTCGCCATCCGGGTGTCCCGATCGATCAGGACGCGGCCGGCGAGCCAGACGGCCCCGAACACCGGTTCTTTCCATTCCTTTTTCTTGACTGAGACCGCGGCCCGGCTGGTGATAACGTCATCCTTAAAATCCTCCAGTTGCGGCTGGTACATGACCACCGTACCCTTGGGATGCTCAAAGCGCTTGGGCCATGAGTCCTGAGCCGCCAGCGCCGGCCAGCTACAGACCAGGAGTAATGAGGCCGCCATTGCCAGGGGAAGCCCTCTTAACAGAAGGCCAGGCTGTTTAACCATCTGGTTAATCTCCTTTCCTATACCTACGGAAAAGTATATTCTCGCCGGGGATTTCGCCAGGGCCACCGACGAAAAGAGGATTTATTAATCGGTTTCCTCCGCCATGATTCTTCCTATAGACCTAAATGAGTAGCCATGCGTTCCCGAAGAGCCGATAAACACGCGTTCAATTAAAGGTTCAACGACCGCACCTTGCCGGATTAGCATGGTCTGAAGGCTTTCTTGCCCTGGTACCGGCCAAGGATTGGTAGGGGAATTATCTCCCCAAGTAACGATAAAGAGTTTCTTGCCACTCTTGTCGACGGATTGTTTGCAATAGGACTCGATTTATGTTTTTCCGCAGAGGATTATTGGTCACCAAGGCGATGCCATAATTTTCTTGGGAATACCTATTGGGAAGCACTTCTAATTTCCCTTGGAATTTTTGTTTGATCATGTAACGAAGTTCCGGTGCATCATAGAAAAAAGCTTTGATCTCTCCCCGGATCACTGCTACCAACCCCTCCTCAACCGTTTTATAGGTCTTAAATGATATTAAATTGTGTTTAAGAAAGGACTCACTGGTTGTGTAAGGCTTAGTGCCCACGAGAGCATTTTTTAAATCATCCAGGCCGTGCACTGATACGTCAAGCTGTTTCACCGTAAGTATAGAGGTTATCGTTGCGGTAAATAATGATATAAAAATAATGGCAGTAAACATCCAGATTAAAGAGACTATACGGCCACCGATAGTTTTTGGATGTTGGTCTCCATATCCAACTGTAGTCATTGTAACTGCTGAAAACCAAAACCCTGATCCAATTCCTTGGATAACATTGCCACCGAATTGCTCAGGGTTTCGTTTCCTTTCACACAACCACACTATTATGCCCACCAGCAGTAATACAAAAAAGGTTGAGATTAATATCCCTAAAACAGTTTTGGATAATAATTGTTTTATTATAGCAATCAAAGGGTTTTTTTCTTTGAAAGGAACCGCGAGGCCCAAACCGGTGGTATAAAAAGAATAGGTAAAATCAAACCTATCCAGGCGCTCTGGAGTTATGGTTAACTCTGCCACCCCGACATCCAAAGAACCGTTCGTCAGCCCTTTCAGTAAGTTATATTGGTCCAGTTCCAGGAACTCATAGTTTAAATGCAATTCCGTGGCGATTTGCCGCCAGAGATCAATACTGATCCCGGTCCATCGTCCTTCGCTATCTTTCATGGAAAAAGGAGGCGCTTCTTTGGTTCCCACGATCAATTTTTTCTGGACTTGCGGAGGCTCCGGTCCCCTTTGTCCGTAAGCTTCCGGCACCCTGCTCAGGGGCGCGAACCAGGCAACGGCTGTCATGAGGGCAAACAGAAGCAATAATCCGACTCGGCTGGCTGATAATCTGGGTTTTGGGGAAAAATTGGCGCTCATAGCGTGCCCTCTTGGCGTGAGCCCATTTTAGTGGATACCCGAGTTTAGGTGGCAGGCCCTGCCACTGTGGTTGGAAAAGGGTTTTGGAACCTTGCAGCCGGGGTTCGATCCCGAAGAAGTTCCTCTTTTTAGCCTGATAGTCCAGTCTAAAGCATGGTAGCCCAAATTCTCCACAAAATGTAGCTTTTTTGCAAATTTTGAACATATCACCTCATTGGTTCAGAGATTCCGAGGGGGGGCGGCGATTTATGAACCCTAACCTCGAAGCGCTCGGTAACGTTGGACCAGGAGAAAAGCCGAGGCCGCTAGTCCTCAGGCATAGCAGCGGGCATAGGCGGTTAAATGATAGGTACAGGAGTAGTAAGTAATTTGCCAAAACAGAATCTTCTCAGGAAAATCAATAAATTATAGATATGATCCGGATAAGGAAGGGTGGTCTGGCAGGGGGGGCCGGCATTGAAAAATTTAAAGAGAAATCATACCCGAGAATATTGAATCTGGACTGAGAGGTTGTCTGGTCAAGTCTGATACGGGACCCCTAAGGCCTGGTTCCCTTGAGGGTTATGATTGCACAAAAAAAACCGCGGAGAGGGTTCGGCCCCCTCCGCCTTTTTTCTTCAGATTAAGTTTTATAAATCCAGCCCCAAGGTCCGGAAATCTGCCTCCCGGACTGGCAATTAAGCCTGCTCTATGGCGTATTTCCCGGCCCGGGCGGCGGCTTCCGCCCGTTTGGCCCTCCACATGGCCCCCAGGATAATAAAGGCGCCCACGGCCAAGCCCAGGCACATGATGGCGAAGCTGGCCTTGGAGAGGATGGACAGGGTGGTGGGACCCAAGGAGATGAGGCTCAGTTCCTTCAGATATTGGGGGACCGCCAGGGCGCGGCTGACGGCCACGATGATCATGATGGTGCCCATGACCACCTTGATCATATGTTCTTTAACCAGGGTGGTGCCGATAGCGCCCAACTGCACTCCCAGGAGGGAGCCGGCCAGGATAATCAAGGTGAGACGGATGTCCACCATGCCGTGCATCGCCCATTTGATGGTGCCAAAGAAGCCCATGACAAAGGCAATGACCAGTTCCGAGGCCGAGGACACCAGGCCCGAGGCCCCCAGGCCGTAAATCATGCCCGGCACCCCGATGAAGCCGCCCACGGCGATGGTGGCGGCCAGCATCCCGGTGGCAAAGCCGATGGGGAGGGTGAACCACATGGAGATGCGCACATTGGCGGTCTTGAAGTACATCATGGGCCACAGGTTGATTTTCTGCAGCTTCTGGGCAAGGGAGGAAACCTTTTCTTCACCGCCGGATTTCTGGGTTTTAAAGGCGTCGTAGAAGACGTAGCCGCCCACCACCACCAGGATGACCACAAAGGAGAGGCTGACGTAAAGATTGGACCCAGCCTGGCCCCAGGTGGCCAAAATCCACTCCTGGATCTTGATGCCCACCTGAACCCCCACCCCGGCCGAGGCCGCCATCACCAGGCCCAGTTTGAGGTCCGCCTGCCCGTATTTATAGCGTTTGTAGGCGCCCACCATGGCCTTGGGGAACTTGTGGCACATGTTGCTGGCCACCGCCACGGTGCCTAGCACCCCCAAGCTCATCATGGCGGGAGTCAGGACGAAGGCGCCGCCGGAGCCGATGAAGCCGCTTACCAGGCCGCCGATGAAGCCCACGACGAATAGGAACAGGATGCTCATGGTGTTCAAGTCTATGAATTGCACCGCGTCGCTGGCGATGTCATGCATTGGTCGATCCTCCGAATGCCGGTAATATCAAGAGATTGATGAATATCTTTTCGGTCACCCACCAGGAACTAAGCATGGAGGCGCAGTTGCGGCCGCGGGCGCCTTCTGGCCACCGGCCGCGGGGCGATCCGGGTCTGCACCTTCTTGGTGGCTTCGATGCCTAAGCAGGTCCAGAAGTTATGGGCAAAGGCTCCGTGCACAACGGAGACCAGGAACACCGTGATAATGGGCAGGGTGGCGTAAAGGCCCCCCTGGGTGAAGTAATGCATCACGGTGCCCGAATTCATAAAAACCGCGGCGTAGAGGGCAACTGCGCCCAGCCCCAAAGCAATGGTCTTGCCTAACAGCTGCCGCCGGCTGGCTACCGGTTCCTTTGCCATGACCTCTTCTCCTCCAGATCCGGAAATGCTGAAAACCGGGAGGGAAATCTCTCCGGTGATCTCTTCGCTTCTGATGCCGGCATCGGTGATCACGAAATCTATCCGCTTCACCTGATGGTTCAGGTCCTTCACGGCCTCGGTCAGCTCGGCGAATTTCACCACGTGCTCACCTTTGATGCCATGCTGCAGGAGACCGGGCCGCAGCGCTTCCCAGGCGGCCCGAGCCCGCTGGGTGAACTTGGCCCTGAGATGCAGGTTGTAGGGCGAAAAGAATTTGCCCGCCTGCTTCAGGCCGGGGTTGAGACTCATGCCGATAAGGTCGTAGCCCAGCCGCTGTGCCAAGTTGGCTGCGTAATCCATCACTCCAAGGCTGAAGCCGAGGCCCTTGCCCACCACCAGGATCTTGCGCTTCACCTGGGAAGACCGGCCGTCAGCCGCCGCCTGGCTCATGGAAAAGGGGAGAATTTCCGCCTCGGCCACTTTTTTATCTTTATTCTGCTGGTCTTTCATAAATCCACCTAAGTCTTGAGTGATTTTCGTCAGTATTCGACCAGAGAAGATACAAGAACCTTGCCAAAATGACGGTCTTACATAACTGGCTAAAATAGCTGCCATTTATTAATTTGTTCCTGAGCCGGCGTTTTCAGAAATTTATTGCAAATTGCAACATGAAAATTGTTCCGGCCATGATTATTAATATATTCAATTAGTTATATAAAGTGGGGAATATTGTTACAAGGGGAGCTCCGAGATTGCAAAACGCAACACCAGCACCCCTGGGCCGCGGGATAGCCAATATTTCTTCAAGAAAATCATCCAATTAAAATTTTCCGCCCCAAAGGGTTAAGTTGATTAGCCCGGACTTTTCCTTTATACTGAAAATTAGACCTCAAGGGGCGGCGAGCGCCGCGGCCCCGACCAAGCTGCTTCAACATTTCTTCTTTTCCTGGTTTTTACGGCCCACTGGCCCCTGGCAACTTTGTAAGCAGGAAAGGTTCAAGGAATGGGCTTTTTCCGCAAATCTGAAGAAGAGCGCCCCCCCAAACCGCCCCAGGAGCTGGCGGACCTGCGGGCCGCGGTGCAAAGGGCCAATCTGCCCGAAGCTGTGGCCGCGGTGGCTCGGAAAGAATTGGAGCGGTTGGAAAAGACCGACCCCTCGGTGGCGGAATACACCATCGGCCTTAATTACCTGGATTATGTGACCTCTCTGCCCTGGAATCGGGTCACCGAAGACAACCTGGACCTCAAAAGGGCCGAACGCCTCCTCGAGGCCCAACACTACGGTCTGAAGCCGGTCAAGGAGCGGATCCTGGAATACCTGGCGGTGCGCACCCTTTGCAGCCTCCAGGCCTCCCGGGTCCTGGTGGTGGACGATGAAGAGATCGCCCGCACCAACCTGGAGTACATCCTCCACAAGGAAGGCCATCAGGTGTCCACTGCGGCCAACGGCCTGGAAGCCCTGGAGCAGGTCAAGGCCCAGGAATTCGACGTCGTCCTCACCGATCTGAAGATGGAAAAGATGGACGGCCTCCAGCTCCTGGAATCCGTCAAGCAGATCGCCCCGCATACGGAAATCATTATGGTAACCGGCTACGCCACGGTGAGCACCGCGGTGGACGCCCTGAAAAAGGGCGCGGCTCACTACCTCTCCAAACCCATCAAGTTGGACGAACTGCGGGCCACGGTGCGGGAAATCGTCGATAAAAAAAGGCACATGCAGATCTGCCGGGGGCCCATTCTCTGCTTCGCCGGCCCGCCGGGCGTGGGCAAGACCTCCATCGGCCGGGGCATCGCCGAGGCCCTGGAGCGCCGGTTCGTGCGCCTATCCCTCGCCGGTCTCCGGGATGAAGCCGAACTGCGCGGCCACCGGCGCACCTACGTGGGCGCCATGCCGGGCCGCATCATCAACGAACTGAAACGCCTGGAGGTGCGCAACCCCGTCTTCATGCTGGATGAGATTGACAAACTCGGCCAGGACTTCCGGGGCGACCCGGCCTCGGTGCTCCTGGAAATCCTCGATCCGGAGCAGAACTATCACTTTGTGGACCACTATCTGGACGTGCCCTTCGACCTTTCCGGCGTCATGTTCATCACCACCGCCAATGTGGTGGAAACCCTCCCCGCCCCCCTGCTGGACCGCCTGGAAGTCATCTACTTCCCCGGCTACACCGAAGCCGAAAAAGTCAAAATCGCCAAGAAATACCTCATCCCTCGGCAATTGCGGGAACACGGCCTGCACCACCTGGGCCTGGACTTCACCGACGCCGGCGTCGCCAAGATCATCCGGGATTACACCCGGGAGGCGGGCCTCCGGAACCTGGAGCGCGAGATCGCCAATGTCTGCCGCAAGCTGGCCCGCCTCAGCCTCCAGGACAAGAGCAAATCCACCGCCCTCACGGTGGATGAAGCCCTGGTGGAGAAATTCCTGGGCCCCCGCAAGTTCGCCCATGAAGCGGCGGAAGCCGGCGACCAGGTGGGGGTGACCACCGGCCTCGTCTGGACCGAGTTCGGGGGCGAAATCATCTTCGTGGAAGCCTCCCGCATGAAAGGCCATAAGCAATTGATCCTCACCGGTTCCCTGGGCAGCGTCATGCAGGAGTCGGCCCAAACCGCCCTGAGCTATATCCGCAGCCACGCCGAAACCTTCGGCCTGGACCCCGATTTTTTCAGCGGCAGCGATATTCACATCCACTTTCCCGCCGGGGCCATCCCCAAGGAAGGCCCCTCCGCCGGAGTGACCATTGCCCTGGCGCTTCTCTCGCTTCTCACCGGCCGGCCGGCCCGCCGGGACGTGGCCCTGAGCGGCGAACTCACCCTCTCCGGCCGCTTCCTGCCGGTGAGCGGGGTACGGGAAAAAATCCTGGCGGCCTCCCGAGCCGGCGTGCACACCGTGGTCTTCCCCCAGAAGAACGAACCGGATATCAAAGACCTGGAACCCGAAGTAAAAGAGGGCCTCCAAATCGTCCTGGCCGACGACCTGGAATCCCTGGTGGAACTGGTCCTGCTGCCGAAGTGAGGCGGGATGATGGATTTTTTAGGGGAGGGGGCTAAGGGCCGAGGGCCCTTACCCCCTCCCCTAAAACCCCTCCCCCAATCCCGTATATTTAGCCAATGCCAAAATATTTTTCTCGTTAACAAGCTGAGCTTGGGAACGAGTAAGGCAAATTTTGAGGGAGGGGGCCAGGGGCCGCGGGCCCCTGCCCCCTCCCTCAAACTCCCTCCCCCAACCCCGTATGTTTAGCAAATGCCAAAAGTTCCTTTTTATCCCTTCTACCCCCAGCCGCGGGGAGAGGGTAGGGGAGGGGGGATAAGCAAATAAAAAATGAAAAAAGCCGGGATCGGCGGCCCCGGCGTCTCGCCTGGGCAAATCCCGGTATGATGGGAGTCTGGTGGGGCAGGCGTCCGCGCCTGCCGCTGGGGGCGACCCGGCGGGTCGCCCCTACGATTTCGGGGCGCCGGGCGCACCCTATATTTTCTTGACAAAAAACTTTGATGTACATACAATTTAAATGTGGAATTTGAATGGGACCCCGCCAAAGCGAGAGAAAACCTCAGGGTTCATGGGATTGACTTTGCCGACGCAGTGGGAGTCTTTGAAGATGGAAACGCCTTAACTCTAGAAGATTTTGATGCTGAGGAGGAGCAAAGGTTCCGGACCCTCGGCCTGGATGTTTTAGGAAGGCTTCTGGTGGTGGTTTATACCTATCGAGGAGAAAAAATAAGAATAATATCTGCCTGGAAAGCCAGCAGAAAACAGGAAAAACAATATGCGAAAAGAAGATGATTTCAGCCAGGGGAAACGTGGTCCCGTTATACCCGCAGACCCGAGAAAGACCCGGATTACCATCCGGATTGATACTAAAATTTTGGATTGGTTTCGGCGAACGGTGAATGAAGCCGGGGGCGGCAATTATCAGACCATGATGAATGAGGCCTTGAAGCGCTACATCGAGAGTGAGAATTCAAAGACCATTCGCTATCCCGGCGGCCCGCACGGTGAGTTTGACAACCAATATCAACGCGAATGCGAGGCTGAGGGGTTGGAGTTCCAGGGACGGGGGTATTTTTTTGATTTAAAAAATCATAAAAATATCAGAGATCTGGGCTTTACCAGGAAAAAAGCGGCCTAGCGGTTAGAGGATAAAAACCATGAGCAAAAAAAAGGTCAAATACAACAAGCACGGCATTGACCAACTTCCTGATGACAGGCCAGTGCTATATCGGATTGAGACTGAAGCAGGCAATCCGAATTATATCGGGATTGCCCAAAGGGGGCGGGTGAGGGAAAGGCTTTCCGAACATTTGGGTAAAATCCCAGGAGCAACGGTCAGAATCGAGCAGTTTGATGATATCAAAGACGCCATGAAGAAAGAGATTAACGTCATCAGGAGGGCAAAGGCGAAATACAATAGGCAAGGGAAGTGAGCGGCATCCCTTTGTACAGTGCGCGGGAGGTCCCGCCCAGGCTACGGGACGGATTCTAATAGCCTAGGGCGGGCAGGGCCCTGCCACGTGCGCAACCGTTGGCCCCCAGGGACGGGCTCATGGGCCCACACCCGAGGTTGAGCTTGCCGATCCTGGGCACAGATCTTTTCAGCTCCAAGGGAAGGGAAATGAAGACATGTGTCTGGGATACTCTGTTAATTTACAAGGACGGGCGTCTGGCGGGGCAGGCGTCCCCGCCGGCCTCTCCCACACCTCTTTCTGGTAGCGTAGTCATCCCTCCATGCCTTTCTTCTTGGTGGGGAAGGCGTCTCCGCTGCCGTAGGGCGACCCGGCGGGTCGCCCCTACATACGGGTTGGGGGATGGGGTATGGGGAAGGGGGCAGCGATGAAATTCCCTGGCCCCTTTCCCAAAATCTGCCCCGGCTGGAAGCCGGGGCCACCATTTATGGGGCGCGGAGGTGAAAGGCGGGAGGCGGTTCGCTTTCCCGCCCTACGCTCCTATAAACATATTTTCGCGATTAAGAAGAATGTTCCGACGAATAACGTTGGCGGGCGTGGACGCTTGCTTACCAATGATCTTACAACCGGAGAAAGGGGAGGGCTTATGGGCCTGCCCTTGCGAGGGGTGCCCAAGCGGGAGCTTGGGAACGAGATTAAAGCCTCGATTTCCTTAATATTACAATAAGGGGTTGGGGGAGGGAGTTTGAGGGAGGGGGCAGGGGCCCGCGGCCCCTGGCCCCCTCCCTCAAAATAATTATCTTCTCCAGACTTCGAAGATTATCTTCTATCGCCATTTTTTGATTGTCAATTTTCCCACCTGTTCTGGCGCAATGCCGCCTCTTTTGATAGCCTAGTTCTATAAATCCGGGAGCTGGCGGAAATTTTTTGGGGGGGGCGGCACGGGAAGCTGGTCAAAATGTCCCATGCTTAATAAATTGAATATCAAAAAACCCCAATTATTTGCCGAAAAAGGAGGGGAAACGCCAATAAACGCCGATTTTGGGACGGTGGCAAAAATTAATGGGGGAGAGGGCCAGGGGTTTCACCGGGCTGAAAGCCTGGGGCACTGTCCCCCGGCCCTCCCCGCCAAGGACTTACTCAGCAGTCTCATTTTATCTCTGTTCAACGGGGTTCAGCTGCGATAAAAAAACCATATGCGTCTACAAGCCCAACGACTCAAAGGAACGCTCACCGCCACCCGCCTCTACCTGGTGCGCCACGGGCAGGTGGCCGAGGGCCACACCGACCGCTACCACGGCCACAACGACATCGGCCTGTCGCCCGAGGGGGTCCGGCAATTCGAGGCTCTGGCGGCCCAGCTCGCCGCCACCCCGCTGCAAGGGGTCTATTCCTCGGACCTCAGCCGCACCATCCGGGGGGCCGAAATCATCAGCCGGGTCCGGGACCTTACGCCCCAGGTCATCCCGGAGTTCCGCGAGATTAACTTCGGAGCCTGGGAGGGCCTCACCTTTGCCGAAATTATGGCGCAATACCCCGCCGAACTGGAAGAACGATTTAAGGACCTGGCCAACTTCCGCATCCCCGACGGCGAAAGCCTCAAGGACGTCAAGGCCCGGGCTTTGCCAAGGCTGCAAGAACTTCTGGCCCGCCATGCCGGCGCCGCCTTCCTGATCGTGGCCCACGCCGGCATCAACCGGATTATCCTCAGCGAGGCCATGGGCTTACCCCTGGACCATCTTTTCCGCCTGGACCAGAACTACGGCTGCCTCAACCTCATCGACTACTTCCCGGATCTGGCGGTGGTTCGCCTCCTGAATGGTGGAGTGAACTGGGCGGCAATGGGAAGTAAATAATTCTCCATAGAGAACTAAAAAAGCAAAGAGAAACCCAAAGAAAATCAAAATTTGCCGCAGCTTATTTGCCCATTGCTTTACTTATTAGCAATGAAATAATTAAACTGATGACAAAGATTAGTTACAGTTAAGAAACGGGCTGGCAAAATGGGAGGTTGGTTAAGAAAAAAAAGATTTCTAAAAAAATGCTTGACAAATGCGCGGCGAATTGTAATGCAAAAGATAAGGAAAGCATTTTCTGAATAAGTATTTGTAAGAATCTTAAAAACCATTATAATTTAATTAAACAGAAACTGGACGTAACTGGTCAAGGACACAAGAAGCACTTTTTGGCAGGATTAAGCCAACGCAAGAGAGGTTGTGGTATATTGCAACCTTCGGGAAAATTATTTTTCCGCCCCCAAAGGGCCACTCTTTCAGGGCTCTTAAGGCCCTGGTTAACTTCCGGTTTTTTCAGATTTAACCGATTTTCAGAAATTTCTCGCAAAATAAGGAACTTCTCCCCCACAATTCAGGGGTTCCCCGATTTACTGGGATAGAAAAATGACTCAAAGTCCGCTCAAAATAATCGAAAGGGCAAAATGTTCCGAAAAGGTAGGTAACAAATTTTCCGGCCTAAAGCCGAATCAATTCCCCCGGAGCAATCAAATGCTCCAGAATTTCAAGGGGAGGTTCAAAATGAAGAGCCTGGGTTTAATTTTGATGGTGGTAGTAGCGTTTTCCGGATGTGCTACCTTTCAACGTTCTGAGGTAATAGATACCGATAAACTTGAAGGTTATGCCTCTGGAACTTACCGGGACAATAGCAGCGGCCCGAATGGAATCGTTGGCATTTCGGGCGGTGGCGGCGGCTGGGGGTTCGCCGGCGGCGGCGGTTGGGGGTCGGGTGCGATGGCCATAAAGACCGGTCCGCCTGACAGTGGGGCCTATAAGTTTGCCAGGGCCATCGCCACGATCAACTACAGCAAAAAATTAAAATCAATTACCTATGACGAAACGGGCCGGATCGTTGAATACGAATTCGACCAGCGCCCCCTGGGCACGACCAGCAGTTACCGCCCGCCGCCCCCAGCGCCGCAGCCCAAATCTTTCGGCTTTCAACCGGTGGAATAGGAGGCGCCAGGGTTATGAACCTCAAGATAATCTGTCTGCTCAGTGTTGCGGCCTTATGCCTCGGGTGTGGGCAGAATTTCCCTTCGAACCAGTCCACCCCCTATCCGCCATATACCTATAATCCTCTGGTGACGCACATCCCCTTGGGCGGCAACCCCAACCCGACCTTTGATCCATTTGAAATAGATCAGGGGGCGTTGCCGGAATTAAGTGATCTGCCATCGACGCCGATCACGAACCGGGCGGGGCCGCCCCGGAAATATACGGGCATCATTAAAAACAAGACCGCCTTGGAGGTCTCGGTGCCTTCGGGCAGCAGCGGTTCCACCTTGGTAATTCCGGCCAGGGGATGGATCGAATACATTTCCTATGCCCGTCATTTCAATTTGACGGCCTATCATGACGGCAAGCCCTACTACTGCATGAATATCAATGCCGAACCCAGAAATTACGCCTTCATGTGCGACCGCTACGATTTCCTGGTGGAGATTGTCAAACCCGAGCCCAAGCATCAGGTCACTCCTAAGAAGAAGCACTATAAAAAGAAACCCAAAAGCGAGGAAGGAGTAAAAGGCCTGGGCTGATGGGAGAGGCAGGAAAATTGCGGGAATTATTCAGGCCTTTGAGAAATTTCCCTAAGGGTCAGGCATAACCGCGATTTGCCGTACTTTTTGGATTCCAAACCATGGCAAAATCGGTTTTTCCTGATATCCAGAGCACTAAATTGCTTGGTTCGGTCATCCCATTTTTCTCCTTTTATTAACGCTGGTTAATTCTCAGATCGGAAAGACTCTTTCCTACGGTGCCGCCCTTCGCTGGCCTGGTAAATTATCATCCCCACCAGGAGCACCGCCAACAAGGAAAGCAGGCCGAGGGGTTTCTTGGTAAGGGCGTAGGAGGCGGAATTATAGAGCATAAACAGGCAACAGGCGGAAAAGATTAGCGGGAGCAGGGGATAGGCCAGGACCTGATAAGGCCGCGGGAGGTCCGGGTCTTTGCGGCGCAGCACGAAAACCGAGAGGGCGGTGCCCAGAAAGAATAGCCAAACCACCGGGGCAGTATAAAGGATGGTATCCAGAAAAGACCCAGCAACCAGGACGATGGCTAGACTCAGGGCGCCCTGGACGATGAGAGCCCGCACCGGCGTGCCGAGGCGCCGGTTCCACCGGCCCAAAGGGCGAAAGGATTGGTGATCGGCACCGAGGGCATAGGAAATTCGGGCCCCGGTAAAGATAAGGCCATTAACCGCAGCCAGGGCCGAGAGGCAGATGAGGAGAGCGATCACTCGGCCGGCTATCTGGGGAAATACCTGGGCCATCATTTCCACGGCCACCGCCCGGGAGGAAGACAAGCCCGTAAGCCCCAGAGCGGAGAGGAAGGCGCCGTTGATTAATAAATAGAGGACGGTAACCGCCACGGTCCCCGCCACCAGGCCGCGGAGGATATTTTGCTGCGGCCGCTTGATTTCGGCCGCGACGTAGGCCATTTCGTTCCAGCCGCCGTAGGTGTAAAATACCAAGATGAAGGCCAGTTGCAGCCCTTCCCAGGTAAAGACCGCGGGTGCAGGCGGCCCGGGGCTCTTGGCAGTGGCCGACAGACCGACCACACTGATAGCCACCAGCCCCAAGATTTTGGTGACGGTGAGCAGGTTTTGGGTCCATTTTCCCGTCTTGACGCCCAAGAGGTTGATGACGCTCAACCCCACGACGGCCGTGGCGGCATAAAACGGGCCGATTTCTGGAAAGGGGGCATACAGGCTCTGGGCATAACGGGCAAAGATGAAGGCCATCAGGGCGATATCTCCGGGCCGGATGATAGCCAGCTGCGACCAACCGAACATATAGCCTAACCAGCGGCCATAGGCTCGGGTCAGGTAGACGTAATCCCCCCCTTCCCGGGGATAGGTGGTGGCCAGTTCCGCATAACACAAGGCCCCGGTGAGCGCCAGCAACCCTCCCGCCAGCCAGGCCAGCAGAACGACTGGGGCACTGCCCAGACATTTAGCCACCGTGGGAGCGGTTTCATAAATACCGGCACCGATAATGATCCCCACAATAATGCACGTCGAATCAAACAGTGAGAGTTCTTTTTTGGGAGTTCCCTCCACCAGAGTCTCCTTTATCTGCCGATAAGCGGTTTGCGGCGGTCCAGGGAAAGTATGCCATAAAGCGACCGGGAAGGCATGCTAAACTAACTTGGTCTATTCCGACAATCGGGATAAAATCAAAAAACTGGCAGTTAGGCAGCCAGGGGTGTCTGGCCGGAAGGTAATAAATATCCAGTTGATTGTTAACCAGAAAGGCCATCTCGGATGCGAAAATCAAAGGTGATTCGGCTTCTTACGGCAATCCTGCTCATCATTCTCAGTTCCATTCCTGCGGTTGGGGATAGCTCCAAGTCCGACTCCAGGACGGAGACGGAGACCGCCCTGGAAAGCGCGCCAGTTGTGGCAGGAAACCCCACATATCATGATTGCGCCCGGTTTATCGCCGGCATGAACAACCGGGAAGGCAGCTTAAGACTTTACGAAGATACCCCGACCTGGACCAGGTATGCCAGGTTCATCAATCAGATTTGGGAACAGTTCGACCAGCAGCATTTGGCGCCTATGCGGAAATGGGCCGCCCAGGAGCTCGGCGAGGCCAAGACCGCCGCCGTGTTTTATCCCTTCAGTGGCCCAGATTTCATCAACCTGTACACCCTATTCCCCCACGCCAAGACTTACCTGATGATCGCCCTGGAACCGGTGGGCGAGGTGCCGGATTTTGCCACTACAGATAACGAGCGGTTCTTTGCCGGAATGACCCATTCTCTTTACGACCTTTTGCAACTGAACTTTTTTATCACGGATAAATTGGACCATTCTCTGAGTAAGACGGAATTGAAGGGGATTCTTCCGATTATCTTGTTCTTTCTGGCCCGGGAGAAGGCCCAGGTTCTGGACGTGCGGTATTGGATCATGAAACAGGACGGCACTATCGAAGAATCCCTCACCACCTGCCCTAGAGTTTCAGGTGACGGAGAACTTGCCGGGGTGCGCCTAGAATTTGCCGGCGCTGGCGCCGAGGACCGACAAACCCTTTATTATTTCCAGGTCAATCTGCGCAATAATTTTCTGGCGCGCCAGGATAAATTTATCTCTTTCCTAAAGGGGTTCGGCCCCTTCACCACCTTTGCTAAAGCCGCCTCCTACCTGATGCACCGGCCGGGATTTTCTGACATCCGGCAACTGATTCTGGAACAAAGTCGGTTTGTCTTGGCAAGCGATTCGGCCATCCCCGTGAGGTACTTCGAGCGGACCGCCTGGAATCTGAAGTATTACGGGACCTACACCAGTCCGATCTCGCGCTTTAAGCGCTTCCGGCAACAAGATTTGGCGGAGATTTATCAGCAGGGCGACGAGGTTTATCCGCTGCCCTTCGGGATCGACTATCGGCACCGGATAAATACCTCAAACCTTCTGTTCGCCGCGAAAAAGGTTGATTTAGCCACCGGCGCGGCACCATGATTTTTATGAGAATTATGAAACTTTGGGTTATCTCGCTCGCCTTTCTCGCAGTTGTGACGGGGGGCGCGAAACTTGAAGGGGCAGCCTCTCCAACTCTGCCGCTGTGGGTGCCCGAGGCAGCCTGGCGTCCCCTGGAGCAACGGGGGGATCGGGGCCTGCAGGCCAAACTGGAACAGGCCTTGCGGCAGGGAAAATTGTGGGGAGAATTAATTGATCAAGGGAAAATGGCCGTGGGGCTGGTGGACCTGCAAGACCCGGAGTCGCCGCGGTTTGCCCAGGTAAACGGCGATACCATGATGTATGCCGCCAGCCTGCCCAAGATCGCTATTCTCTTGGCCGCCTTCCAGGGTTTTGAAGACGGCAGCCTCAAGGAAACCTCGCAAATTCAGGCGGAGCTCATCGAGATGATCCGCCGGTCGGACAATGTTGCTGCGGCTCAAGTGGTGGCCCGGATTGGTTTAACCAGGATTGAACGGGTTATCTTAGAGCGGCGTTATCATTTTTATGATACCAGGCAGGGGGGTGGTCTTTGGGTGGGAAGCTCCTTTGCCCGGGATGGCCAAGAGAATCCTGAGCCCCTGAAGGGCCTGCTTCAGGCGGCGACGGTCCACCAGGTTTGCCGCTTTTATTACTTACTGGCTTATGGCAAGCTGATCAATCCGGAGCGCTCCCGGCAAATGCTGAAGATTTTGGCGTTCCCTGACCTGCATGACAAGTTTGTCAGCCGGTTGGAACAAGTGGTGCCGCCCAATTATCTTTACCGGAAGTCGGGGGAGTTTCGGACCTGGTATTCAGACTCCATCCTGGTGTGGGATAGGACCTGGCGGCGTTATATCCTGGTGTCCCTGGTTGAGCATCAGCAGGGGGAAGAAATTCTTCGACAATTGCTGCTGCTGGTGGAAGATATCCTCAGGCCCCGCTGATTTGTCCATCCCTTTTAAGCTCGAGGGTAGCCTGCGACTTGCTATCAGAGCCTTTGCCAAAAATTCCCTCCTGAATGCCAATTACAAACCTCGCAGCATTCAGAATGACAATAAATCCCCGAAAACAGGAAAAACCGAAAAACGCCAAGCGTCTTATAAAGTGGGCGTGATGAACACCAGCAGGCGCAGCCGGGTTTTGGCCCGGAGGCCGTGGGGCTCGCTCACCGGCATGATCTGTAGCTGGCCGGCCCGGGCCGGCATGGGATGGGCGCCGGTAAATTCCCCTTCGCCTTCCAGGATCATCAGGGTGACTTCGGAATCGGCGTCATGGGAGTGGACTGGCAATTCCTGACCGGGCTCGAAATTGAAGGACAGGACCCGCAGGTTGGGGGAATCGTAAAGGAGATCCCGGTGCATCTTGCCTGGGTCGAACTTGGTCAAGTCATTCAGATCATAAAATTTCATGGGCATCTCCGCTACCTGGGGTGAGGCTGGGCCTTGTCCCACCCATGGGCTAAACATAATATTGGGCCTCAGGCTTGTCAATGAAGGCGGGGGCGTCAAAAGACCTTTTTGCTGTCCAGCAGCAGGGTGACGGGGCCGTCGTTGATAAGTCCCACTTCCATCATCTGGCGGAAGCGACCGGTGGCCAACTTGAGGCCGTGGCCGGCCAGGGCGGCGGCCAGGTCCTCGTACAGCTTTTCCGCCAACTCCGGGGGGGCGGCGGCGTCAAAGGAGGGACGGCGGCCTTTGCGGCAGTCGCCCAAGAGGGTGAATTGGGGGACCAGCAGCACCTCAAAGCCGGTGTCCAGCAGGGAGAGATGCAGGAGGCGACCATTCTCCCCGGCAAAGACCCGCAGGTGGGCCAGCTTTTGGGCCAGTAAGGCCACATCAATTCGGCTGTCATCGACCGCTACTCCAGCCAGGACCAGCAGCCCCGGCCCGATCCTGGCCACTTCCTCTGCCCCTACCCGGACCCAGGCTTTCTTGACCCGTTGCACCACAGCCCGCATGTTCCATCCCCTTTATTTTCAAGTTGGTAGTTTTTGGCTAGAGCGTATCCAGCGGCTGGGGATAATGTATCTTAATTTGAGACTGGTGCGAAAATTTATTGAGGGAGGGTAGGGGGCCATGGCACCAACATCCCCGCCGCTGGAAACGTCTGGCCATCTCTCCCAAAGATTATTTGCCCCAGTCTCATTTTCCGCCGCCAGTCGAAGGGAAAACCCCCAAAGCGCTAAGAATTTTGAGAAATTAATCTCTGAGGGGAATTGTAAAACTTCTTTGGGGGTCAAGCCTTTGGTTTTTTAGCCAATTTTATGATAGGTTAAAGATAAACTCAAAACTCGAAACTTGAAAACAAGCCATGGCGTCCAGGCCCCTTTTCAAAGCCAGTCTGACCATTCCCAACCTTATTACCGTGACCCGCATTCTTTTTACCCCATTGTTTATCATTTTTTTAATTCAGGGGCGCCATCGTCAGGCCTTGGCCATCTTGCTTCTGGCCGGAGTGAGCGACCTGGCTGACGGCCTGATCGCCCGCTGGTGGCAGCAAAAATCCCGGCTGGGGGCCTACCTGGATCCCCTGGCAGACAAGCTGCTCATGTGCGGCAGTTTCGTGACCCTCGGCATTTCTCGGGCCATCCCCTCCTGGCTGACGGTGGTGGTGCTCAGCCGGGACGTCATTATAGGGCTGGGGGTGCTGATCCTGCGACTGGCGGATTACCCCCTGGTGATCAGACCATCCCTGGCCAGTAAATGTACCACCACATTTCAGTTAATCACCGTGACCCTGGTGCTGTTGGTGAAGGGAAAGTTCTGGCGCCTGCCGCTTGGAGTCATGTCCAGCATTTTTTATCTAACCGGAGGCCTCACGATAATCAGTGGGGTCCATTATGTCTTTCGGGAATTGATGCAGGTATCTCAGAATAGTGCGCCCGAGGGCGGTAGTGGCTGAGGTCATTGATCTGGAGCGCTTTCGGGCCAAGATGGCCGCGGACCAAGGGTTTCGTACCTGGCTGGCCCGTTTTCAGGAGCAGTTCGGCCCCGATACCCGGCTTCAGGATCTGAGCAACTCCACCCTCCTTTATTTGGCCAGTCCCGGAGAAGAAAACCTCTATGTGCTGTTCGATCTGGTCATGGGAGCCCGGGGCCTGGGCGGTTCGGTGCGCTTCCGCCTGGATGACCTGGAAGACGCCAGCCGTCTGAAGATCATGGATACCGCCTTCGCCCTGATGGATAGAGTGAGATTTGAACTGATGCGGCGGCTCGGGTGGGTGGAGGAGGTCCCCGGCGGCGGGGACTCCATCATCCGCCTGGTGGAGCAAGCCTGGCGCCGGGATACGGATTTTGCCCGGGAGGTCCCCCGACTGGCCGGGAATTACCCGGATTACGAAGCCTACGTCCGGCTAAACCCCATCGACCGGGTGGTGTTCATCCGGCGGTTAATCCCCCGGGCGGTGCAGACCTTCCGGGAGAGGCTGGAGGAAGGGGAGCGCTGAGTTACGCAGGGCGAGTTGCGAGTCTTAAGGCGGCCAGGTGGAACTGGCCCGATAATGTCGACACCAACCCGTAAGCGGCGATTTCTCCTTCACCCTGTGGCCCCTTCCTCGGATTCCCCTGTATTACATCTTCAATCTCCCGGATGAAGAGTTTCCTGCCTTGGTGACCTGCTTGTTTGCCTCTAATGCCCCGCTTTTCCTGCCCATCGACGGACTGGCGGACATGGCCGAATATACCGGCAAGAGGCTGATTAAGCTCCTCCAAGAGCTTAATAACCATCAGGGTAGCGCTTTGTAATTGGGAAAGCCATCAAATTAAGCAAAAATCTGAGGACTGGGCCAGCTGATAAAACCTTTACATCCAGTGGCGAAGGTTATAACTTTGGAGAAAAAGCCACCCTGAGGAGAATTTATGCAGGTAGCCAGATGGTGGGAAAGGCTGGAGGACCAGAAGGTTCACTGCTTTCTATGCGCCCAGGAATGCAAGATCGACCCGGACAAACGGGGTATGTGCCATGTCCGGGAAAACCGGGGGGGTGAGCTCTTCAGCCTCAATTATGGCCGGATCATCGCCGAAAACCTCGACCCCATCGAGAAGAAGCCGCTTTTCCACTTCCTGCCCGGCAGCCGCTCATATTCCATCGCCACGGTGGGCTGCAATTTCATGTGCCTGCACTGCCAGAACTCCGATATTTCCCAGTATCCCCGGGCGCACCGGGGCCAGATCGCGGGCGACGAACGCCAGCCGGAGGCCATTGTGGCCAATGCCCTGGCCTACCACTCGGCCAGCATTTCCTATACTTACACCGAACCAACCATTTTTCTGGAGTACGCCCAGGACGTGGGCCGACTGGCCCGGGAGCAGGGCCTGAAAAATGTCTTCGTATCCAACGGCTTCATGACGGCAGAGTCCGCCACCGCCCTGGCGGAATTTTGCGACGGCGACAACCTTGATCTCAAGAGCATGCGGGACGATTTCTATCTTAAGGTCTGCAAGGCCCGGCTGCAGCCGGTGCTGGACACCATCGTGCGCCTCAAGCAGCTGGGAGTCTGGATCGAGGTCACCACTCTGGTCATCCCTGGGCACAACGACTCTATGGAGGAGCTGACCGACATCGCCCAGTTCATCAAGGGAGTAGGGGCGGACATCCCGTGGCACGTCACCGCCTTCTACCCCACCTTCAAGATGATGGACCGGCCCGCCACCCCGGTGGCCACCCTACGCCGGGCCCGGGAAATCGGACTCAAGGCCGGGCTACATCACGTGTACACCGGCAATATCCCCGGAGAGGGCGGGGAGAATACTTATTGCTACGCCTGCCAGGAGATGCTCATCGAGCGCCTGGGCTATACCATCCGGGGCTATCACCTGAAGGAGGGCAAATGCCCCAAGTGCCAGACGACGATTGCTGGGGTGTGGAAATAAAGGGGAAAACATGAAAAGGGAAAAAATTCGCTTCATTTAGCTGTTAACCCTATAGCCCAAGTTATAGGCCCAAACTTCTTTCCATCAATTTCTTGGCCTAGTGGAATTGCGCTAACTTATCTTCAATATCCTTCAATTTCTTTTCCCGGTCCGGCACCTGGACCAGATTATTCTCCAGAATATAGCGGGAGACCAGCAAACTCGTCAGACGCTCGCCCTTGAGGCTGAAATGGGAGTTGGCCCGCCAGTAGAGGTCCTTGTCCGACGAGAGATACTGGCGCGGCGTCTGGTCGGCGTATTTCCGGAAGAAGGGCAGGAGGTCCAGATAATGAATCTGCTCTTGGCGGAAAAAATCGCCCAGGATGCGGTTGGGCCTCTCCAGGTCGATTTGCCGGCCGCCGGTGAGGAAAGGATAGACCTGGGTGTTGGTGGGAATCAGCACTATCAGGAGCTCCGCTCCCTGGGCTGCAGCCAGTTCCTTGCAGGTCTTCAGGTTCTCTTTGTGCTTAACCCAGGCGTTTTCCACCCAGGGCTCCTGGGAAAAGGCGATGAAATTCAGGGGGTTGGTATAATAAAATTTTGAGGGAAACAGCCTGATCGAGGCATCGTTGATCAGATTGACCAGAATAAGGTGTTTATCGAAGTAATAGGTGACCAGATCCCAGAGAGTCAGGGGATAGTTGCCGGTCAGTTTATCCCAAAAAGTGTAGTGCTTTTTCAGGACCGCCAGGTTGAGGCGGTTGGTTTTGGGCTCACGATATTTCTGGTCACAAACCACCAGGAAACCATCCGCCACGGTCAGGCTGGGGTAGGCGTTGTCGTTATTCAGGTTGTTCATGAAATAGCCCACGATGATCAGGCGAGGGCTCCGGTGGATCTGGGCGATAATGTCTTGCGCCTTCAAGAGCTCCTGCTTGGTACCGTAGCCGCTGACCCCGCATTTCAGGACGCGATAGTTCAAAAGTTTTTCGATGCGGGTACCCCACTTGTCTTCGAATGGAGCGTAGCTGTGGGTAAAGCTGTCGCCCACCAGGAGGATGACGTCTTTTTCGCCCCGGTAGGGTTCGTCGAAGCAGCCCAGTTCGTTGGACCAGATGTCGTACTCCACCGAGTGGTTGTCCACCGAGGTGGGAATCTTGGCGACATTGGGCCGGATGTCGAAGCCCTTGACGGGGTCGAGCTGATAATAGTAACGGATATGTCGGTCCCGGAGTAGCAGATTCCGGTAGGAGGTGAAGCGCAGGCCGATTTCCAAGAGAACCAGCGCCAGCGCCAGGCTCCCCAGAATAAGGCCCAGGTTTGCGAAGAATCTGGTGAGTTTCTGACTCATTATTGCAAGGTTTCCTCTTACCCCTAGTTAGAGGCTGCGATTCTGGTTGAGGTTAAATGCGCCTTATTGGCGGGTTACCTCTTCCCCTTTTTCTTTGCTCCAGGCTTTACCATTCAATGAAAACCTGGAAGCCCTGGTCCAAAGCTCGCAGGGCCAGACCCAGGGCGCAGGTGGTCTTGCCTTTGCCGTCGCCGGAGTAACCCTGGACAAAGCCTTGGCTTAAACATTCCCGAGACATAAGTTTTCCGGCAGACAAAAATGAGCCCGTGAACCGCGCGGAATTCAGGATATCATTTCAAATTTGTCTGGCAGGGTCAATGGGAAAGCTGAATCTGAAGACCCAGAGCAGCAATTACGGTCTTTAGCCGGCGCTATCGCTCAGGCTGGAACCCTTTGCTAGTGGCTAAAAAGAACTTATATGGGAACGGAAGTAAAGGCCGGCTGGCCCTTGGCAGACGACGCCGATTAGGATAATATTGATGGTCCACTAGGGGGAAGCTCCAGCCGAAATCTGATGGGCTGCCTCAGGCACATTACTTTGGCGGTCTGGCTGGCCCCGCGCGGCATCGGACCTGCCTCTGGTGAAATTTTATCATGAATTACTCATTTTCTTAATATGAACCATAACCCAACGTTACCGACAAATTTCCGGGTAGCCCTGGTCCTGGGGGGCGCCCGCAGCGGCAAGAGCCGCTACGGCCTCCGTCTGGCGGAAAGCTTTCCAGCCCCTCGCCTCTTTTTGGCCACCGGGGAGGCTAATGACGAGGAGATGGTGGCCCGGATCGCCGCCCATCGGGCCGAGCGGGGTCCGGGCTGGGAGACCCGGGAAGAGCCGTGGGCCCTGCCGGAGCTCCTGGGCGAGGTCCAGGGGCGCTACGGCGCCATCCTGGTGGATTGCCTGACCATGTGGCTGGCCAACCTGATGCTCCAGGAGGAAGTGGCGGAGGACGACCTCAAGGCCGCAGGTCAGCGGTTGCTGGCGGGCTTGGACCGAATCGTCACCCCCAGCATTTTCATTAGCAATGAAGTGGGCCTGGGGATTGTTCCCAAAAGCCCGCTCTCCCGGAGGTACCGGGACTGGCTGGGGTGGTTACACCAGCAGGTGGCCCTAGCCGCAGACCTGGTGGTCCTGGTGGTGGCTGGTTTGCCCGTTATTCTAAAGGGAAAATAATTCTTGCGCCTTGCCTCCTTGGCATCTTGGCGTGAGAAGAAGTCGAAAGGTAATCTTAAGCCATGATGAATGAATTATACCAGATAATCACCCAGATCGAACCGGTAGACCCCACCTGGCTGGCTCGGGCCCAGGAACGTCTGGATTTCCTCACCAAGCCTCAAGGAAGTTTAGGGCGACTGGAGGAGCTGGCGGCCCGTTATGTGGCTATCCGCCAGGACCCCATGCCGGAGCTGCCGACCAAGTGGGTGGTGGTCTTTGCCGCCGATCACGGGGTGGTGGCCGAAGGGGTGAGTGCCTACCCCCAGGAGGTCACCTTTCAAATGGTCTATAACTTCCTGCGGGGGGGTGCCGGGATTAATGTCTTGGCGCGTTACGCCAGGGCCCGGGTGGAAGTGGTGGATATCGGGGTTAATCACGACTTCACCGAGGTCTCTGGCCTCATTGGTCGGAAGGTGGCTTACGGCTCCAGAAACATGGCCAGGGAGCCAGCCCTGACCCGGGAGGAAGTTTTGCGGGGCTTGCTGGTGGGGGTGGAGCGGTCCGAAGCGGCCACTGCCGCCGGGGTGGATGTCATCGCGGCGGGCGACATGGGTATCGGCAATAGCACCCCGGCCGCAGCCCTGGCCTCGGTCTTCACCGGCCGGCCGGTAAGCGTCGTTACCGGCCGGGGAACGGGGATTGACGACAAGACCTGGCAACACAAAATCGCGGTCATTAACCGGGCCATTTCTTTGCACCATCCCGAGCCGGCTGACCCCATCGGGGCTTTAGCCGCCGTAGGCGGCCTGGAGATCGCCGGAATTGCTGGTCTCATTCTGGGCGTCGCCGCGGCCCGGCGGCCGGTGCTGCTGGACGGTTTCATTGCCACCGCCGGAGCCCTAGTGGCCGCGGCTTTGGCGCCGCCGGTGACCGATTATCTCATCGCCGCCCATCGTTCGGTGGAACCGGGGCACCAAACGGTCTTGGATTTCCTGGGGCTGAAACCCTTGCTAAGTCTTAATATGCGTCTGGGCGAAGGCACCGGCGCCGCCCTGGGCATGATGCTGCTGGAGGCCGGAGTCAGGATCTACCGGGAGATGGCCACCTTCGCTGAAGCCGGGGTGTCGGAGAAAGAAGAATAGTGCTCAGTGATCAGTCTGGGGTGGATACCGAATACTGATTATTGATTACTAGTTACAAACAACTAATGAAAATAACTTTCCCCCTGGCCCTCACTTTTCTCACCAAAATACCCTGGCCCCGGGCCGAGGTGGCCGGGCCGGAGGACCTGGCCCGCTCCCTGTTCTGGTTCCCCTGGGTGGGGGCCATTTTGGGTCTGATATTTCTGGGGGCCTGGTCCATCTTGTTGAAGGGGCTGCCGGCGCCGGCGGCCGCGGCTCTGCTGGTCTGCCTCACCGTTTGGCTCACCGGCGGCCTCCATCTGGACGGTCTGGCTGACACCCTGGACGGCCTGGGCGGCGCTCGGGATCCAGAGAACCGCCGGCGCATCATGAAGGACTCTCGGGTGGGCGCCTTCGGGGTGCTGGGTCTGATATTAGCGCTGTTGGTAAAATTCGCCTTTTTCCTGGCCGCGGCGGATCAGGGCTGGCGGGGTGAATTCATCCTTTTTCCCATAATAAGCCGCTGGGGCATGGTGTATCTGGCCTATCTCTCGGACTACGCTCGGCCGGAGGGAGGTTTGGGGCAGGCCATGACCACCGGGGTGAGTGGCCGGGTGGCGGCTGGCGCCAGCCTCAGCGCCGCGGGGCTGGCGGCGCTGCTGCTGGGGGTGAAGGGCCTGGCCCTTTGGGCCGGGGCTGGGGTTTTGGTCTGGCTGCTGAGCCTTTATTTCAGGAAAAATTTGGGCGGGGTCACCGGGGACGCCCTGGGCGCGGCCAACGAAGTTATCGAAGTAGCGGTTTTGGGGGGAGCTCTGCTTTTCCGGTGACCTTGGCTGCTAGATTTATTTGCCGTTTCACGCTGATGATTTTCTGGTAAAATTAAAATATATGTTCTTTAAGGGAGCGCCAGCTTTAGGTCTATAGCCTATTTGAGTCGCTCCGAAAAAGAAAATCTTTTGTAGGGGAGGACCGGCGTTATCCGCTCCTGAGAGCGCCCTTACCGAAGACGGCCACGGTAAACTCGGCGACGACATTTTGGTGCCAACCTTCCCCTGATTTTTACTACAAGTTTTGAGTTCCAACGCGGCAATGCTGATCTTATCTTTAGCCAAACCTCGGAAACTGAAAACCGAGAACCGTATTTCTTGGAGGCCACCATGTTACCCGATGTCTTGGAGCTCCGGGCAAAGATAAAAGAGTTTAAAGACAGATTAGCAGTCCTTCGAGGCCATCTTTGATCTGGGCGGCAAACAGGTAAGACTGAGGCATCTGGAAGAGCTGATGGCTGCCCCGGAATTCTGGGATGACCAGGCCCGGGCCGCCGAGATTCTCAAGGAGCGGGGCGCCTTGCTCCAGGACCTGGAGGATTGGACCAGCAAAGAACAGCAATTGGATGACCTGGAGGTGCTCCTGGACCTGGCGGTGGAGGAGCAGGACCACAAGGCCCTCAGGGAAGTGGCCACGGAGCTAGGCAAAATGGCTGAGTCCTTCCGGGAGTGGGAGCTCAAGCTTTTGCTGGGCGCCGAGGAAGATAAGCTCAACGCCATCGTCACCATCCACGCCGGCGCTGGCGGCACCGAGGCCCAGGATTGGACCGAGATTCTGCTGCGCATGTACCTGCGCTACGCCGAACGCCACGGCTTCAAAAGCAAAACCATTGACCTACTGCCGGGGGATGAGGCCGGGGTCAAAGGCGCCACTTTCACGGTATCCGGGCCTTATGCCTTTGGCTACCTGAAAGGCGAGTCGGGCATCCACCGCCTGGTGCGCATCTCGCCCTTTGACGCCAGCGGTCGCCGTCACACCTCCTTTGCCGCGGTGCAGGTGCTGCCGGAGGTGGATGACCGGATCGAGATCGACCTCCAGGATAAGGACCTGAGGATCGACACCTTCCGGGCCAGCGGACCCGGCGGCCAACACGTCAACAAGACCTCTTCGGCGGTGCGCCTCACCCACCTGCCCACGGGCATTGTGGTCTCCTGCCAATCGGAGCGCTCCCAGCACCGCAACCGGGAGCTGGCCATGGTGGTCCTGCGGGCCCGCCTCTATGACCTGGAACGCCGCAAGCGGGAGGAAAAGAAGCAGGAGCTGCAGGAGGCCCAGAAGGAGATCGCCTGGGGTAGCCAGATCCGCTCTTACATCTTGCAGCCCTACCGGTTGGTGAAGGACCACCGCACCAAGTACGAAGCCGGCAACGTGGAGGCGGTGCTGGACGGCGACCTGGACGGCTTCATCGAGGCCTATATCCTCAGCGCTGGTGAAGAAAAGCCGGACCCGCCCGCGACGGCGAAGCAGGCAGACGGCAGTTAAGCCCTGTAGGGTGGGAAAGCGAAGCGTCTCCCGCTTTCGCATTTCCAGGCGCCCTCGCCTGCGGCTATGGGCAGGAGGGACCGCCGAGGCGGCTGTCCGACAATTTGAGACTGTTGTAAATAATCTTTGGGAGAGGGGGCCAGGGGTTTCCACCGGCGGGGACGCCGGTGCCACGGCCCCCTGCCCCCTCTCCCAAACCCTCTCCCCCAACCCCTTATATTATATTAAGAAAATCGAGGTCTTACTCCTCGACATTCCTAAAACTTAAGGGGGGTTGGGAGGGGAGCTTGAGGGGAGG
>Ga0326727_10006212_pt1 | contig 33020 bp, 26 predicted proteins | sample MB2enrmetagenome_FD_207643 | JGI IMG/M metagenome (GOLD analysis project Ga0326727, IMG submission 207643) | Lab enriched peat soil microbial communities from McLean, Ithaca, NY, United States - MB29MY | ecosystem: Environmental > Terrestrial > Soil > Wetlands > Peat | place: USA: New York...
GGCAGACCTGCTGAGCGGCGATAGGTTCACTCAGACCGAGGCGGCGATCCGGAGGCGGTTTGATTCACTGGACGATCTGTTGCGGGGGATTGCGGCGGTGGGCGAGTTGACACCGCGGACCAGCGACAAGGTAGTGAGCTACGGGGAGCGCATCTCGTCGCAGATCGTGGCGGCGGCCTTTACCCAGCATGGACTCAGTGGCGCATACCTGGACGCCCGGAAATGCATCATTACGGACGACCACTATGGCAAAGCCACGCCGCTGGAGGCCGCTATCGAGACGCAACTGACCGAACTGGTGCTGCCGCTGGTGAAGGCCGGGCAGACGCCGGTCATCGGCGGCTTTATCGGCGCGACGGCGGACGGAATCACCACGACGCTGGGCCGTGGCGGCAGCGACTTTACGGCCGCGCTGGTGGGCGGCGGGCTGCACGCGGGCGCCATCGAGATATGGACCGACGTCGATGGCATTATGACCACCGACCCTCGCATCTGCCCCGATGCGCTGCGGGTGAAGACGATCAGCTTCGAGGAAGCGGCGGAGTTGGCCTACTTCGGAGCCAAGGTGCTGCATCCGGCCACTATCCTTCCTGCCGTGCAGAAGAGCATTCCGGTGTGGGTGCTGAACTCGCGCAACGCGGAGAACGAGGGGACCAGGATCACGGCGATGGCGCCGCCCTGCGCCAGTCCGTTCAAGAGCATCGCGGCCAAGAAGAAGCTGACCATCATCGACATTGTGGCCGGGCGTATGCTAATGACGCATGGCTACCTGAAGTCTGTCTTCGATGTCTTCAACAGCTTCGAGTGCGCCATCGACATGGTATCCACCAGCGAGGTAAGCATCTCGCTCAGCGTGGAGTCGAACGACCGGCTGCCCGCGATCTGCGCAGAACTGAGCAAGATTGCCGACGTGAAGTTCGAAGGCAACAAGGCCCTGATCTGCATGGTAGGCGAGGACATCCGCGGACAGAGCGGCATTGCGGGACGCGTCTTCTCGGCCATCCGGCACATCAACGTGCGCATGATCTCGCAGGGCGCCAGCGAGATTAACATGAGCTTCATGATCGAAGAGTCGGACGTGGACGAAGCGCTGCGCTCGCTGCACGCGGAGTTTTTCGCCGATCCCGACCCGACCGTCTTCGATACCGCGGCCAGAGCGATTGCGGCCAAAGCCTGAGCGCGTCACGGTAGACTAACTTCATGCGAATCCTGGTGCTGGGACAGGGCAAGACGGGCAAGCTGGTTGCAGAGGTGGCCGCCGAGCGCGGCCACGCAGTCTGTGGGCTGGATGTTGCGGAGAACGCGGGCGCGGCGGCTCTGACGCCTGCGTTTCTGGCGGGGCACGATGTGGCGATCGACTTTACCACGCCGCAGGCGGTAGTGGATAACATGCGCGCCTGTCTGAGTGCCGGTTCGAAGATTGTGGTGGGAACGACGGGCTGGTATGCCTCGCTGCCAGAGATGCTGAAGCTGGCCGAGTGCACGCACGCGGGGCTGCTGTATGGGACGAATTTTTCCATCGGCGTGCAGGTGATGCTGAAACTGGCCCAGCAGATGGGCGCTTCGCTGGCTGGCGTGGGCTATAAGTTCTCCATTGTCGAGACGCACCACGTCAGCAAACTGGACAAACCTTCAGGCACGGCGATCTCGATTGCAGAGATGGTGGAGCGTGGTGCGGGCAGCAATCTCGATGTGCCCATCGAGTCTGTACGCGAGGGCGACGCCAAGGGCAAGCATGTGCTGGAGGCGGTGAGCGAGGCCGACCGCGTGGTGCTGACCCATGAGGCGTTCTCACGGCGCGGGTTCGCCGAGGGTGCGGTGAGGGCCGCGGAGTGGCTGGCAACGCGTACCGGCTGCTACGACTTCCGGGACGTGTATACGGAGCTGTAGAGCGGCGTGATCAGGCCGCAGCAACCGGCGTTGGGTCAGAAGCGGGGGCGGAAGGCGTTGCGCACCTGGTTGGCGTCATGGCGGCGTGGAGGAGACTGCGTGGCGTCCGCAGCGTAATAGTTGTACGGCGCGGAGGTGTCGGCGCCTTTGGGATAAAGCACCACAAAGCGCCCCGGGCCTTCGCCGCTGGAGGCGGTGGGCAGGCCGGACTCGGCCAGCAGCATGTGCAGCATGCGCCTTTCGCGCGAGGACATGGGCGGGAAGGCGTGTGGCCGGCCGGTGGAACGTACGCGCTCGACTGCAGCGGAAGCGGATGCGCGCATCTGGCGGTCACGGTTGGCTTTGAACTGGTTTGCATCGAACGAGACGAGATCCTGCTGCTCGGGTTCCAGCCGCAACATCTTGGTCGCTATGTGCTCCAGCGCGTTCAATACCTCGCCATTGCGTGAGGTGAGCAGTGCAGTGTCCGGGCCGGTGAACTCCACGTAGAGCGCGCGCGGTCCATCTTTGCCCACGCCCTCCTCCGCCGCAGACGACCCCACATGCGGTCCCTCGGAGGACCCAAGGCTGTCCGAAGTTTTCTGTTTAATACTGCGTGCCTTTACGCGAAAACGCAGGCGCAGCCCGCCGCTCGACGTGAAGGCCTGCAAAAATTTCGCGATCGTCTGCGCTGCCTGGGCCGCGTCATCCATGGGAGTTATTTTCCGTTCGAATAGAACTTATATCATTATGCATGATGGCCCGTCGCCTGGTTTGCCAGGCCCAACCCGGCACAGCGGAGGAACTTCCCGCATCGTTTCATTCTGTGCTCCTCCTACTTGCGCCCATGGATCGTGGGCGCTTTGCGGCGGGCGCGTTTGGCGGCCATCTCGCGCATCTCGCGTCCCAGTGAAGTACGGTTCATTACCGCTTGCTGGGCAATACCGATCAGGTTGCCGACCGACCAGTAGAGGGCGAGCCCGGAGTAATAGGTCCATGTGATGTAGCCGGAGAAGATCGGCATCATAAAGGCCATCATCTTCTGCTGCGCCGGATCGACCCCGGGCGAGGGCGTGTAGAACTGGACGAGGAACTGCGATAGCACCATGAAGATGGGCAGGATGTGATACGGGTCCGAGGCCTGCAGGTTGGGCAGCCAGAGCCAGTGGGCCTGGCGTAGTTCCACCACCCGGGGCAGCATGGTGAAGAAGGCGAAGAGTAGCGGCATGGTGATCAGGGTGGGGATGCAACCGCCGAACATATTGACGCCGTTGTCTTTCTGCAACTGCATGATCTCGGCGTTCATCTCGCTGCGCTTGGGGTCGGTGACCTTGTACTTCTTGTAGCGCTCCTTGATGGCGTCCATCTGCGGCTGGATGCGCTGCATCTTAAGCGCGCTGTGCATGGTCTTGACCCGGAAGGGCAGGATGAGCACATTGATGAATACGGTGAGGACGATGATCGCCCAGCCCCAGGAGCCGCCAGGCCAGTTCAGGACGATGTGAGCGTGGATGCCCTGCAGCGACAAGAAGAGATATTTGCCAACCGGGCCCCAGAAGCCGAACTCCAAAACAGGTTCCAGACTGACTTTGGGGTTCGCAGCGTGGATACTTTTGAGGACGTTGATCGCCTTGGGCCCGACGAAGATGCGGGTTTGGACCGGTCCGCTGCTGTCGCCCAGCGCTGCACCGACGACAGGCAGCACCAGCGCCTTGGTAGGCGGAGAATCGGAGCCGTAGCCCACCCGCTTGATCGTCTTCGATACATCGAGATCGTTGCGCAGCGTAGTGACGGTCGCGGTGGATGGAGTGTCGGGTAGGAAGATGGCGGTGAAGAATGGATCGGCCACGCCGGCAAAGTCAAACGGGCCGATCTGGGCCTCGCTTGCTCCCACCTTCTCCCCGTCGATGTGGTCGAAGCTGCCGTTGCGGTAGTCGTCAAATTGGGAGTTGGTATAGGCGGTTCCCTTGGGCGTCTCGTTCTGGTCGCCGAAGCCTCCCGGCCAACTGAGCAAAACGGGGACGGGAACGCCCGCCCGCGTGACTGAAACCTCAGCGTGCAGGACGTAGGTCTTGGGGTCGAAGATGAAGGTCTTGGTCGCCAGCAGGTCGCCGTTGGAGTAGCGGAAGGTCAGTGTGGCGGGGGCGGTGAGTTGGCCTGTGGCCGAGGACACGAACAGGGCCTGGCTCAACGCCCCTCCAGTCGATCCGTTCACGGTGGAGAGTGTTCCCCCGGAGCTGCTTCCGTTGTCCCCGTAGTCCTGGGTATAGGTCAACGTATTGGGTGCGGTTAGCTTCACCACAAAGGTCCCGTTGTAACTGCTGTCGGAGACCCCGCTGATGGCCACCGCGCGTCCGTTGATCTCCGCAGGCAGGTTTGCCGAGGACAGCAGAGTGACCACGCCTCCATTGCGCGAGACGGCTGCGATGGACGCCTTGGAACCATCGTTGGTGTACAGCGAGAGTGGATAGCCGGAGAGCTTTGCCGCCTGCGCATGTACCAGGTCGAGCGGCTTGCCGTCCAAATCCTTGAACTGTTTCAGCACCCAACTGGTGACCTGGGCGCCGCGGTTGGAAAACGTGATTCGGTACAGATCGTTCTCAACCACTGTGTTAGCCTCGACGCTTGCCTGCACCGTGGGGACGGAGGGGGCAGCAGACTTAGCGGCGGCAGCGGGCGGCGGCGTGGCCACTGCGGCGGGGCCTGCCGCGGGCCCGGGTTGGGTGGGCGTCTGCTGCGCGGCGATAGGCGGCGCCGAGGACGTCGGCGGGGCGGTCTTCGACCGGTAAAACTGGAGCCCAAGGATGATTGCCACCACGACGATCATCACCGTCATCAGCGTCTGGCCGTCTTGTCCGCCTTGTTGATTGGGGTTGCTGAACTCTGCCAAGTGAGGCTTCCTATCTGTGTCGTGTGCTAGATGTTGCGACCGTGGGACTGCCAGTCTGCTCTCTATGGTAAATGGTCTGTGTCCTTTTGGTTACAGCCACAGGAATTCGATTGCTCCGGATGGGGCAAGTCGCGCAGGGGCACCGGGTCGAGGCCGCCTTTGCCCCAGGGATGGCAGCGCGCAAGCCTGCGCAGCGCCAGCCATGATCCGCGAAACCACCCGAAACGGCTGACCGCGGTATAGGCGTACTCCGAGCAGGTCGGCAGGTATAGGCAGCGCGATGGGCTGATGGTATGCAGCACGGGAGAGAGCACAGATGTATATACATGGAATGCAAAGCGTAGGGCGCGGTCGCTCATTGCTTCTCCCTCCACAAATTGAGCGCTCTTTCAGTCCTCGCAGGCCCGCGTGTAGCGTGCTTTCTGCGCGGCCTTCTGCACGGCGCAAAACACAGCGGCCACCTCGCGCTGCAGGGTGGCGAAGTCGAGATCGAGGACGCTGCGTTTGGGATGAAGCACCAGATCGACCGGCGCATCGAGCAGCGGAAGCTGTCGCCGCACGGCCTCGCGCATTCTGCGCTTGATGCGATTGCGGTCCACTGCCTTGCCCATGACTTTGCCCACGGTAAGGCCGACGCGCGCGGCCTTCGCGCTTGCGCGCACCGAAGTACCGTCCGGGCCAAGCGCGGGCCGCAGCGCAAAGAAGTAGCTCATCTGTTTGGCGAAGTGCTTGCGGCTGGCTTGGTGCACTCGCTGGTAGTCGGCGTGCTTGCGCAGACGGCAGAGGGGCCAATCAATCTTTGCCTGGGTTGGTTTGCTACGGGTCATCTCGGTCATGCTGCAGTTGCCTCTGTGTGGGCAGGTATTGCTGGACGACCCCGAGGAATGCGCGGATGGGTTAGTCGCGGAAGCCGGCACTGACGGCAATCTTGTGGCGTCCCTTGGCGCGCCGGCGGCTCAGCACGGCTGCGCCCGCCTTGGTCTTCATGCGGGTAAGGAACCCGTGAGTCTTGGCGCGGTGGCGGCGGTTCGGCTGGAAGGTACGCTTCGGCATGGGGTTCGGCTCCTGCTCAATCTTGTTGAAAGCTGCATCTGCAGCAGTAATTCAGTATACCGGGGATTCGCGGAGGCTGCAAAAATAAAGCGGCTGCAGGGGCCATGAAGAAACCCTGTTTCGCGGTGATGGGAGACATGGTTTGGGAGGAAGGAAAGCATTCTTCACAAGGAATGGTGCAACAAAATTTTTAACTCTCGATCACTTGAATCAGTCTCGCTTTTCCGTGCTACTATCAAACCCGCTTACCAATGTTAAATTTCCATTTTTCTGGATTGCACTTTGGTCGGCATGGTCGTATCTCTTCGCTCTGGGGTTTCGGACCGGCGCGGAGACCTCCAGCAAATAGCTTCCCTCTGCACTCGCCAGATTGGGCGGTGAAGATGTAGTGTTGCCGTTGCAGTTGTTTTCTCTGTCAGATTTTGGGTCGGTTTGTACGTCCAGAACAAACAATACTTGGAGCAAACTCCGAGAAGGAATAGAAAGTATGTCATTCGTTCCCACAGCCACAGCCGTATTGAACCAATGGGTGCGCATCCTTGCCGCGCTGGAGAAGAAGATCAACCGCCAGTCGTACGAGACATGGCTGAAACCCACGCGGTTCTCCCACATCGCCGGCAAGACCCTGTATGTGCGCATCCCGTCGGCCGAGTTCCAGCACCTGGGAGAGAAGTACGCCGACCTGATTCAAGAGGCCATCGACAACCTGGCGCTGGACATCGAAACGGTGGTCTTCACCACTCCCGCGCAGGACCCCAGCGCGCCGCGGGTGCGTGAAGACGGTGGATTCGCGCCCGTCTCCAGCCACAACCCGAACGCCCCACGCTCACGCCGGATGAACGGAGTGAACGCAGCCGTGCCCGAGCAGTCGCGCTTCGACTGGAGCACAGCGTCGCAGCTCAACCCGCGCTACCAGTTTGACGCATTTGTGATCGGCAGCGGCAACCAGTTCGCCATGGCCGCGTCGCAGGCCGTCGCCGAGCGCCCGTCCAAGGCCTACAACCCGCTCTTCCTCTACGGCGGCGTGGGCATGGGCAAGACCCATCTGCTGCATGCCATCGGCCACGACGTCAAGCGCCGCCAGCCGCAGGCCTCCATCTGCTACGTCTCGGGCGAGAAGTTCACCAACGAGATGATCAACTCCGTGCGCTACGACAAGATGACCAGCTTCCGCGACAAGTTCCGCAACGTGGACGTGCTGCTGATCGACGACATCCAGTTTCTGGCCGGCAAGGAGCGCACCCAGGAGGAGTTCTTCCACACCTTCAACGCGCTGCACGAGAGCATGAAGCAGATCGTCATCGCCAGCGACCGCCCGCCCAAGGAGCTGGCAGACTTCGAAGACCGCCTGCGCTCGCGCTTCGAGTGGGGACTGATCGCCGACATTCAGCCGCCCGACCTGGAGACCAAGGTCGCCATCCTTCAGAAAAAAGCCGAGTCCGAACAGACCCACCTTCCCACCGAGGTGGCGCTGTTCATCGCATCCAACGTGCGCACCAACGTGCGCGAGCTGGAGGGAGCGCTGGTCCGGCTCATCGCCTGGTGCTCCATGCATGGCGTGGAGATCACCCTGGCCGTCACCCAGCAGTGCCTGAAGCAGTTCATCGATACCCAGGTGCGCAAGATCACCATCGAGGCCATCCAGCGCGCTGTGGCCGAGCAGTTCGGAATGCGTGTCGCCGAGCTGAAGCAGAAGAACAACTCGCGCCAGATCGTCGTTCCGCGGCAGATCGCCATGTATCTGGCCAAGCAGTTGACGGAGGCTTCGCTGCCGGAGATCGGACGCCAGTTCGGCGGCAAGCACCACACCACCGTGATGCACTCCATCGGCAAGATCGACGAACACCGCCGCAGCGACAAGGACCTGAACCGCACCGTCAACAAACTGATGGAGACGCTCAGCTAGAGCGGAGCCAGACCAGAACTATGCGGTGCTACCAAAGGCGAACGTCGGGAACATCACGAACGGATATAACGCGTTCGTGAACAGTACTCTATGCCAATACTAAAAGGCGATTCCGAATGAGGCCAAACATGCGAATGGACGACACTCGCTGTTCTTCTCGGAGCGTGAAGCTGTTTTCACTCTTAACAGTTGTGATTTGTGTTCTCGTGTCAGGTTGTAGAGAGGTGAATTCATTCGTGCGCAATTGCGGGGGAGAGATTTCAATCAAGTCCGGTTGCGGAGGAGGGCGTTTAATCTGGTCTACAGAAGCCAAATCTACAGACGGGCAAGTACTCGCAAAAGCATGCACGACTGACTCGAGTGGTGGGTTATCAATACTAGATAGCACATTCACTGAGGTTTATCTCACATGGGCTACCGGTTCGACGACAGAGACGAAGGTGCTTTCGTTGGCAGATGCAGCAGACGTAGATGAGACTAAAAACACACGAGTCGAGATGAATTGGATAACTCCGACCCATTTAGAGATGACAGTTAAGGGAAACCAGACAGTCGTGTTTCAAGCGGTAAAGTGGTTCGATATCGATATATCTGTGCGTGACATTTCCAGCAAAGGACAAAGCCAGCCAAGTGACCGAGGGCTGAAGGCCGGACCTATTCTTCAATGAATATCAGTGACAGGACATTAGAGCGGTGTTCCTGTTGGGGTAGAGCCGAAGGATCAAACTGTCATCCAGGCCTTCGCCGTCATTCTGGCCAAAATGCGGCGTAGAGTGGAGTGCGGCGGCTTTGCTAGGATGGACGGCGGAGCATAGCAGAGAGGTCTCGCCATTCGATGACTCATCAGAAGATCCGCAAGGCAGTCTTTCCCGCAGCCGGCATGGGCACGCGATTCCTGCCCGCCACCAAGTCCATCCCCAAAGAGATGCTGTGCCTGGTGGACAAGCCGCTGATCCAGTATGGGGTGGAGGAGGCGGTGGCGGCGGGATGCACCGAGATCATCATCGTCACCGGGCGCGACAAGGGCGCGGTGGAGGACCACTTCGACTCCAGCCCGGAGCTGGAGGCCGCGCTGGCGGCCAAGGGCAAGCAGGCGCTGCTGGACGCGGTGCGGTCGCTCTCCAAGCTGGCCAAGATCGTCTACACCCGGCAGGCCGAGCCGCTGGGATTGGGCCACGCCATCCTGATGGCGAAAGAACTGGTGGGCGACGAGCCCTTCTGCGTGCTGCTGCCAGACGACATTATCGACGCGCGGGTGCCATGCATGAAGCAGATGGTGGAGGCGTTCGAGCAGACGCAGGCGAGCATTCTGGCGTCGAAGGTGGTGGAGGGGCCGGCCATCTCCAACTACGGCTGCCTAGACTGCACGCCGGACGCGACCAACCCGCGGCTGATGGCGGTGAAGGGAATGGTGGAGAAGCCGAAGTTCGAGGAGGCGCCGTCGGCCAATGCGATACTTGGGCGATACATCCTGACGCCGCGCATCTTTGCGATGATCGAGGGCTTGAAGCCGGGCGCGGGCGGCGAGCTGCAGTTGACCGACGCCATCCGGGCGCTGCTGCAGCTTGAGAAGGTCTACGGCTTCCGCTACGAGGGCAATCACTACGACGCGGGCGACAAGCTGGGCTTCCTGAAGGCGACCGTGGAACTGGGGTTGAAGCGCGAGGACCTGGGGCCGGCCTTCCGCGCGTGGCTGAAGGGTGTTCCGTTATAGGCGTGCCATCACTTGCAGGCAGAATCCTCCCGATCGAGCTCGGCATCTCATCTTCAGCGTTAATGCAGGACAACTTTCGCCCCCGGATAACCTGATCCGGTAAGCGATCTTACCCCTTCCGTTCCATGAACTTTAGCTGGAGCCATGCTCACCTGTGTTATCCCTTCGCAGGTGTGCGAGACCTCTGTAGGCCATGAGGGGACTCCCCTTTCTACCTTTCATCGAGGCGCTGAAACCATGAATCGTCCTCATCGCTGCTATGTGTCTGTGTTTTGCGCGGGTCTTGTCCTTCTTCTCTCCGCATCCGCGCAGAGCGCGCCCGCTGCGCCCCGCGTACCTGCCTCGGCAGCCGCGCAGACCGAGCCGACTGCATCGGCCGCACCCAGCACGCAGAACACTGCACCGGCATTCAAAAACCTGAAGGTATTGCCTGACAATATCTCTCGCGACGACCTGCGCAAGCTGATGCGCCAGTTCACGGGCGACCTCGGCGTCCAGTGCGAATTCTGCCACGCTGCCGCAGACCCGGTCACACGGCGCGAGGACAGGGCCTCCGACGCCAATCCGACGAAGGAGACGGCACGGTACATGATCCAGATGACCGACGATCTGAACAGCCGGTACCTCGCGGAGATGCCCAACCGCCGCTATGCCGATCCCATCACCTGCGGCACCTGCCATCGCGGCGAGAAGCATCCATCCGTCTTCGTAGCGCCTCCTCGCCAAGAGGGCAGCCGCACGGCCCCGGCGCCGCCTGTCCAGGCGCCACCCACCGCACCGCCTCCAGCGAAGTAGGGTGCTACTGGGTGCTACTGGGTGGAACCGGTGAGGAAGGTCTGCTCGGCGCGTGCTCCGATGACGCGGTAAAGCGCGAACTGGCGGGAGTTCTGGGCGCGCAGCTCGAAGAGCAGGCTGGCGCGATTGGAGGCTTCGGCGTCCACCGCGTCCACCAGCTTCATGCGCGGCGTACGGTCCAGGTGGGCGGCGTCGGTGACACTCTTGATGGCAATCTCCGGCTCACCATCCATGTCGACCTGCGCAACCACGGTGACAAAGCGCAGTGCGGCTCCCAGGCCATCGGTGTGCGCGGAGTAGACGTAGGTGGGGGCGCCGCCGTAGCTGAGCGTGTAGCCCGTCAGTTGCTCATCCAGCAACGGCTCGGGCGGTGCTGGTGGGGGTGGCGTCGGCGGAGTCACAGCGCGCGTCTGTTTCCCTGTGGTCATGCGCGTCCCCGTCGGCGCAGGCGCAGCGGGTGCAGGAGCATGGTTGGCGGCCCGCGCATCGGCTGCCTCGTAAACGGCAAGCTGTGCGCGCGCGGCGGCCTGCATCTTGGCGAGAATGGCCTGATGTTCGTTCTCATCCTGCCAGGCGCGGGAGAAGTCGTGCGGCGTACGGTTCGTCGCGTCCGAGACGGCGACGAGCTGATGCAGGTCTTGGTCGCCGGGAAGACCGGAGAGCTTGGGAATGTCCGCCTCGGTGAGCGCTGCAGCGGGCTTGCCGCGATGCAACAGAGGCCGATTAGGGTCGTCGTTCAACGAGGCGACGGCGTCGCTGCCGCCGGGCTGGCCGGAATTGCTCTTATCGGCATCCTGTGGGCTGTGGCGGCGCAGGGTTGGACGGTCGGGGTCGTTGGCTGGCGTGTTATCTGAGCTGCCGGAAGCGGTCTGGCCGGAGGTGCTGGTTGAGCGGTGCAGCGTAGGACGATTGGGATCGTCGGCGGGAGTGTCGGAGGGTGCGGACGTTCCCGGCGTGGGGGTTGCCGCGTCGCCGGAGCCGGGTTGGGCGGAGCGCGCAGAGAAGTGGGGACGGTCGTCGTCATCGAGACCATTGATGACTCCAAGCGTCTTGGAGGGCTTCAGGGTCGAGATCTTCGGTGGGGCCGGGGGAACGAACTTGCCATATCCAAACCAGCCGTCGTCATAGGTGGTTGTCGCCGTCGCGGGGGCCACCAGATGGCGCGCGAAGGCCAGGTCGAGCGTGCCCAGCGCAACGCCGGCGCGGTCGATCTCGTAGACATTGCCGGTGTCCAGCGCGAAGGGCACGGGCCGCGCCAGGTAGACGCCGGCGTCTTCCAGCTTGCCGTCGATGAACAGCGAGACCGGAATAAGCCGGCTTGCTGTGGGCTTGGCCATGTCCCCGGTCCACTCATAGACGGCGACCGCGCGGAGGACCTTCTCCGGTGCAGCCACCTTGTGGGTCTGGGCCCAGAGGGGGGCGTGGAAGGGAGCGCTGGCGGCGACGCAGAGCAGTAGCCCGCCCATGGTTCGGGTCAGGGAACAAGGGCCACATTGGGTGCGATGTAGGGTCATGCTCTCCTTCATGCTCTCTTTAGACGCGGTCTGAGCGCGCATCGTCTCATCCCAGAGTAACCTTAGCGGACGCCCCTGCGTTCGCAGACCTGTTCCAACGCCACGGGTTGCGCGAGATGCTCTACCATCTACAAAGTGAACGCAAACACCGATTCCGGCAATGGCTTAGCCCAAGCTACCGGCGCATCGCCCATTCTCCGGGTCGAGGAGCTGTCGATCGCGTTCGGCGGTCGCAAAGTGGTGCATGGTATTTCGTTTGAGATTGCCGCGGGCCAGACGCTGGGCCTGGTGGGCGAGTCGGGGTCTGGCAAGTCGGCAACGGCGCTGTCGGCAATGCGCCTGCTGCCCTCCCAGGCGACTGTATCGGGCAGGATTTTGTTTATGGCGGAAGATGGCTATGGCGTGGACCTGCTGGCGCTGCCCGAGGGGGAGATGCGGCGGCGGCGGGGCAGCGACGTGGCCATGATCTTTCAGGAGCCGATGACCGCGCTGAACCCGGTGATGCGGGTCGGCGCGCAGATTGCCGAAGCGGTGAGAGCGCACCAGCCGGGGCTGTCGTCGAAGGCCGTCAACCGGCTCGTACTCGATGCGATGCAGGAAGTGGCACTGCCGGAGCCGGAGCGGCGCGTGCGCGATTACCCCCACCAGTTCTCCGGCGGTCAGAGACAGCGCATCCTGATTGCGATGGCAATTGTGAACCGGCCGCGGCTGTTGATCGCCGACGAGCCGACCACGGCCCTCGACGTGACCGTGCAGGCGCAGATTCTGGCGCTGCTGAAGGACCTGCGCCGGGCGCATGGGCTCTCCATGCTGTTCATCTCGCACGATCTTGCCGTGGTGGCGCAGGCCTGCAACCAGCCGGGCGACCGCGTGGCAGTGATGCAACAGGGGCGCATTATGGAGCAAGCCGACGCGCGCAATCTCTACTCCAACCCGCGGCACGCGTACACGCGGAGGTTGCTGGCGTCGGCGCCCACCATGACGACGGACCGCACGCGGCCACTGGCCTGGCTGGCCAAAGAAGGCTGAGAGGCCGTTACGATACACTGAGGATTCGTGCTTTGTAGCACCAATCAATCTCCTCTATGCGCGCTCTTGTTCTCTCCGACATTCATGGAAACCTGGAGGCCCTGACCGCGGTGCTGAATGCCGCCGGCCAGTGGGACGCGCTGTGGAACCTGGGCGATCTGGTGGGCTACGGGGCCAGCCCGAACCAGGTTGTGGAGACGGTCCGGCCGCTGGCGACGATGACGGTGCGCGGCAATCACGACCGCATATGCTGTGGGCTGACATCGACGCGGAACTTCAATCCGTTGGCGAGGGCTTCGGCGAAGTGGACGATGCAGGAGCTGAGCGCGGAAAACCTGGAGTGGCTGCGTGGACTACCCCAGGGGCCGTTGCAGCCGGAGCGAAGCTCCGAGGATGAGGCGCGCGTGACCCTGGCGCATGGCTCGCCCCTGAACGAGGACCACTATATTCAGAACATGCGCGACGCCTGGGCCCCGCTGCAGCAGATGGCGACGGCGATTGCGTTTGTGGGGCACACCCACGTCCAGTGCGGGTTTGCACAAAAGGATCACGACTGGTACGAGTTGCGGCCACGCTACCCCAGCCGCACGGGCAGCCAGATGTGGAGGCTTCCGATTGCCGCGGAAGTGCGCTACCTGATCAATCCAGGGGCGGTGGGGCAGCCGCGCGACTTTGACTGGCGTGCGGCGTTTGCCATATACGACAGCGAGGCGCGAGAGGTGGTCTATCACCGCGTGCCCTACGACGTGGCCAGGGCGCAGGCGCGGATACGGAAGGCAAAGCTGCCGGAGCGGCTGGCGGCGCGGCTGCGCGAAGGGCGCTAGGGTAGTTGTGAGTGAAGCGGTGAGGGAGGGGGAGCGTTCAGGCGGATGATGGGCTGCTATGCTCTTCCAGGGTCGAGGCGAGCGATTCCCACTCAGCGAGCAGCGCGTTGCGCTGATTGCGGAGTTCGTCGAGTTCAGCGGCGGTGCGCTGCGACTCTTCGGCGGAGACGTAGTGGCCGAGACCCTCCTCGGCCGCGGCGATGCGCGAGTCGATGGCGGCAAGCTCCTGTTCGATGGCGGCAACGCGGTCTTCCAGCTTCTTCAGCTTGATGGGGTTGAGGCGCTTGGCGGGGTACCTAGGGACATTGGCTGAATCCGTGGCCGCATCAACCACAGGTTCCTTCGACAAGCTCAGGACAGGCTCTTCGACTGCGCTGCTCACGGTGTGAGCAGCTTCGCTCAGGATGACAGATTCTGAGGAGTGCGGCGCGGCGGGGGTGGGTTTGAGGGAATCTGTGAGCGAGACGGCGACTTTCTCAGGGCCGCCGGATTTGCGCCACAGGTAGTCCTCGTAGTTGCCGGGGTAGATGTGGACACGGTGGTTCTCCACCTCGAAGACGCGGGTGGCCAGGCTGTCGATGAAGTAGCGGTCGTGGGAGACGAAAAGCACCGTGCCGGTAAAGTTGGCGATGGCCTCCAGCAATACATCCTTCGCGCGCAGATCGAGGTGGTTGGTGGGCTCATCCAGCAACAGCATGTTGGCGGGCGAGACCAGCATCTTGGCCATGGCGTAGCGGTTGCGCTCGCCGCCGGAGAGGATGCCCAGCGGCTTGAAGACGTCGTCGCCGGAGAACATGAAGCAGCCCAGCAGCGAGCGTAGCTCGACCACCGGGACCTTGGGCGCGATGCCGCTGATGTCGTCCAACATGCGGGCGTCTGGGTCGAGAACCTTGTACTGGTCCTGTGCGAAGTAATCCGCCAGGACGTTGTGGCCGAGGCGGACCTTGCCGCTGGTGGGCGGCTCCAGGCCGCTGAGCAGGCGAATGAGCGTGGATTTGCCCGCGCCGTTGGCGCCCACCAAGGCGATGCGGTCGCCGCGATTAATCTGGAAGGTGACATCGCGGAGGACGTGGTTCACTCCACCGTCCGGCATCGGATAGTCCTTCGACAGGTGCGAGACCTCGATCACCGTGCGGCCGGAGGCGGGCGGCTGCGGGATGGTGAAGTGGATGGTCGCTTCTTCTTCCGGCACCTCGATGCGCTCGATCTTATCCAGCTCCTTGATGCGCGACTGCACCTGCTTGGCCTTGGTGGCCTGGTAGCGGAAGCGGTTAATGAAGGCCTCCAACTGCTCGATGCGCTCGCGCTGGTTCTTGTACGCGGCCATCAAGGTCGCCCGGCGCTCCTCCTTCTGTGTGAGGTACTTCTCGTAGTTGCCGTGGTAGGTGTGCAGCCGCTTGTTCCATATCTCGATCGTCTTCGAGACCGTGACATCGAGGAAGTAGCGGTCGTGGGAGACGAGAATGTAGGCGTTGGGGTAGTCGTGAAGATAATTTTCCAGCCAGTTGCGCGACTCCAGGTCGAGGTGATTGGTGGGCTCGTCCAGCAGCAGCAGGCTGGGTTTTTGCAGCAGCAGCTTGGCCAGGGCGATGCGCATCTGCCAGCCGCCGGAGAACTCCTCGGTGGGGCGTTCCCAGTCCTGCTTGGCGAAGCCGAGGCCGCCCAGCACGGCCCCGACCTGCGAGTCCAGCGTGTAGATGTCGTGGACGTGGAGATGGTTGGCGATGTCGGAGTAGCGGTCGGCGGCGGCGCGGTACTCGCGGGAGCCGGGGTCGGCGGTGGAGAGGGTGTGGGTGATCTCTTCGGCCTCGCGCTCCAGCGCGTGCAGATGGTCGAAGACGGAGAGGCACTCGGCAAAGACGGTCTTGCCGCTGAGGGCGAGGCCGTCCTGCGGCAGGTAGCCGATGGTCATGCCCTTGACGCGCGTCAGTTCGCCGTAGTCGAGGGTCTCCAGGCCGGCGAGAAGCTTGAGCAGCGTGGATTTGCCGGTGCCGTTGCCGCCGACCAGGCCGGTGCGCTCGTCCGGCGTGATCAGCCAGTTGGCGTCTTCAAAGAGGAGTTTGGGGCCGAATCGCTTGCCGGCGGCGGAGAGTTGAAGCATCACAACTATTTTCTCATCTCCAACACGCGCAGGTGCACAGACCGTGGGATGCGGTAGTGAGTCAGTTTGATGTGAATGACTGAGTTACCGATAATGCGACTTCAAGGGCAGTTCGACCAACATCCCACGCTGGTATACTGGCGGCGTCGAGATGGTCATCAAATGATTCCGGCTGTAGCGGCGAAGGGGCCTATGCGCGCTGGCAGATTTCTGGGGTTGTTTTCGGTCGTCTGCCTGTTGACGGGTGGAGCGTGGGGGCAGCAGGTTGCGAATACCTTGCCGGCCTTCGATGCCGCCAGCGTGAGACCCTTTGTGGTTCCCGCCAGCGGCTGGGCCTGGGGCAAGCCCGCCATGGATCCGGTGCGTCTCCGGATGCCGGGCGCGCCGCTTCGCTTCATCATCCTGACCGCCTACGGCCTTGACGATTTTCAGCTCACCGGATTGCCCGACTGGGCGGACCACGAGTTTTTCACCATCGACGCGATCACGGATGCGCCGACACCGCCGGACCAGAAGCTGCTGATGCTGAGGCGGCTGCTGGCCGAGCGCTTCCAATTGCAGGTGGAGGAGAGCGAAAAAGAACAGCCGGTGTGGGCGATCGTGGCTGCACCCGGCGGGCCAAAGATGAAGCCTCGCGCGGACGACGAGAAGTGCCCGCGCGGCATCTCGGGCGACGACATGAAAGCGGCGGGCGCACCGCCCAACGCTATGAGCAGCTTCGCCGGCTGCACCATGGCCGACCTAGTCCAGGCTTTCAACCGGCCGGGCAATGCGACGGAACTCGGCCGCCCCGTGATAGACAAGACCGGATTGACCGGTCGTTACCACATGCTGGTGTGGCAGGAGACGGAGAATGACGACACCTACACCGGGCCAGGCCGACGGATGTCGTACTTCGAGCCCTTTCGCGAAGCCGTGGAAAAGGAACTCGGTCTGAAGCTGGTGGATGGCAGGCAGAAGCTGCACTTCATCAAAGTCCTGAGCGTGGCGCGGCCCAGCCCGAATTGATCCAAGAGTTCGGGGGGCCGACTCAGTTGCCGGTCGGCTTTTTCTCGATGTTGGTCTACGACCTGCATGGATATGGGCCGCTTCTCGCACACGAGTTTGAGGCTGAGTTGCTTCGCCACAGCGTCAGTCAACATGACCGGCACGCCTTGAGGATCGCCCGCGGCGCCGCCCGCGACCGCAGGCACCAGTCCCGTGGGCGTTGGAGACGATTCCCAGTGTCTCGAGCGTATCCAGCATGGAGAAGCCGGCGGAAAACTGCGACGGTTGAAGCTCCCTGAAACGGCGTTAAAGGTAACTTCGTTTGCCCCAGAGATCAAACTGCACCACTACATACGATGCGCAGCGCTCTAGAAACCGGCATCCGGCTCTGCTACTGTCAACAGGAGAGTCCGATGCCTTTTGACGCACATGTACCCTCCGATGGTTCAGCCGCGCCGCCGAGCGTGCTGCCGCCAATCCAGGTCTCAGAAGCGAGACTTGTCACCCCAGCGAGCAACGACCGCTCGCCGGGGACCCCGTCTGGGGCACCCGCCGCATCGCCACAGGCTGCGCCGGAGCTGGATACTGGCGCGGTTGCCCCCATCTGGCTGCAACGGACCTCGCTGTTTGTGCTGGTGCTGTTCTGCGTCTACCTGGGCGTGCTGGTGACGATTCTGCCCTGGTGGACCAAGGTCTGGGACCATAACCTCTTTATTCAGTCGCGCCCAGCACTGGCCGCGGTGCTGCGCAACGGGGCGGTGCGCGGACTCATCTCAGGGGTTGGATTGCTGGATATATGGATTGGAGTCTCGGAGGCGATCCACTACCGCGATCGCCCTGAGTGAGAATGCCGTTCAGACGAGGCTTGGCGCAGAAGGAGACGAAGACACAATGGCCCGAAAGAGTCCTGAACCGCTTGCAGCCGCGCCGTTGGCGTATGAAAACCCGGAGTTCCTGAACTCCCCCGACGCGAGGATGCTGCGCATCATGGCCGAGTACTACGAGCCGATGACGCGCTTCCGCCGCGAACGCATCCAGGACACGGTGGTCTTCTTCGGCTCGGCGCGCTTTCGCGCGCTGGACGTGGCCAGCCATGAGCTGGAACTGCTGGAGAACACCGGCTCACGGACGCCCGCGCCAGCCGACCAGCAGCCCGCCCGGCCGCACGAGGTGCAACGCGGCGAGGCCTCGCAGCAGAGGTTGCGCCTGGCAGAGGCCGCGGTCGAGATGTCGCGATACTACGAGGACGCGCGCACCCTGGCTGGGCTTCTGTCGCGCTGGGCGATGACATTGCCCGGCCGCCGCCATCGCTATGTGATTACCTCGGGAGGCGGGCCGGGGATCATGGAGGCAGCCAACCGCGGGGCCTACGAAGCGGGCGCAAAAACCATCGGGTTGAACATCAAGCTGCCCTTTGAACAGATGCCCAACCCGTACATCACGCCCGACCTGAACTTTGAATTTCACTACTTCTTCATGCGCAAGTTCTGGTTCGCCTACCTGGCCAAGGCGCTGGTGGTCTTTCCCGGCGGCTTCGGCACGCTGGACGAGATGTTCGAACTGCTGACCCTGGCGCAGACCCAGAAGCTGGCCAAGAAGATCACCGTCATCGTATATGGATCTAAATACTGGAATAGTGTGATCAACCTTGAGGTCTTCGCGGAGAAGGGCGCCATTGCGTGGAAGGACCTCGATCTCTTCCAGTTCGCCGACACGCCCCAGGAGGCGTTCCAGTTGTTGAAGGAGGGCCTGACTGAGGACCTCGAGGCCACGTACGAGCGCGAACACGCACTGCGGGGCGAACGCATTCCTACAACTCCCGCGCCCAGCGCACAGGAGTTGCTAGGGCCGGACATCGCCAAGACACGCTAGAGTTCAACCCCGGCCTTCGAACCGGCCCGGTCTACGCGAAGGATGAGGCACCCGGCACTCGTAGAATGGGTGCCATAGATCGGAGCCACGCTATGGATACTGCTCAATTCAGGAAATCGCTTGCAAGCGCTACTCCGCCGACGGGTCTTTCCCCCGCGCAGGAGGCACTATGGTGGGACGCCAAGGGCGACTGGAAGCGAGCGCATGACCTGGTGAATGAACTGGAGTCCCCGGAGGCAATGGCGGTACACGCCTATCTTCATCGCAAGGAAGGCGAGCAGGGTAACGCGGAGTACTGGTACAAGCGCTCGGGGAGCGAATTTCGCCGGTCGGCGCTTGACGCCGAGTGGACGGCCCTGGTCGACGGGCTGCTGGCGTAAGAGGGTGCTGAAAAACTCTCGCTTTTGCCTTTCGGAAAGAGCAGGGGGCTTCAGCCTCCTGAATAAAGCCAATGAATTCAAGGGTTTTAACCCCAATCTTTCTGCCAGGAATGACAACAAGCCTTATTCAGCATCCTCGTAAGTCTCGATAGGTGCCCACTTTGGTTCGACTTCTCGCACAATTATTGGTGCAGTCATATTCCCGTCATATGACTTCGGGAGACTGAAGATGCAGGGAGTTGACCCAGAGCCGGAGAGACGACCATGGTGCAGACCGTTTCCTATCTATGGCGCGAGCCCAAGGCCGCCGATGGATTCACCGCCGGGGTGTCGCTGCACAGCCACACCAACCAGTCCAAGGAGACGCTGGACTTTATCGCCGAGCTCTCGACCGATTGGGGCGTGCTGCAACCGCTGATGCGCTGGGCCGAGCGGCGCTGCCTGAGCACCACGGGAATCCGGCCCGACTACGCGCGCAGCTACTGGACCCCTCCGCTGACCCCGCGGCTTGCCTTCGACCTGGAGCGCCAGCAGATTGAGGAGAAGCTGCAGCTACCCGCAATGGTCTCGCTCACCGACCATGACGACATTCAGGCCCCCATGCTGCTGCGCTCCCTGGCCTCGGCAAGGCAGATTCCCGTCTCACTGGAGTGGACGGTGCCGTTTGGCGCAACCTCGTTCCACCTAGGCATCCACAACCTGCCCAGCGCCAGTGGAGCGGAGTGGATGCGGCGCATGGAGGCGTTTACGGCAATCCCTGTCGCGGATCGGCCTGCAAAGCTGCTGACTGAAATGCTTGCGGAACTGGACGAACTGCCCGGCGTGCTCATCGTCCTCAACCATCCGCTGTGGGACCTCTACCGGATCGGTCAGGAGAAGCACCGCTTTCTATTGAATGATTTTTTGGCTGTCCATGGGCAGTATTGCCACGCTGTCGAACTCAACGGCCTGCGCCACTGGGATGAAAACCGCGAGGCCGCCAAACTGGCATCACAGTGGAACCAGTTGTTGATCAGCGGAGGCGATCGGCACGGCATCGAGCCCAACGCCAACCTCAACCTCACGCGCGCTGCCAGCTTCAGCGAGTTTGTCCACGAGGTGCGCAACCAGCGGCAGAGCCATGTGCTCTTCATGCCCCAGTACGCAGAGCCCTGGAAGCAGCGGATTCTGAACTCGACGCTGGCCGCCATCCGCAACTACCCCGACTTTCCCGAGGGATCGCGTCGCTGGGACGATCGCGTCTACCATCCCGACGCCGACGGCAATATGCGGGTGCTCTCACAGCTTTGGCTCACTGGCAGCGCTCCCGTCTACCTGAGCGCGCTACTGGCTTTCGTTCGCCTGCTGGGTGCCGCTCCGCTCTCCAGCGGCCTGCGCCTGGCCTGGAACGACGCAAGCGCCATGCGCTCCGCTATGGCCGAACGCGAAGCGTAGGCGCACGCCTTACTTTATTGCGAGATTACATTTCTGTTGTGACTGGCAGGTGCTGCGGCATGAAGGTGGCGATGCCGTTGATGACGACAATGAGTTTGGGGACATTCTGCGAATGCGCCGCGAGGGAGCACGTACTGAGGGCCGCCGCGCAGGTGGCGCGGAGAGAAACTGTGCGGAGGTCCATGCGGGGAGGATTAGACGGGAGGTTCAGGGGTCGAAGTTTGAGATTGAGGTGAAGCGGGATTTGACGAGGGGAGTGGGGGCGACTAGGATGGCCTCGCATATTTGCGTGTGTGTTATGTGGGAAGCAGGCTCGTATTCCGTAAATACAGCATTTTGAATAGGAGAGCTCCCGTGATTGACTTTAATGTGGATTCGCGGCGACCGGCTGGAATGCATTTGTGGATGCAACCAACATGGCGCGCAGCGAGGAATCTGTTGCGGATGGGGCGGCATCGACACGGCGGGATTTCTTAATGATGGCGGGGATGGGTATGGCGGGGGCGACGCAGGTGCGGCCGAGCAAGCTGTTTGCGTCGGGGCGAGCGGCGAAGCAGGAGAAGATACTGGTCCCGGCGTCGGGACATGCGGCGTTCGCATCCGCGGGGAAAACTCTGGCGACGAAGCTGAAGCTGGAGGAGTCGGCTCTTCGCCGAAGCCTACAACGCTTTCTTGATGGAACCTTTATGACTATCCTCCGCCTTTCCGTCGCTCTTCTTCTCGCTTCCTCCGCCTCCATGTCGCTCGCGCAGACGCCGGTTCCAGCAAAAGAACAGGCTCCGGGCTCTGCCGAACCCCTCATCGTCGATGTGCACTCATCTCCATATCGCTCCTCGATCTTCTACCGTGCCAATATCGGCGATCGGCGCTTCGACATGCGCGATGCCACCCTCCTCGACATGATCACTCTCGCCTACAAGCGTGAGGACGACGCCGTGATCGGAGGTCCGTCCTGGATCGACTTCGACCGCTTTGACCTCGCCGCGAAGATATCCTCTCTGAAGCTTCCGAGCTTTAGCACTAACCCGGCAAATTCTCAAGCTCCTCAAAACCCACAAGATCCCTACGAGCAGATTCGTCCTGTGCTGCAGCGCGTTCTCGCGGAGCGTTTTCATCTGACGTTCCACATGGAGGACCGGCCGCTGCCCGGCTACGTCATGACGGTCGCAAAAGACGGCGCGAAGCTTGCCGAGGCGAAGGCCCCGGATGCGCCCAACAACTGCCAGTCTGCACAGGACAAGGCAACTCCGGGGCAGTTCAGCATAACCTGCACCTCCGAGACGATCACGCAGTTTCTATCAATGTTTGGCGGGGTCTTCCCGCACCCCGTGATCGACCGCACCGGTCTCAAGAAGTCATACGACTTCACGCTTAAGTTCAGTTTCGATCAAATCCGGACCCAGGACGACTACATTCGGGTATACACCGATGCATTGAAGCAACAGCTTGGCCTCGTAATCGCGCCCGGTGATGTGTCGCAGCCCGCCATCGTCATCGATAAAGTGGACAGCACCCCAACTCCGAACCCACCGGACATTGCGAAGCTGATCCCCGCTCAGCCCGATTTGGAGTTTGAGGTTGCCACCATCAAGCCGACCGCCGACAACGAGCCGCAGGATCAAATCCGCCCTGCCGGCTCGCAGATTACCTTCAGTGGCTATACCCTGCAGCACCTTCTTGTTCAGGCCTGGCAGTTAGCTACGGGTGCCATGCTGGGCAATGCGCCTCCATGGATCAATCAGGTGCGATACACCATTCTCGTGAAGCTGCCACCGGATGTCGATGGGCGTGTCGTGTTCCAGGACCAGGACCTGCTCGACAATATGCTACAGAAGCTCCTCATCGATCGCTTCCAGATTAAGTACCATTGGGGCGAGCAGACGCAGGATGGCTGGGTGCTCCTCGCAGACAATCCAAAGATGAAGAAGGCGGACCCTAACTCGCGGACCTCCTGCGGATATGGACCACCCCCAGGCGAAAAGGACGTCCGCTCCACGCCGGACTCACCGTTCGACAATGAGTCCCACTGCCTGAATGTCACCATGGACCAATTCACTGACGTTCTGCAGAACCTCACAAAGTCTGAGATCAAGAATCACGTCGTTAACAAGACTGGCCTGGCGGGCTCCTACGATATTACGATCTACTACACCAGCACCCGCAAGCTTCTCACCGATACGAAAGCAGCCGCCGCTACGGCCAGGCAAGCCGGCGATGATTCTGCGGCAGCTCCGGTTGCTGGAGTGTCCCTGCAGGACTATTTCCGGAAGCAGCTCGGCCTAAGGCTCGAAAAGCAACCCACGACGGTTCCGGCCCTCGTCCTGGACCATATCGAAAAGACCCCGACTGAAAATTGAGCCTATGGCTTGCCGAGATGGCGGCGGCGTTGGAGCAGGCGAAGCCGCACCTGACGGTGGCGCAGGCGGCAAACGCGGACGAGGCGCCGCAGCCGAGATCATCGTCTTCGGTCTGCTCAAGCGCGACGGCAAGGTATACACCGAGATCGTTCCAAATATCACAAAAAGCCCGCTACAAGCGGTGGTTTGTGGCCATGCCGATCCGGAATCGGTAATTCTTGCCGATGGTTGGTTGGGCTATGACGGCCTGGTCGATCTCGGTTACGCGCGGCATCATCGCGTCCATCACGGCAACCATGAGTCTGCTCTTGGCCCCAACCACATCAATGGCATCGAGAGCTTCTGGGGATACGTCAAGCATCGGTTGATGCAAACTTCACGGCGTCAACCAAAACACTATTCCTCTCCATCTGAAAGAAACAGGATTTCGCTTCAACCACAGGAATGCGGACCTTTACAAAGGCCTGCTATCCATGCTCAGAAAGTGCCGCCCTGACGGCTTTTGCTTCCTAAGCGCCTTATACATATCCAACCCTGGCCGCTGTTCCCTGTTCCCTGACCCCTGTTCCCTGCATCAACCTGTCAACCCCCTCATCCGCCGCCAAAACCCTAAACCAACACAGAACTGGAGCGTTTTCGGAATTTGTGTAGACCGAAGCCATCGCATTCCTGTGGATTTTCCTCAAGAAAATCCACCTTGTATGATCTTCGAAAAGTTTACGTGGATTCCGAAAATGCTCTAAACCGCTTCCACCGCAAGATGGAGCGACAATAGTTGGCATACCGCTAGCTGTTGGAGGGGAGTTAGTGAGAGCACTCGGATCAATCCGACCCTCTTACTCTTGCTGCGAACAGCGCGTGGTGAGTGAGGATGAACAGGGTGCGATGGTCGGCGCCGCCAAAGACAAGTTCGATGGGACGCTCGGGCACATCGATCTGGCCAATCTTCTTCCCCACCGGGTTGTAAACAAAGATTTGCCCATTGGCGACAAACACATTGCCCTTGCGATCGACCGCCACGCACTCTCCGCCGCGCTCCGCAAAGGGCTGGAGATCGCTCAGCGTGCCATCCGCCGCGACCCGCGCGCTATAGGTGCGGTCTTCCGATTCGTTACTGACATAGACCCTCTGGCCGGGAACAGCGCTGATAAAACCGTAGGTGTCCAGGTTGTCGGAGAAGCGCCAGCCGGTTGGGTCTGCCGGGCCTTGCTGGAAGACGCGCCCAGCGGGCAGGAAGAGGCTGCCATCGGGCGATACATACTCCTTCGCCTTGGGGGTCGATACGTCTTCGGCAAACATCTGGGCCATTGTCCTGTAGGTGAAGGTGTTGAAGTCGAGCTGGTTCTGAAATTCGCCGTTATTCCAGTAATTCACCGGCAGAAGGGCCATCGCACCCGGATGCGGCGCTCTCGGTTGCGGCGCGAGCAGCGCGATCTGGTCCTCCGGCGATCCGGGGCGGAAGGAGTAGACGGTACCTTCCGGGCCGTCGGAGGAGAGCACAAGCAGGTCGCCCGCCTTGTCGAATGCCAGGTTCACCGGGTCCAGTGGATTGTCACGCTCGATGCTGAGCCCCTCGGCTGCCGACCAGCGATAGATGCGCTGCTGATGGCGATCGACGAAGTAAAGCTTCCCGGCGGCATCTACTGCCGCGCCGGAGATGGAAAAGAAGCCATCTTCCAGCTTCTGCACCTTTGAGCCAGCGGCCAGCACGGCGGAGGCATCGCCCGGCACGGGTTTAACTGGATTGGCGGGAATGTCGAGCACGGCGAACTCACGTTCGCGCACCTCCAGATGATGGGTCATGTCCTGGATTGCATTCTCGTAAGGGTATTTGCTGACCCGCAGGAATGTGCCGCAGCCGTTGGCATCGCAGACGGCATATCCGCTCTCGGCATTCACATGCAGGTTGCGGAAATGGATATTCCCCGAATGGTAGAGCCGGACCGCGGCGGGAAAGGGTGCACGGGAACGCGTAACGCGATAGCCGTGATAATTGGCGATGGTGATGTTCTTCGACCAGTCGAATTCCAGCGACAGCGACTCGGGACTCTCGCCGGCCTCCTCCTCGCTCTGCGGCGCGTTGATGTCCCAATTCTCAACATGGTCGAACTTGATTTCGTTGCGCACATGGTGTTCGTTGGACAGCTCGTAGACATGGCCCGGTGTCTTGGTGTCTGAGACATAGAGCCCCGCCTGGGCGAAGGTGTCGGGAGTCCAGATGTCCGCAAAGCTACCTCCGCCGCCATGGGTCACCCAGAGGCTGGGATATTGTCCGTCCCAGCGCTTGCGCAGATCGGGATCGGCGGTGGCATTGTTGTTGTAGGGATTGAAACCGCTGCCGTGGCCGCCCAGAAAGCGCACATCGTCCACCAGCGAGCCGGCGCCCGACTGCCACAGCACGCCCACAGCGCGTTGATTGATCCCTCCGGTATAGACACCGAAGCCGCTGAGGATGTTGGAGCCGCCTGCGGGCGCAAGGATTACGGGCCTAGGCGCGCCCACGCCCTGGAAGCCCGGTGTGGAATCTTCCAGATCGAACTGGGTCAATGTGGGATGCAGGCCTACGAGCACCGTATCGGGTTTCATGGTGAGCGTGTCGCTGATACGGTAATGCCCGCTCGGAAAATACAGCGTGCGGTGCGTATTGATGGCCTTCTGGATCGCAGCGGTGTCGTCGGCCGTTCCGTCTCCCACGACACCGAGCGCGCGGACATTCACCCATTCCTGGGTAGGCGGCAGCGCGGGGATGGCAGGCGGCAGCGCAGCGGGCAACGCGCTCAGCGCCGCAGCCTCATATCGCATGCCGATGTCGCCGGTCATGCCCTCGCCGGGCAGGATCAGGCCAAAGTTGAAACTCCCCACCCTGTACATCGCGCCCTTGCCGGGGACCGTCTTTCCGCTTTCGCGGAGCAGGGCGAAGTTGGGCACATCCTGGAGCACCGCGTTCTCGAAGCCAATCTCGGTAAGCGGACTCTGTTCGTTGCTGATGATGACCACAGCTTTGGAAATCTGCTCGAAACGGCAGTCCTTGACCCACAGTTCGTCGGAGTAGTGCGGATCGATATCGATGGCCACCGGCACATTGCGGAAGCTGTCGCGGATCAGGGTGAGGCCCGCCTCATGCTCGCGCACCGCAGCCTCGCGCTGGCCCTCGAAGACCGAATCGAGGAGGGTAAACTGCCAGGCCGGCGAAGGCTTGTCGGTCAGAATGGCGTAACGCCCGCCATAGAAATGAAGATCTTCGGCCTCGTTGCCAATCTCGGTGAGCGCAGCCAGGCCAGAGCCGATATGGAAATCCATGTGGCTGAGATAGGCGTGCTGGGCGGCATGGAAGCGGATGGCGACGGCCGCCGGGTTACCGGCGCCAATCTCAAAATCGATGTTGCTCATGGCCGAATAGAATGTGCCTGCACCGGCGTCTATCACGTCCTTCGGAGGCACGCTGCCTGGCGGCGGAAACGGGATGCGCCTAGGGGCTCGCTGCGTGGCGGCAGGTGATCCGCCGACGAACATCACCATGTCTCCCACGCCTGTCTGAAACCCCGGAGTGTTGTCAGCCAGCAGGACCACGGGGCGCGTCTTCCCATAGCCGATGAGACGCACCCCTGGCCAGACATAAAGGGTGTGCGTTAGCCGGTAGCGACCCGAGGGAACGAACACAATCCCCTCGCTGGCGTTGCTTGCTGCTTTGTCCACGGCCGCCTGGATGGCTGCACTGTCATCGCCGATTCCGTCGCCATGGTCGCCGAATTCTTGCGACGTGAGATACACCGCCTTAGGATCGTCAAGCCTCGTGGTATAGACGGACAAGGACGAAGCAGAAGAAGAGACGCCAAGTAACAGCACGGCGAACAGCAGACTCTGTTTCATAAGTAAGTTTCATCCCGGTGAAGTTTGGCTGATGCCGTTTTATAGCTTTGGGCCTGTGCAGTTCCTGACGTTGCTCCTGAGTGTATCAATCAGCGGATCGACCCCGGCATTATTTACCAACGTGAGTGATAGGCATCGACTGGTCTGAAGCGTATGCAATGCTTATCGGAAAGTTCGCAGTGCCTGATTGGGGCCGGCAGGTTGAAGTCGATCACAACACCGATTTCCAGCACATCCATCGAGGATCAAGCAGTATCGAAGAAATCGACACGGATGGCTCCTGTTTACTCGGTCAAGCCTCAGAGCGGCACGGAACCACCCTGTTTTCGACCGGAATTGCGCAGTTGGTATTCCCCTATCACTGAAGAGCGATATACTTCGATCGAAGCAGGGCCGAGAAACGAGACTCCATCTGAAATTTATCAGAGCGAAAATCCAGAATATAGCAGGAGAGGACTGGGGTATGACCAATGCAGATCCCGCTCCAAACGCAGCCGGTGCGCCGCGCCGCTTTCTTCCGGCGCTGTTTCTGCTGTTCGCCGCCAGTGGATGCTCCGCGCTGATTTATGAGATTGTCTGGTACCAATTGCTGCAGTTGGTCATCGGTTCCACCGCTGTCTCGCTGGGTGTATTGCTAGCGACCTTTATGGGCGGCCTGTGCATAGGCAGCGTTCTTTTGCCGCGCGTCGTCCTGCAGGATTCGCGACATCCTTTGCGGATGTACGCCTTCGTGGAACTGGGGATCGCGCTTTGCGGAACCCTGGCCCTGATCGGCATGCCTTTGGTCAGCGGCGTTTACGTCGCAGCGGTGGGATATGGCTTGTCATCAATTCTGCTGCGCGCGGTGATCTGCGCGATCTGCCTGCTTCCGCCCACCATCCTGATGGGCGCGTCCTTGCCGACTGCAGCGCGCTGGCTGGAAACCTCCCCGGAAGGCGTCTCCTGGATGGGCTTGCTCTACGGCTCGAATACTGCCGGGGCTGTCTTCGGTTGCCTGCTGGCCAGCTTCTACCTGCTGCGTAAGTTCAACCTGACCACGGCGACCCTCGCCGCTGCGGCGATCAATGTTGCGGTGGCGCTGGTCAGCCTTCTGCTTGCCAGACTCAGTCCGCACAAAGTGCCAGAAACAGCGCCCTTCAAGGAAGACACGGACACCCCCACGTACTGGCCGGTGTACGCGGCGATCGCCCTGTCTGGAGCCAGCGCCTTAGGGGCTGAGGTCGTCTGGACACGCCTGCTCGGGCTGTTGCTCGGCTCTACGGTTTACGTTTTTTCCCTCATTCTGGCGGTTTTTCTAGTGGGACTGGGAATCGGCAGCCTGGCGGGATCACTGGTTCTGCGCGGGACCGCGCGTCCGCGCATCGCCTTGGGCTGCTGCCAGATGGCTCTTGCCGGAGCGGTCGCCTGGAGCGCCTGGATGATTGCCGTATCCCTTCCATACTGGCCCATCAATCCCTACCTCTCTACCAATGTCTGGTATACCTTCCAACTGGATATTGTGCGCTGCTTGTGGGCCGTTCTGCCTGCGGCGCTGCTTTGGGGTGCAAGCTTTCCTTTAGCTTTGGCCTCCTCCGCACGAGGCGGCGATCCAGGCCGTTTGGTCGGGCATGTGTATGCGACCAACACCGGCGGCGCGATCCTGGGCGCGCTGGCTTTCAGCATGATCCTGATTCCCTGGATCGGTACGCAGCATTGCCAGAGTGTGCTCATAGGGATTTGCATCGTCAGCGCGCTGATCGTTCTGGCGCCTGTAGTGTGGCGCTCGCGTTCCGTGGCCGGAGCAGTGCTCCTTGCAGTGGCAGTTTGCTGTGCGGTCACCATGGCCACGCGCGTCTCCGATGTTCCAGGCGAGCTGATCGCCTACGGCCGAACCATGACTGTGAATACGGGTTTGTCCCAGGTTCTCTTTACAGCGGAAGGTATGAACTCATCGATCGCGATCACGCGGTGGAACGACGGCTCCATCCAGTTTCATGTCAGCGGTAAGGTGGAGGCCTCTACGCAGCCTGCCGACATGCGAATGCAACGCATGCTGGGGCTTCTTCCATCGCTGATCCACGGCCAGCCGCACTCGGCGCTGATTGTGGGATTCGGCGCGGGCGTTACCTCGGGCACGTTCGTTCTACAGCCCAGTATGCAACGGATCGTCATCTGCGAGATGGAACCGATCATCCCGAAAACCTCGAAGAAATTCTTCCACGCCGAGCACTACGACGTGCTGGACGACCGCCGTACGCAAGTGATCTATGACGATGCGCGCCACTATATCCTGACAACGCCGGAGAAGTTCGACATCATCACCTCGGACCCGATCCACCCGTTTGTGAAGGGTAGCGCGATGCTGTATTCCCAAGAGTACTTCGAATTGGTGAAGAGCCGGCTGAACCCCGGCGGCGTGGTGACGCAGTGGGTCCCGCTGTATGAGAGCGACGTGGACACGGTCAAGAGCGAGATCGCGACCTTTTTCACCGTCTTCCCCGAAGGCGCCATCTTCGCCAACGAACGCGACGGCGGCGGTTACGACCTCGTGATGCTGGGCCGGGACGGTCCGATGGGGATCGACGTGGATGCCATGGAGAACCACCTGGCGCAACCCGCTTACCAGGCTGTAGCGCAATCGCTGCGCGACGTGGGGTTTGCTTCCGCCATCCAGATGCTTGGCACGTACGCCGGCCAGGCGTCCGATCTGCAGCCATGGCTTCTGGGCGCGGCGATCAACCGCGACCACAACCTGCGCTTGCAATACCTCGCCGGATTCGCGCTGAACGACAGCCAGGAGGGCGAGATCTACAATCAGATGCTCCTGTACCGGCGCTACCCCTACAACCTGTTTGCCGTTTCTGGCCAGCGAAAGATGGCCATGATGAGTGCCTTCAACACCCGCGGCCAGTAGCGCCAGGGTCTGCGCAACAGAAGTCGCAGACCCTGCTCGCCACTATTTCTTCTTTGCTTTGGGCGGCTCGTACCCAAGCTTTCCCGCCTTCCTCATCGCCGCCATGCCCTCCTTGATGTCGAGCAGCGGAGTTGTCTTAAACACCTTGAAGGCCCCACTTGCTGAGACGGCGAGCGAGCACGCTGCCGCGCTTATGCTGTCCGGCCCATCGATCAGGATGACCGCGTCATAATCTCCGAAGGAAAACCAGCTCCCTACCAATTTGCCTCCGAGCTTCCCAGCCAGTTTGCTGATAGCCAGCGTGCGGTCGATGGGATGTTTGATGAATCCTGCCAATGTTTCGGGAGTATAGGTAATCTGAATCAGATAAGCAGGCATTGAATGCCACCTTTCAAGTAGATTTAATCGCAGGCCCGGGAGTGAGAGTCAGCATACCTGATTGGTCTGTCTTGTGGACAGTCAACTTGTTATCCTCCAACATTTCAGCGACTGACGTGCAGGCCCTCAGGTAAGCTATCTCGAGAACACAAGGCCCCCTACGCCGCGAACCCGAACGAATTTTTTTGAGGACAAGATGAACTCAAGATCGGACCTACTTCATCCGCGTGATGGACTGATACAGATGATGGACCGCATCTATCGCTATCGCATGACGACCACCTCCGGCGGCAACCTTTCGATTCGAGATGCAAATGGAGATATCTGGATTACCCCTTCCCGCGTCGACAAGGGCAGCTTGCGACGGGACGACATTGTCTGCGTACGGAAAGACGGGTCGGTGGAAGGCCTTCACCCTCCGTCCTCTGAACTGCCCTTTCACCAGGCGATCTACGACGTTCGGCCAGACCTGGGGGCCATTGTGCATGCCCACCCAGTGGCCTTGGTTGCCTTCAGCATCGTTGGGCAGGTACCGGATACACGCCTCTTCCACCAGGCCAGCAAAATCTGCGGAACGGGAGGCTTTGCCCCCTACGCGTTGCCGGGAAGCGCTGCCCTGGGGCAGCAAATTGCCGGCATCTTTAAGCAAAACTTCAACTGCGTCATCCTGCAGAATCACGGGGTCGCCGTGGGTGGCAAAGATTTGCAGGAAGCTTTCCAGCGATTTGAGATGTTCGAATTCACCGCGAAGACAATCATCAAAGCGAGCCTGCTGGGTGAGGTCCATTACTTGAATGACGAACAGCTGACTCTGTCGAGAGTGGGGCCTCCGCTGTTCCAGGAACTTGATCGAGGCCCAGCAGACAGCCGCGAGAAAGAAGCTCGGCGTCAACTGGCCGACTTCATCCGCCGCGGATATCAGCAACGCCTGCTGATTAGCAAGGCGGGAAGTTTTTCCGCGCGATTGGACAACGATTCGTTTCTGATTACACCCCACGTGCTGGATCGCAGCGTCGTAGAACTTGAGGATTTCGTTTTGATCTCCAAGGGCAGGTGTGAGCGCGGCAAGCTCCCCAGTCGCGCGACCCCTGACCATCAGGCCATCTACCGCCGCTATCCGCAGATCGCCGCCATCGTAAATGCCTCCCCGGTGAATGGGACCGCATTCAGCGTGACGGACAGCCCCTGCGATTCCCGCACCATTCCCGAAAGCTATGTCTTCCTGCGCGAAGTGCAGAAGATTCCCTTTGGCATGCAGTTCGCAGATGGGGAGGACTTGGCACGGCGCATCTCTCCGCGTAATCCCATCGCGCTTCTTGAGAACGATGGCGTCCTGGTCCTCGGCAGCAGCATCCTCGACGCATTCGATCGCCTGGAAGTCCTGGAATCAACAGCCGAGGCGCTGATCAACAGTCGGCCCCTCGGCAAGGTTGCGCCCATGTCTGATCTCGTCATCAAGGAACTGGCCGCAGCTTTTTCGTTGGAATGATTCGTGATTGGCGTCTGCTGATTCATCCATTCTCTCAGTTACCCGACATCGTCTAGCCAGACCAAAAGCAGCCCCGCAACCGGCACAATTCAACCCGAACAACACCAATCCACAGGGCTAATCGCGTTCTCACGCAGACACTGAAGCCCCATGGATGCTGCGACACGTACGGCGGGACTGAAGTCCCGCCCTTTCAAAACTCTTCAATCGTTCAGAGATTTCCTCAGGTACGGCGCAGAGGAAGACTTCGCTTCTACTCTTCGCCCACTTTAAGGACGGCGAGGAAGGCCTCCTGGGGAATGTCCACCTTGCCGATGCGCTTCATGCGCTTCTTGCCTTCTTTCTGCTTCTCCAGCAGCTTGCGCTTGCGGCTGATGTCTCCTCCGTAGCACTTGGCGATGACGTTCTTGCGCAGGGCGGAGACCGTCTCGCGCGCGATGACCTTGACGCCGATGGCAGCCTGGATGGCGACCTCGAACATCTGGCGCGGGATGAGCTGGCGCATCTTGTGGACCAGGGCACGACCGCGGTCGTAGGCGAAGTCGCGGTGGACGATGATGGAGAGCGCGTCGACCGGATCGCCGCCGATGAGGATGTCGAGCTTGACCATGGGCGAGATCCAGGAGCCGGAGAGCGTGTAGTCGAGCGAGGCGTATCCACGGGAGACGGTCTTGAGGCGGTCGTAAAAGTCGAGGACGATCTCGTTGAGCGGAAGTTCGTAGGTGATCATGACGCGTGTGGAGGTGACGTACTCGAGGTTCTTCTGGCGGCCTCGCTTCTCCTCGACCAGCTTGAGGATTCCGCCGACGTACTCCTCGTTGGTGAGGATGCGGGCGGTGATGACGGGCTCGGCGACGGAGACGATCTCGGAGGGGTCGGGCCAGCGCGAGGGATTGTCCACCTCGACAACCCTGCCGTCGGTGAGGGCGATCTGGTAGCGCACGCCGGGCGCAGTGGTGATGAGGTCGAGGTCGTACTCGCGCTCGAGGCGCTCCTGAATAATTTCGAGGTGCAGCAGGCCGAGGAAGCCGCATCGAAATCCGAAGCCGAGGGCGACGGAGGACTCCGGCTCGAAGGTGAAGCTGGCGTCGTTGAGGCGGAGCTTTTCGAGGGCGTCGCGCAGCATGGCGTGGGCGTGCGAGTCGACCGTGTAGAGGCCGGCGAAGACCATGCTTTTGATGTCTTCGAATCCAGGAAGGGCCTGGTCGCAGGGATGCGCGGCCTCGGTGATGGTGTCGCCGACCTTGGTGTCTGCTACGTTCTTGATGTTGGCGACGAAGAAGCCAACTTCGCCGGCGGAGAGTTCGGCGAGCGCGACCGGCTTGGGCGTCATGACACCCATGCTCTCGACATCGAACTGCTTGCCGTTGGACATGATTTTGATCTTCATGCCCTGGCGCAGACGGCCGTTGATGATGCGGGCGAGAACGATGACTCCGCGGTAGGGGTCGAACCAGGAATCGAATATAAGGGCCTGTAGGGGCGCGTCCGCGTCTCCGAGCGGCGGCGGGAGACGATGCACGACGGCCTCAAGGATTCCCGCGACGCCTTCGCCGGTCTTGGCGGAGACGGCGAGCGCATCGTCGGCAGGAAGGCCGACCGCCTTCTCGATCATCTCGCGGGTGCGCTCGATGTCGGAGGAGGGAAGGTCGATCTTATTGATGA
>Ga0326727_10006213_pt1 | contig 33019 bp, 23 predicted proteins | sample MB2enrmetagenome_FD_207643 | JGI IMG/M metagenome (GOLD analysis project Ga0326727, IMG submission 207643) | Lab enriched peat soil microbial communities from McLean, Ithaca, NY, United States - MB29MY | ecosystem: Environmental > Terrestrial > Soil > Wetlands > Peat | place: USA: New York...
GTTGACTTCTTGGGCATCGGGACTTTTGTCGAAACACTCTTTGTGAAATGCCGCATCAGAGTACTCCGCCAACGGATGGCTTTCCTTCAGGAAAGCTGGGAAGACAACCACCATCTCGCTCGCGTCGATTACTTTGCTGCAAAGCCGGCAAATCGTTCTTCCCCTCAATATCAATGCCATAAAACCTACTCCCTATTCCCTGGTGCCTGCTTTTTCGGCTTTGAGCCAGACGGCTTCGGCGGCGGGGCGGCCCAGGATGGAGTTTCCTGTCTTCAGCTCGATGAGGACGGTTTGGTCGTAGTTCTGCTTGAGAACTTTTAGGGATTTGCCGGGGGCGATGCCGGCCGCGTGCAGGAAGGCGAGGAGTTTGGGGTCGCGCTCGTGGAGGCTGACGACCAGGTAACGCTTGCCCTCGGCGGCGTGCGAGAGCTGGAGCTCGCCCTTGCGCTTGCGCTCGGCGGGGCTGACGGGGAGCACGGAGTTGCCGTGCGGGCATGCGCCGCCCTCGCCGAGTTTTTCCTTGAGCTTGGCCTCGAAGGCGGGCGAGACGGCGTGCTCGAGGCGCTCGGCTTCTTCGTGGATTTCGTGCCACTCCATGCCGAAGATCTCGCTCAACATGCGCTCGATGAGGTGATGGCGGAGGGCGGTGCGATAGGCGGTCTCGCGGCCCTGCGGGGTGAGGCGCACGATGCCGTCGTCGCCCACCAGGACGAGGCCGTCGCGCTTGAAGCGCTTGAGGGCCATGGTGACGGCCGGGGCGGAGACCTCGAGCCAGTGCGCGAGGGTCGAGGGAATCACCTGGAGGCCTTCGGCGTCGGCCTCGAGGATGGCCTTGAGGTAGTTCTCCTTCGAAACGTAGATGGAGTCTTTCATGGAGGTGCTGACTTCAGTCTATAGCGGAGTTAGCGGGGTTAGCGGAGTTAGCGGGGCTAGCGGAGTTAGCGGGGCTAGATCGTGCGATCCCACCCATTCGCCCAAAGTGCGGCGAATGGATGGGGCACGGGAGCAAGCCTGGTCAGGAGGTACTTGCTGGTGCGGGTCTGGAGACCCGCACTACAGCCGGTCAGCCACCCCAACGAACACAAATCGTTCGTTAGGGACCCCGGTCAGGAGACCGGCGCTACATCGCGTTGAGTGCTCGCGCTACTTGACCCGCACTTTGGGTTCGACGGAGAGGCCGGGACGGAGCTGGTGGTCGGGGTCTTCCTTGTTTAGATCGGTGAAGTCGATGCGCACGGGGATGCGCTGGACGACTTTGACGTAGTTGCCGGTGGCGTTCTCGGGCGGAAAGAGCGAGAGCACGGAGCCGGTGGCGCCGCCGATCTGGGTGACGACACCGCTATAGTTCTTTCCCGTGGCGTCGACGTGAATCTCGACGGTTTGCTTCTCGAGCATGTGCTTGAGCTGGGTTTCCTTGAAGTTGGCGGTGACCCAGATGTCGTTGAGCGAAACCAGAGTGAGCAGATTTTGGCCGGCGGCGACGTTCTGGTCGACCTCGATGCTTTTGCGGGTGATGATGCCGTCGGACGGAGCCACGATTTTGCAGTAGCTGAGATTGAGTTGGGCCTGATCGAGCTGAGCCTGCGCCTGCTGGACCTGCGCTTCGGCCTGGCGGGCGCGGGCATTTTGCGCGGCCACCTGTTGCGGGCCGGTTTGCGCGTAGGTCTTCGCCGCCTGCGCCTGTTGCTCGCGTTCGTGGGCTACACGCAGGCCGTCCTCTGCGGCCTTCTGGCCGGCAAGAGCATCGGCGAGGGCGGCCATGGTGGCGTCGGCGGCGGCCGTCGCCGCGTCGAACTGCTGCTTGCTGATGACGTCTTTCACGACCAGCGGCTTGTAACGCTCGAGGTCGGCCTTGGCCTTGGTGTAGTTGGCCTGGGCCTCCGCCACGCGGGCACGAGCCGAGGCCAGTTGCTGCTCGGCCTGGGAGACGGTGGCCTGTGCGCCGCTGACGCCGGCGTCGGCCTCGCTCAGATTGCTGGTGGCGTTGACGCTGACGATGGGCACGTTGACCTTGGCTGCCGCGGCGTTGGCCTGGGCGCTCGCGAGAGCGGCCTGGGCGTTCTCGACGGCAACCTGATAATCGCGCGGATCGAGGTCGGCGATGGGGTCGCCGGCCTTGACCTGCTGGTTCTCCGCTACGTAGACCTTGAGCACATGGCCGTTGATGCGCGAGCTGACCTGGATGAGATGGCCGTCGACCTGGGCGTCGTCGGTATCTTCGCTGTAGGTGGAGCGCCACCAGACGCCCAGCGCGATGAGCGCCACCACGAGAATGACGACAATCGCAATGCCCCTGCGGCGGGACGGCGGCGCCACAATCTCTGTCTCCGCGCCCGCATCATCCGGTTCCGGCAATCTTGTTGGTTCCGCCACTTTACTTCCCTCCTACGAATTTCTTGTAATGCTGGCCATCGCCGAGCGCGCGCGCCAGGCTGAGCTTGGCGACGTTGTAACGGTAAAGGCTGGCCACATATTGTCCGTCGGCCTGAGCCACGGACTGTTGCGCCTGACTCACGGCGAGGTTGTCGCTTACGCCGTTGGCATAACGCTGTTGCGCTTCCTTGAGAGCCTCGTCGGCCAGCGACCTGCTGGACTCGGCGACCTGAACCTGCTTTTGCGAGGAGGCGATATCGAGCAGGGCGTCGCGCACATCGGCCTCGACCTGAGCCTGCTTGTCGCTGAGCTGAGCCTCTGCGACATCGAGCTGGGCCTGGGCTTGCTGGGCCTCGCCGCGCAGCGCGAATTCTTTAAAGACCGGCACGCTGAGTGTAGCGGTGGCGTCGACAGTGCCGTGCGAGTGGCCGAGCGTTGCGCCGATGTCGCCGTAGTCGGCGTCGGCTTCGACGGTGGGCAGGCGCTCGGCGGTGGCGGCTTTGCGCTGCTCGGCGGCGGCTGCTGTCATTTCCACCAGGGCGGCAAGATCCTTGCGATTCTCTTTGGCCTGCTTGATGAGGGCATCCGCATCGAGCGAGTCGAAGGGCGCGAAAGGCGCCTGGTCGCTGAGATTGAATTTCTGATCGAGGGGCAGGCCGATGGCGCGCTGGAGGGCCAGCTTGTCCTTTTCGAGAGCATTCTGGGCCGCGATCAACTGCTGCTCGAGGGACTGATAATCGACGCGGGCGCGCAGCTCATCGAGCAGCGGCGCGGTGCCGGCCTGATGATTGGCGGCGGCCTGATCGAGGGAAACCTTGGCCGTGGCTACCTCGGCTTCGACACTGGAGAGTTCGGTTTGGTCGGCCAGGACCAGCAGATAGGCGTTGCCCACGGTGAGCACGACGAGGTCGCGGGCGTCTTCCGCGGACAATTGCGCGGCGGCAAAGTTGTGGCGCGCGGCCAGGTAATTGCGCAGCGACGCTACATTGACGAGCGACCAGGTCATGGAGGCGCGCAGATCGGTATAGGCGAAGGGCCCGATGATGGTGGGAAAACCGGGGATGCGCAGGCCCTCGGCGGGCAGATCGGTTTGGAGCTCCGCTTCGCGGGCATTGAAGTCGACAGAAGGCAGCAGGGTTTGCAACTGGCTCAAGCGTTGCGCGCGAGCGCCGGCGGTTTGGGTGTTGCTCAGAATGATGCCGAGGTTAGCTTCTAATCCGCGCTGGACGGCGTCGTCGAGCGAGAGATCGATGGTTTCGGCCGAAGCGGTGCCCTTGGGAACGCTGCCCTGAAAGCTCGCAGCCGAGGGCGGCCCCGGAACCGGCGAGGGCGGAATGGGCGCGGTTTGCGCGGCCGCCGGGCCCGGATGAGCCGAGAGCGCAGCGGCCAAGAAAAGGCCCGCGGCCCAGGGAAGGATCCTGCTCTGTGTGGAGTACTTTGGCAATTTGAACCTTACTCAGACGACAGTTACGGCAGCCCGAAATTGGCGCTACCACTAATGGATGCTTGACGGTGGCGATGCGTTTCTTGAATCCAGTGTATCGAATCGGTCCTTTGTTTGGCTCGGCGGGCTGGGTGGGGCGAGCCGGCGGCCGGTCACGGTGAACGCAAGGGTTGATTAGCTGCGTCTTACCTTGGATTCCTGCGGCATGAAACTACGTGAAGAAACGCGGACTTCCGCCGAAGAACCCATTAGCGGTGCGTCTGCTGAAAACAAATGCGCTGGTTTGGCTGCTTCTCGTTTGCAGCGCGGCTGGGGCCCAGGAATACAGCCTGCGAACCTACGGGAACGCCGAGGGCCTGGCGAACCTTGCGATTCGCCGGATCTATCAGGATCACCTCGGCTTTCTTTGGGTGAGCACCGAAAACGGCATCTTCCGGTTCGACGGTGACCGGTTCCAGGCCTTCGATGCCTCGCACGGAGTTCCTGAGAACTCGGCTGTGGCTTTTGGCGAAGCTCCCGACGGCTCTCTGCTGATCGGGGGAGAGATCGGTCTCTACCGGCTGCGCAACGACCGCTTCGAGTCTGTCCCCGCTCCTTTCAAAAGCATCAGCTGGGCGCAGGGGATTGGCGCCGGCAGCGACGGGCGCACTTACCTTGGCACCGACGCGGGGCTGGCGGAGCTGACCCTGGAACCAGGCGCACCGGATCGATTCAGCATCCGACTTCTGCCAAGGCCGCCCGGCACTTCCGGACCCGAGGCATGGGGCGTGCTGGTGGAGGGCGGCACTCTGTGGTACGGATGCGGCCTGGAACTATGCCGGATCTCCGATGGAACAACCACTGTGATGGGGCGCGAGAGCGGGCTGCCCGCGCGCCAGGTGACGAGCATTTTGAAGGACAGCCAAGGCTCTGTTTGGGTGCGGGTGCGGTATGAGGGCGTGTTTGTCCGGCCCGCCGGCAGCGCGCAGTTTGAAAAACCCCGGCTGCCGATTCCGGGGGACGGGACAGTTGGCGTTCCATCGCTCGATCGCGATGGAAATGTCCTGTTGCCATCGCCGGAAGGGCTGCTGATTCAGGGAAAGAACGGTTGGAGACTGATCGATCGTTCGCATGGACTGAACGGGGTGGTGTACGCAGCATTCGATGACCGGCAGCACTCCATGTGGATCGGCATGGCAGGCCGCGGGGTGGTGCAATGGCGTGGCTACGGCGATTGGGAGTCTTATTCGGCGGCCAGCGGCCTGGCTGACGACATCGTTTATGAGATCGCCCGGCGGCCCGGCGCGATCTGGATGGGGACCGAGGGCGGCCTGGTCCGGGGGCAGTTCGGCTCCTCGGGAATCCGCTGGAGCCAGGTGAAGGGTCTAGCCGGTTTCGCGGTGCACGCGGTGCAATTTGCTCCGGATAGGAGCGATGTAGCGTGGCTCGGAACCGAGGCACGCGGCGTGGCTGTTTTTGAAACCCGCACCGGCCGCCTGAGGTGGATCGACAAATCGCAGGGCCTGACGGGAATCTCCGCGTATACTTTGCGATTTGATCGCGAAAAGCGCCTGTGGGTGTGTACCGATACGGGACTCTTCTTCTCCGATCCGCCGTACAGCAGATTTGTGCGCGCGCAGGAGATTCCTGCCAGACGGGTATGGGACGTCGCCCAGACTGCGGATGGCACGGTGTGGGCGGGCAGCGTGGACGGTCTATTTGCGCTCAGAAATGGCCACTGGCTGCAGTTCGGCCGTTCGAGCGGTCTCTCCAACCAGGAGGTGCTGGCGCTTGGCGCAGCTCCCGATGGCGCGCTCTGGATCGGCTATCGATTCGGCGGCGGAATCGACCGCGTCCGCCTGCAATCGGCAAAGCTCGCCATCGACAAAGGCGTGCAACGCCAAGGCATGGATGGATTGGTTTACTTCTTCGGCTTCGACACCCTGGGCCAGATCTGGGTGGGCACCGAACACGGAGTGGACGTTCTGAACGGCTCCCATTGGCATAGTTACAACACCGACGATGGACTGGCGTGGAACGACTGCAACCTGCATGGCTTTGCCGCCGACCCCGACGGCACGATCTGGATCGGCACCAGCGCCGGGCTTTCGCAGTTCAAGCCGCGGCCGCGGACTGGACCGCAAGCGAGCCTTCACGTCGAGTTCACCAGCTTGCAGATGGGCCACGTCGATATGTTGGGCCAGACCCGGCCGGTCACATCTGCCGACTCGCTGATCGCCACCTTCGCTGCGCCGAATGCCTCTCATTCCGAGGGCATTGTTTATCGTTATCGCCTGACGGACCAGGCCGGGTGGACCGAGACGACAGAGCCTTCCCTGCAATTGGCCAAGCTGGCGCCCGGAGACTACCGGCTCGAGGTGCAGGCGCGAGAGTCAGACGGCGCATGGAGCATGGATACCGCGGAATTTGCGTTCTCGGTTCCCACTCCCTGGTATCGATCGTGGTGGTTCCTCGGACTCTGCGCTCTGGTTCCGGCGGTGCTGGGCTGGCTGGTATTTCGGGTGAGGGTGGCCAGACTGAAGCGCGAAAGACAGGACTTCGAGAGACTCAAGGCTGCCCACGATGAGATTCGCAACCTGGCCTACTACGATCCGCTAACCGCGCTACCCAACCGGCGGCTTCTTCTGGAGCGGCTGAAGGATTTGCTGGAGTCGGCCAACGGCAACACGCTGTGCGCACTACTCTTTATCGACCTGGACAACTTTAAGATGGTCAACGACACGCTCGGCCATCAGGCCGGAGATCATCTGCTGATGGCGGTGGCGCGGCAACTGACGGCGTGCATTCGCGAGAATGCAACCGCCGGGCGCTGGGGCGGCGACGATTTTATTGTCGTGATCGAGAACCTGAATGGGGGAACCGAAGAAGCCGCTGCGCAAGCCGAGTCGCAGGCCAACAGAATCCAGTCCGCGCTCTCACAGCCGCACCACTTGGGAGGCCGCGAGTACGTGACTGGTTTGAGCATCGGCATCACGATCTTTGGCCATGAATCGCAAACCGCAAACGAGGTGCTTCAGCAGGCGGAGATTGCGATGTACCAGGCCAAGAGCGCGGGGCGGAACACAGTCCGCTTTTTCGCGCCGGAGCTTCAGTCCGCGATGAACGATCACGCGGCGCTGGAGGCCGATCTCCGCCTTGCCATCAAGTCTGAACAATTTGTGTTGTATTTCCAGCCGCTGATCAGTCACGGAGTGCCGATCGGCGCCGAGGCTCTGATTCGCTGGCAGCACCCGGTTCGCGGCCTCTTGCCGCCGGGCGCATTTATTCCTCTGGCCGAGCAGTCGGACCTGATTCTTCCTTTGGGCGACTGGGTTCTCGAGTCCGCATGCCGCCGCCTCGCCGGCTGGACCGCGGATCCGCTCACCGCGGAACTGACGCTTTCGATCAACGTGAGCGCCCGCCAGTTCTGCCAGTCCGATTTCACGGACCACGTGGTCGCGGCGCTTGAGCACACCGGCGCGCGCCCGGAGCAGCTCAAGATCGAACTCACCGAATCGTCGGTGGTCGAGAATACAGAAGACGTGATCGCGAAGATGATGCAACTGCGCGCAGTCGGCATTCGTTTTTCCCTCGACGATTTCGGCACCGGCTACTCTTCGCTGCGTTATCTGCAGCGGCTGCCGATCGATCAGCTCAAAATCGACCGCTCCTTCGTGACCGACATTCAGAGCAACGCCGTGAGTGCCGCCATCGCTCAAGCCACCATTTCCCTGGCCCGCGCCAAAGAGGTCGCGGTCCTTGCCGAGGGCGTGGAAACCGACGGCCAAAGGCGGTTCCTCGAGCAACTGGGCTGCTTCGATTTCCAGGGATTTCTGTTCAGCCGCCCGATTCCTGCGGACGAATTCCATTGCTATCTGCAGGGCTTTCCCGCGATCCCATCGCGCCGGGACCGGCCATCGATCACGGGCGGCGATGCAACGCCAATTCGTGTGCCGCACCCCGAATCGCCGCTCCTGAAATCCTGACCATCCCGGCCCGCGCCACCGGCGGCCGTTTCGGCTGCGATCCCGGCCCTGCCTCCGGCCGCTGGGCGGACCCGCAAATCCAGCAGATTCATCGTCCCGTAGTGCTTGAGGCCGGGGAAAAGCGTTAGACTGCCAACACGGCTCTTGAGCCGGAAGTATGCCCAGAGGTCAAAAGAAAACAGAGCTATTTAACGGCCGGGATTACTCCTGGATGCAGTTCAACCGGCGTGTGCTCGAAGAAGCCGAAGACGCGACGAACCCGCTGCTGGAGCGCGTGAAGTTTTTGGCCATCACCGCGTCGAATCTCGACGAGTACGTGGAGATCCGGCAGGCCGGGTTGATGCAGCGCATTGAGGACGGCTACCGCGAGCCCGGCTTCGACGGATTGCGGCCCGCCGAATCGCTGGCCGTGCTGACTGCCGAGATTCACAAGTTTGTGGCCGCGCAGTACAAGTGCTGGAACAAGCAGTTGCTGCCCGAGTTGCGCAAGCAGGGCATCCGGCTGCTGGCATGGAAGGAACTGAGCGAGGAGGCGGCGGAGTTTGCGCGCGGCTACTTCCAGCGCGAGGTGGATCCGCTGCTGACGCCGGTTACGATCGATCCCGCGCATCCGTTTCCGCGCGTGCTGAACAAGGCGCTTTGCCTGGCGCTGCTGCTGAGGCCCAAGCGCCGCAGCTCAGGACCTCAGGTGCTGGGCGTGGTGACGGTGCCGCGCGCATTGCCGCGATTTGTGCGCCTGCCCTCCAGCCACGGCCACCACGACTACGTGCTCTTGCAGGAACTGATCGAGCAGCATCTGGCCGGCATGTATCGCGGCTACGCGGTGCTTGGCTTCGCTTCCTTTCGCGTGACGCGCAATTCGAACCTCTATTTTGAAGAAGAGGAAGCGCGGTCGCTCTTGGAGACGATCCGCGTGGAGCTGCACAACCGGCGCAAGGGCGACGCGGTGCGGTTGGAGATCGAAAGTAACGCCGATCAAGAGATTGTGGAGCGGCTGAGAGTGAACTTCGAACTCGACGGAACCCAAGTTTTCCGCGGCGAGGGCCCGGTGAATCTGTCGCGTTTGATGTTTCTCTACGGCGACATCCAGCGGGCGGACCTGAAGTTCCAGCCTTTCGCGCCCAAACCTCTGCTGTTGAGCCGGAAATCAAGCGGCATCTTCGACGAGCTGCGCCATCGCGACATTTTGTTGCACCACCCTTACGACTCCTACGACCCGGTGGTGGAGTTTGTGCAGCGCGGCGCGCAGGACCCGGCGGTGGTGACCATGAAGCAGACTCTCTACCGGACCAGCCACGATTCGCCGATGTTTCAGGCGCTGACCGAAGCCGGAGGGAGTAAAGAAGCAACCGTCGTGGTGGAATTGATGGCGCGCTTCGACGAGGCCTCGAACATCCGCTGGGCGCGCAGCATGGAGGACGCGGGCGTGCAAGTCTTTCACGGCGTGGTGGGATTGAAAACGCATTGCAAGTTGTCCATGCTGGTGCGCCACGACGAAGACGGCGTGACGCGCCGCTACTGCCACCTGGGCACAGGCAACTACAACCCGGAGACGGCGCGCTTCTACACCGACCTGAGTTTGCTGACCAGCAACCCGCAGATTGCCGAGCGCGTACACATGGTGTTCAACTACCTGACCGCGCACGCCGAGCTCGACGACTACTCGCCGCTGCTGGTAGCGCCGCTGACCATGGCGGAGAGTTTTCTGCGGCTGATCCGCCGCGAGCAGGAACACGCGCAAGCGGGGCGGCCGGCGCACATTGTGGCCAAGATGAATGCACTGCTTGAGCCATCGATTATCCAGGCGCTCTACCAGGCTTCGCAGGCTGGCGTGGAGATCGACCTGATCGTGCGCGGGCTGTCAATTCTGCGGCCCGGCGTAAAGGGACTTTCGGAGCGCATCCGCGTGCGCTCGATCGTGGGCCGGTTCCTGGAGCACTCGCGGATCTTCCACTTTGCCAACGGCGGCAACGACGAAATTTATCTGGGCTCGGCGGACTGGATGCCGCGCAATCTCTTCGAGCGCTGCGAGGTGGTGTTTCCGGTGCGCGACCCGGTGGCAATGGCGCGCCTTCATAACGAGATATTGCCTGCGTATATGGCCGACACGGTGAAGGCGCGCATCCAGCAGCCGGATGGGAGTTATTTGCGCGCCGGCAAGGCCGTGAAGGGCGCAGCGCCGTTTTCGTCGCAGGATTTTCTAATCCGCCTGGCGGAAGGTAAGACGGATTTGGAGGCGATTCCCGCGTCGAGCACCGGTGGTCCGGTCAAATCCGCGCAAAAGACGCCGGCGGCCGCGAATTGAGCTTCTGACCGCATAAAAGCTGGAGGTTGGATTCGTGCCTTCCCATCCTCTCGCCGGAAGACCGGGCGAAGGAATGGAGTACGAGGAGTACACGGGCGGGCCGCGGGCACCGGTATTTGCGCCATCCGCGATTGCCAGGCGTTACAATTCCAGCCAGTCCGTTTGCGAGGAGGGAAACCCCATGCAGTTGCACTCGTTGATGCGGAAGCGCTGGGTGAAAGCGGCCGGCGCAGTTGCAATTCTCGCGGTCATCGTTCTCACACTGGTTCCGTTCCTGGTGAACGCCGATACCTTCCGCCCTGAGATTCAGGACAAACTTTCGAGCGCACTGGGGCGCAAGGTGACGCTCGGCCACATCGGCCTCTCCCTGCTCACCGGCAGCCTGGTAGCCGAGAACATCGCGATTGCCGACGATCCTAACTTCTCCGCGGCTCCGTTTCTCGAAGCCAAAGAACTGCGCATCGGTGTCGAGATGGCGCCGCTGATCTTCCACCGCTCGCTCCAGATCACGACGTTCACCGTGGCCTCGCCGTCGATTCAACTGATTCACGCGGCCAACGGTACGTGGAACTTCTCGTCGCTGGGCACGAGCGCAGCGCAAACGGCAACACAGCAGACCGGCGCCCCGCCTTCGCTGACGGTGGGTGAGCTCAAGATCAAGAACGGCAGCGTCACGCTTTCTTCGCTGCCCGCCGCCGGCAAGCCATTTTCGTGCTCCAATGTGAACCTGACGATGCAACAGGTGTCGTTTACGCAGGCGTTTCCCTTCGAACTTTCGCTCGAGGTTGCGGGCGGCGGCTCGCTCAACCTGAAGGGCACGGCGGGACCGGTTGCGCAGAACGACACCTCGCTTACGCCCTTCGATGCGACACTCGAGATCAAGCACTTCGATCCGCTGGCGGCCGGGGCAATCGATCCCAGCGACGGCATCTCGATGCTTGCCGACTTCGACGCCCAAATCGCGTCCAAGGGCGGCAAAGTGACCACGGCCGGCAAGGCCGCGGCGTCGCAGTTGAAATTGGCGCGCAACGGAACACCCGCTCCCAGGCCGGTGGATATCACCTTCAACCTCTCCGACGATCTGTCTACACGCACCGGACAGGTGAACGATCTTGCTATCAATACCGGCTCGATGGCGGCCCACATCTCCGGAAGTTTCCGGCACGATGGCGTCGAAGCTGTCCTGAACCTGCACCTCTCCGCGCCCAATCTCCCGGTGGACGAGGTAGAGCAACTGCTGCCCGCGGTGGGCGTGAAGCTGCCGAGCGGCTCGCGTCTGAAGGGAGGCACGCTGACCGCCAATCTGGCCGTGAGCGGCCCGGTGAACGCGGCGACGATTGTGGGACCGATCGAACTCGACAACAGCCAACTCGAAGGTTTCGATCTCGGCTCAAAGATTCAGGGCATCAATCCGATCAGTGGGACCTCCGGCGGCACCGAAATTCAGAAGCTGAGCGCGGTAGTGGATTCTTCGCCGCAAGGCACGCGCTTTACCGATATCGATGCCGAGGTTCCCAGAATCGGCAGCGCCACCGGCGAAGGCACGATTTCTCCTTCGGATGAACTCAATTTTCAACTGACTGCAACTATCCCTGCGCTGTCCGCAGTGGGCGGAATCGTAAGCAACAGCGTCGCCGGATTTTTGGGCGGCAATTCCAAGGCGGCCTCGAAATCCAACAGCGGCATTCCGCTCACGATCACCGGGACCGCATCGAGTCCATCGATCCACGTCCAGGTGGGCAAGATGCTGAAACAGGCAGCCAATGGAATGATGAACAACTCCAACACGCAGAATCCAGTGAAAACGCTGAAAGGGCTGTTCGGCAGGTGAGCGGAAGAGCGATTTGCGGGAGCCCGCAGCTAGTTGCAGGGACAGGGACGATCATTGATGCTTGGCTGCGGCCGAGCATTGCCGACTTGTGGACTCCTAAACCTGGCGACTCTTTGATAAGCGTTTCGCCATGTCTCCTAAGTTTGACGGCGCGCGTGTGAAGCTTTCGATTCTCGCGGCGGAACACGGTTTTTCCACATTCGGGCACATGACCTGCACCGGCTGCGCTCGAAGCCCGGTGCTTTAGGCTTGAAATCGGAATGAGTGTCTGTTCGATCTGCGGTGGAACGGGACTGGTGCGGGCGATGGACGCCCAGGGAAACTGGGTGAGCCGCGCATGCTCCTGCCAGGAGGCCGAGCGCGAGCGGCGGCGCATTGCCCAAGCGCAGATTCCCGAGCGCTACCGCGATTGCACGCTCGATACCTTCGATCCCGCGTACAAAGGGGCCGACGCCACGCTGGCCCGGGCGCTCGAGAAGGCGCGCAAATTCGCGGAGACTTATCCGGTAGACACGGCGGGGCGCGGGCTGCTTTTTGTGGGTACCACGGGCCTCGGCAAGACACACCTGGCAGTTGGAACTTTGCGCCGGCTGATCCGGGAGCGCGGCGTGAAAGGGCTCTTCTGCGATTACCGCGAGCTGCTGAAGAGCATCCAGAACAGCTACAACCCCGAGGTGAGGACCACCGAACTGGAGCTGCTGCAGCCGATCTTCTCGGCCGAGGTGCTGGTGCTCGACGACCTGGGCGCGCAAAAGCCCAACGAATGGGTGTGGGATACGGTGGCACTGATTCTGAACACGCGCTATAACAAGAATCAATCCACAATCATCACGACGAATTATCCCGACCGCCCCGCAGGGACCGGCCTGACATCGGACAAAGAGGGAATCAAACACTCGAAATATGAGGACACACTGGGCGACCGCATCGGCGACCGCATGCGATCGCGGCTGGCTGAAATGTGCGTGCGCGTGGAGATGAACGGCGACGATTTCCGGCAGACGGTGAAACGGGCGCGCTTCGGTTGAAGTCGCTCAGGCTGCGGGTGGTCTTTTCTGGAGCGGCGAAATCGACCGCACTACCTGAACAGCCACAGGCTCGCCAGGAGCAAGAGCATGAAGGCGATGGTCAGGCATTGATAGGCGCGCTCGGCCCACGCACTCGGCCTGGGAGCGTTGCGTGTTTGATCGCGCGGTGTATCTGCCAACGATTGCGAGGATGTGTGCATGGCTGGCCTGCCCTTCAGCGCCTTGCAGTAGAGTGACGGAGTCTTCGGTTCCCTGGCCGTTCGGTGCCACGTGCCGGAATCCTGAAGGTCCCAGTCCATCACCTTCCTGATTATTTAGACGCTTACGCGGCTGCGAGGATGCCTGAAAAAAATGGCATTACGATGAAAATCGCCGGCCGGGCGCGCAGATATGGCGGCCGAAGTTTGAGCGCGGGTCGGTTCGGCTACGCCGCATAGTTGCTCGCCAGCGGGTGTACAATTTCGGTCGTGAGTTCAGGTCCCCAACTGGTTCGTCCGCCCGCCGAGACGGAGCGCAATTGGCTTCCTGTGGCTGCGGCCGCGGCCATCGCGATCGCCGCTTTGGGCGGGATCGTCTTCTTCTACGAGCATGGCAAAAGCGCCAGGACGGTCACGCCTGCGTACGCTGCGGCAGATCCCTACGCCGCCAGTCTCACCATCAGCAAGTTGGCCATGAGCGAATCGGCAAACCTATCGGGCGGCAAGGTCACCTATCTCGACGGCCAAATTGCGAACCAGGGCAACCGCACGGTGACGGGAATCACCGTGCAGGTTCTTTTTCGCGATGCGGCGAATGAGATTGCATGGAACGAGACCGAACCGCTGCGTCTGATCCGCATCCGCGATCCGGAGGTGGACGTCGAGCCGGTCTCGGCGGCTCCGCTCAAGCCCGGCGATGTCGAGGATTTCCGGCTGGTGTTCGATACCGTTCCCGACCAGTGGAACGGCGCTTATCCCGAGGTCCGCTTCCTCCATGTGGATATCAGGTAGCGTGCCCGCCTTCCTTACCGAGTAAAAACTACCGAAGCGTGCAAAAATTACTCGACAATCGGTGTGCCCTACGCTGCGTGCTGGCTTCCTGGAGCTGGCTTTTCTACAAATGTAACTATATTTTTCAATGAGATAGAGGTTTTCGTGCCCCTCGAACCTTCTTTGGCACGGGTCGTGCAATCTAGAACGGCGAAGAGGCTCAACCGGAACCAGGCTTTCGTGTTGGCAAAAAGTCGAAAAGGGGTCAAATTATGCAGTCCATGAGATTCAATTTAGTTCCCCGCTATGCCGCAGTGCTTGTGCTGGCCTCCGCAACGGCGCTTCCGATTTGGGCCCAGCAGGCCCAGCCTTCGACTTCAACATCCCAGAGCACGCTTCCTTCGGCCGCGCAACAGCAGCCCTCCCCGGCGGCCAATCATCCGATGGCCACGCCGAAGGAAGGCTTCTGGGGCCGCGTCAATCCGTTCGCCGGCAAGAAGTGGGTGAAGAGACAAACAGATCCCATCAACGACCGGCTCTCTGAGTTGGATGAATTGAATGCCCGCAACGCGCGCGACATCCAGGACGTGGATAAGCGGGCACAGGCGGGAATCCTGAAAGCGCAAGCTCAAGCCGATGCGGCCAACCAGACCGCAACCCTGGCCAACCAGCAGGCGCTCAGCGCCAACAACATGGCCCAGGATGCCTCGGGTCACGTGGACCGGCTGAACACGACGGTGAAAGGTCTGGACCAATATCAGCAAGTGACGGACCTCGACCTTCAGTTCCGCGCCGGGAGCACGGTGCTTACGGCCGAATCGAAAGCCAAGCTGGATGAGCTGGCTGCCAGCATCACCGGCCACGAGGGCTACATTCTGGAAATGGAAGCGCACGCGCCGGCCGCAGGCAGCGCCGGCATTCAGAGTTCTCAGCGCCTGGCCGAAGGGGTCGAGCGCTACTTAGTAACGGAACACCAGATTCCCATCTACCGTATGCATTATGTGGCTCTTGGCAACGCCCAGACGCCTGCAACCGGCGACGCAGAACAAAAGCCGGAGCGGGTGCGGGTGAGCAGCGTGCATGTGCGGTTGATGGCAAACAGTTTGGCGGCCCAGGCAGAGGCGCACCCCCAGAACGCTTCTGCTCAAGCTGGCGCAGAGCGGCCGTAAATCCCGGCTCATCCTCCCCCGAGGCTTCGCTCCTGCGTCAACGGCCCCCGCCGTAAGGCCGCCAATCAAGCTCTCGCAACGCGAGAGAACCAAGGCAACTTGGCCCCCGTTTCGACGGGGGCCGTTTTTTTTGCCCCGCGACGAGAACCTTGTGTCAACGAATATCTACAAACTAACTGGAGCCTTCGATCGGGGCCCCACAAAAAGCCTTTCGGCTTAACACGGACAACATTAACCGGATCACTTGAATGGCACTATGCCTCAAAAGAAGCACGGAGCTGCATATTAAGGTCAATCGGGTAACAGTAACTTTAGTGCAAACTCCGATGGATGAAGCGCCCCTTTGTTGATCTGAGGGGGCCAGGAAAAATCTCAGATTGATGTGGTGTTGTTTCGTCCGCATCGCCGCGCCCCACCGGGGCAAAGAGGACCAACGAGTGGGATCGTTGCTTTCGTCCAAGAGGAGAGATGCTCCACTCATTTTCGCTGCTGCGACATTGACGGCCTGCTCAAGAAGCAGTGCGCCATGCATACGCGCCCGGAGCCAGTCGAGATGTCCTCTCCTATCAGCGAAGAGCGCGAGCGGACTTTGCAGTGGAGTTTTCGTGCTACTTATTGAGGCTCCGGTGACTGAGGGATAGTTCAGCATCCGTTGCGAGAGAGCTTGGTGCGCCCGAGCAGAGGTTCCCTGAGCTTCAAGGGACCCGTCTCACTGAATCTGTGCTTGAGTTGCGGCGAAGAACTGCTCATGTTGGCGGGGCATCCCGAGTAACCGGGACATACTTCCGAGCAAAGTGTGGGGTCGCCGGGGCAGCTTAAACCACAGGTCGGATTTCCTGGGCATTCGATCGAACAAAGAGCCGGATCGGTTGGGCAGGTGGTCGTTGAGCCTTCGTCTGGTTCGCTGAGGTTGAGATCCTGCGAGGCAGACGTGCTCGAAGCATAGGTCGCGTCTCCTTCGTACACGGCGGTGATCTGGAATTCTCCGGCCTGTGAAAAAATCTGCGAGTATGCAGCCGTGCCAGAGGAAAGCACGGCGCTGCCGAGCAAACTATTATTCGCGTAAAAGTTGACCTGCCCGGTAGCCGCGGTGGGAAGGACAGTAGCCGTGAGGGTGACAAAACCTCCGGCGTAGTCGGTGTTTTCACTCAGCGCAAGCGCGATTGTGGTTGGCGTCGATCCTGGATTGCTGACCTGGAGGGTTGCGGGGCTGCTGGTGTTCGAGATATAGGTGGTGTCGCCGCTATAGACGGCGGTAAGGCTCTGGGAACCCGCAGTCATGAAGGTACTCGTGAATACGGCCGCGCCCGCTTCGATGGGAGCGGATCCGAGCTCGACCGAGCCGTCGTAGAAGCTGACGGTGCCCGTGGCCGCGGCCGGCGAGACGGTGGCCGTCAACGTCGCGGAGTAGCCGATGATCACTGAGAAAGGCGCGGTCTGGAGCACGACGGTGTCGGGCGTGTTGCCGGAAACGAAAAGAGAGACCTTATTCGATGCGCTCGGTTCCCATGAAGCGTTTCCAGCAAAGCCCGCGGTCAGGGTGATATTGCCTGAGACGGAAAAAGTCGTATTCAGCGTGGCGACGCCTGCGTTGACGTTGGCCGTGCCGATCGCCGTCGATCCGTTGTAAAACGTAACCGTGCCCGTGGTTGTTGCCGGGCTGAGATTGGCGGTAAGAGTGACGCTATCGCCGATCGCGGTGGCGGCCGTGGAGGCCTGCAGGGTCGTCGAAGTGACCAGGGGACCGCTGACATTCATGACGAGCGCATTGGAGTTGCTTGAAGCGTAGTTGTAGTCGCCGGAGTAGACGGCGTGGAGTGTCGCCGTGCCTCCTGCCGCAAATGAAGTTGTGACCGTGGCGATGCCGCCGTTGACTTGAGCGCTGCCGATATTGGCCGATCCGTTATAAAAGGTGACCGTGCCCGTGGCGGCCGAGGGGGAGACCGTGGCCGTTAACGTCACATTGGTCTGGTATTGCGGCGTCGTGGTAGAGGCCTGCAGAGTGACCGAAGTTGACGCCAACTGACTGTTGTACACGGCAACCGACACACTCCCGGACGTACTTGCCGCATAGAAATCGTTCCCGCTGTATTTTGCCGTGATGCTCTGCGAACCGACGGAACTGAACGTTGTTTGGAGCAGAGCGATTCCTGTAGTGGAAACCTCACTGATCGCCGCCGTGCCAATTGCGTTCGATCCGTCATAGAAAGTTACGGTTCCGGTGGCGAGCGTCGGATTGACGTAAGCCTCGAGCGTCACGCTCTGGCCTTCCGTGATGTTGGACTGGGGAACGACGACGGTTACTTTCGCCGACTGTTTGTTTTGTAGGCCCGTGTTGGCGAGGCCACCGGGACCGCCAAAGCACCCGGTGAGCGAGAGTAAGAGGGCAGGCAGAAGCGGGAACAGAATACGGCGATAAGAACAAGGCATGGCGTTCATTTCCTCTCCATCGGTGCGGAGCGGCTGTGCACGATTCTTTCAAACAACGCAACTCCGATTGAATGCCGATGTTGTGAAATCCCCGGAGTGCTGATGGGTTGGATTGCGGGGAGTCGATCCGGGTTGCCCTGGGTCAGAGAATAATGCAGTTGTGAGTCGTGGTTCGTGACTCGGCGTTGTCGGGAGCGTGGGTCCGGAATCGTTCCCATTCGTGGGGATCTGCCCCATCCCTGTGCAGTGCCGCGAGATACAATGTGGTTTCGTTGCAAGCCGGGGAGAATTCCGACGCCCAATGAAATCGAGGGAATGCCTGTGAAGACGATTCTGTTCCGCCCTGCCGTGGCGCTGATCCTGGCGCTTGTTGCTCTTCCCGCATTCGCGCAGATACGTCTGCCCAACGTGCTCAGCAGCCACATGGTGGTGCAACGCGAGCGGCCTATTCACGTGTGGGGATGGGCCAGTCCAGGTGAAGCCGTGACGGTTGACTTCCACGGCGTTCGTCGATCGGGAACAGCGGATGATCTCGGACACTGGAGCTTTTATTTGCCGCCGGAACCGGCGGGCGGGCCTTACACGCTCACGGTTTCCGCATCCAATAGCATCAGCCTCATCGACATTCTCGTCGGCGATGTGTGGTTTGCCTCCGGGCAGTCGAATATGGAACTGCCGCTGATGGGCTTTCCGGGCTACGCAACCGTCGACAACGGCGCCGCCGAAATTCAGAACGCGACGCATCCCGAGATCCGGCTGCTGCACATCAAGGAAAAGTCTTCTTACTATCCTCTCGACGACATCGATAGCAATTGGACGCTTTGCACTCCCGAGACCGCCTCGACCTTCTCGGCTGCGGCCTATTTCTTCGGGCGTGAGATCGCCGAGAAAGAGCATGTTCCGGTCGGCCTGATCGATTCCACGTGGGGCGGCACCGTTGCCGAAGCCTGGGTTTCGCTGGACACGATTGCCTCCGATGCATCGCTTATGCCGCTGTTTGCCTCCTGGGCCGCGATGATCGATAAAGTCGCGGATGCGCCGGCGATCGAGGCGAAAGAAAAGCGCGAGGATGCCGCGGCGCGGGCTCAGAACCAGACGCCACCAAAGCATCCCTGGCGTCCCAATCCGGTCTCGTGGGAGCCGGCGGGACTTTACAACGCCATGGTCAATCCGTTCACGCAGTTCCCCATCCGCGGAGTCATCTGGTACCAGGGTGAGTCGAATAGTCGCGTGGAACGCGCGGGCCTGTATCAACGCATCTTCCCGGCTCTGATTTCGGATTGGCGCCGGCATTGGAACGAAGGCAACTTCCCTTTCCTGTTTGTCCAGATTTCGAGCTTCAACCCGATGACGCCTGAGAATTGGGCTGTGATCCGGGAGGCGCAACGCCGAACCTTGTCGCTGACCAATACCGCGATGGCGGTAACGATCGACATCGGCAATCCCGATAACGTCCATCCCTCGGACAAGCTGGACGTAGGCCATCGGCTTGCTCTGGCGGCGCGCGCACTTTCCTACGGCGAACGCATCGAGTACTCCGGGCCGCTTTATCGCCAAGCCATCACGGAGGGCGGAGCGATGCGCGTGGATTTCGATCACAGCGAAAGCGGCCTGGTGGCGAAAGGCGGCGTACTGACCGGCTTCGAGATCGCCGGAGAGGATCGCAAGTTCGTGTCCGCCACGGCAACGATCGATGGCAATAGCGTGATGGTTTCAGCAACGGCGGTGCCCAATCCAAAATATGTCCGCTATGGATGGCAAAATGCGCCCACCGTAAATCTGTTCAACGGCGATGGCTTGCCGGCTTCACCGTTTACCTCGGAAGAGACGATTCCAGCGCCGTAGTTGCTCACCGGGCCGGCGAGGCGGCGACAATCTGTTCCGAAGCCGATGCGGATATCGATTGCGAATCGACGCCGGCCGGCTTACGGAATGTGAGGGCGTAGAATCGATTTTTCCCCACGACGTTGATGATTTCAAGATGCGTTTCGAGCATGCCGGCGGGCACCAGATCGATCGGAGGTGTGACCGCCTCCTTGCGATTCCTGTAAAAGGAGCTGGTGATGGGGCCGCGTTCATAAGTGGCCTTCACGTGCTCCTCGGTTTCGTCGGCTATCAGGATGCGGCTTCCCGGCCTGGCCACGCGAATCATCTCGCGAATGGCCTTGGCACGATCGTTGAAGAAGTTGATTCCGCCTACATGGAAGACCACATCGAAACTGGAATCGGCAAAGGGCAGGCATTCTGCGTTGCCGAGAAAGAGATCGGCCGAGAGCTGCCAGCGGCCCAGATTGGCTTGGCAATTGATCAGCATCTCCGGCGAGAGATCGATGCCGGTGAGCGATACTCCGTGGGGCAGATATTTATAGTTCAGGCCTGTGCCGACGGAGGTCTCCAGAATGGTGTCTCCTGGCTTGACCTCTAGTTTCCCGAGATAACTCATCACGTAGGCTTCGCGGTCGAAGCCCGCCAAGGAGCAGACGACGCGCTGAATGTCGTCGTAGAATCCGCCGATGGTCTCGTACAGATGGTTGTACTTCTCGTTGTCGCCGGTCATATCTTCAGGGCGGCGCATGTCAGGCATGCCGTGGCGGACGGGATAACGCTCACCGGCGGCGCTGGCCAGAGCCTGACCGTTCGCGTCCATCACGAGTTGCAGGTGTTCGCCGGTAGCCGGACTTTGCAGGATGGCCAGTGTCTCCGGCCGGCATTGCCAGCCTCGCGTTTTGAAGATTTCGAGGAGCGCCGGGATGACGAGCGCAACAGCAGCCGCAAGACAGAGCCAGTTCAAGACCGAGCTCATCGCGAGAGCCTGGGGCGGCGTGACAACCATCCGGCCGACGTATTCGAAAGTGGCGGCGGGAACGCAAGCCGCGGCGAAGATAGTGAGTCCTACGCGGATGGATTCCGTGCGAAACTCCTGATTCCATGCCCAGACAAGCGTGGCGGCAAACCAGTAAACAAAAAATACCGGCACGCCCGCGCCGAGAATGGCAGAGAGTTGCGGGAGCGGAAGGATGGAGGCTTCACGATAGGGAGCAACAATGCTCGCGGGAAGCAATGTGGCCTGCAACGCCGCAAATAGGACCGCGCCAACCGGAAGCGGAAAAGTGGAAAGGAATCCCGGCAAGCGGGGGCTGGCGAAGCGATGCAGTGTGAAAGGCAAAATGCCAAGCACCATGGCGAGCAGTGCCCAGCCTGCGTACACGAGCGCCGCATTCGGTCCGCCGTGCGAGAGGCCACGCCACAGATGGGGAAGACCGAACAGCACAGCGAAGCCGAGCATCCAGAGAAATCCGCGACGCAGCCGCTGTGTGCCCACGAACCACGCGCTCATGATGGGACCGGTGAATACGCCGACGCGCGCGATGAAGAAACCCAGAATAAAGACGGAAAAAACGATCCAGGCGACAATCCGCCTGCGAAGTAACTTGGAATTCGAGTTCATCCTGAAACTCTCCTGGATGTGGTGCAAATCAATGTTTGCCGACGACGTGTTTTCGCGATGAAGCGGTCTTTTTCGCGACGCGCTTCTTCGGTGGACGAATGCTCGGTGCGGCTGACGGCTTGGCGGCGGTGAGTTCGGCCCGCGCAGACTCGCTCCACGCGAGCGCGGCTGCGGTGAGGGCCTTGCCGAAGCCGAGCGTAAGTAACCAATAGGGCTGATGAGGGTTGGACGGCCTAGCGGTGGGCACCGAGGCTTCGATGTTGTTCAGGGTATCGAGCATGCGCCGATTGCGTTCCTCGAAATCGCGGAGGTGAGCGGCGGCCACACCGGGCGCGGCTTCGCGAGCGAAAAACAGCTTGAGCAGGAATTCGTTTTTGGGCGGCTCGTCATGGAACGGAACTGCCAGCCATTCGCGCAGACAGCGGCGACCGGCTTCGGTCAGTACATACTCCTGACGTGGTCTTCGCCCGTTCGATTCCCCGCCGGACTTCGCGATCAGCCCTTCGCGGGTGAGCCGTTTCAGCGCCGGGTAGATCTGTCCGTAGCTCTCAGCCCAAAAATATCCGATGGAACCCTGGACGGCTTTGCGCATGACGTATCCAGAGAGGTTGGGATGGATGGAGAGCAGGCCCAGGATCACGTAGCTGGTTGGATTGCGTGGCATATAGCTGCACAATATATCCTAACGATATATCTGTCAAGCATAAATACGCGCCGCCGACTGACGAAAGATCCCTTTCTGCACGATTCACTGATTTGGTCTATCCGCTGAAAAGGGCCGTGCGGCCGACTGAGACGCCGGATGGAAGCAGTTCACGAGAAGTTTCGATCCTCAACGTACTCCGGCGCGGGCCTCCAGCCTGCGGATGGATTTGATCATCTCGGCGAGCGCGGTTTTGCCGATCTCGCTCTCGAACTCCTTTTGCAAGTGGTCGAGGGCGGCGATGACGCGCAGGGCGCAGCGCTTTCCCTGCGGTTTGAGGGCGAGAAGGTAGGCGCGGGCGTCTTCGGGATCGATCTTGCGCAGGAGCAGCCCTTTGGCCTCAAGCGAGGAGATGCAGTGGCTCAGGTTGCCGCGGGTGGTCGAGAAGGTTTCCGCCAGTTGTGAGGGCTTGACCTGGCGCGGCGCCTCGAAAAAGAGCGCGGCCAGCACCAGCGCCTCGAGAAATCCGAGATTGTCCTGGGCGAGAGCGCGCGCGGCGAGCGACTCAAAGCGGCGCGCCGCGCGGTTAACGGCGAACATGGGACTTTCACGGAGAAAAGCGTCGATGCGCATGGACTCAGAAATGTAGTTTAGCACGTCAACTATTCGCATTGATACGAAATCATCGTTGAAGAAGCTGGGCCTGGCCGCGATCATAAATGTAGATGCGCCGATTTCTAACCCTCCCGAACGCCGGATTCCTGCTTTTGGCCGCACTATTGCCCGCGGCCTTCGCTCAGGATGCCGCCACTCCCTCAAAAACGAATATCAAAGGGGCTTCGGAGACCATGGTTGTGCTCGGCACGGCTACGCCGGTGCCGCTGGCCGAGTCCGAGCGCTCGGTGGAGATTCTGCCGGTCGTCGGGCAGTCGCTCGCTAGCGAGTCGGTGCAGGATTTTCTGCGCCAGGACTCCTCGATTTTTCTTGAAGAGCGCGGCGTGGGCGGCGGCCAGGCCGACATCGTGATGCGCGGCGGCAGCTTTGAGCAGACGCTGGTGCTTGTGAACGGATTCCGCATCAACGACGCACAGACCTCGCACCACAATCTCGATTTGCCGATTCCCCTCGATGCCATCGATTCCGTCCAGGCGCTTGTAGGCTCCGGATCGACGCTGCATGGAGTGGACGCGCTGAGCGGAGTGATGGATTTTTTGACCGCTGCGCCCGATCACGACTCGCTGTTGGTGCGCGCGGGCGAAGGCAGTTTCGAGTCGAACGAGGAGATGCTGCTTGCCGGGACAACGCGCGGCCGGTGGAGCGGGCGGCTGACGGCAGAGCGCAACTTCTCCACGGGATTCATGGCGGATCGTGATTACCGCAACGAGGACGCCTCTGGCGAGAGCTGGCTCGGCTCACGGCTCGGCGTCACCGACCTGCTTGTCGCTGGAAGTGATCGTTCCTTCGGCGCCAACCAGTTTTATGGTCCCTATAACTCGTGGGAGCGGACCAAGGGCTGGTTCGCCGCGGCTCGGCAGGAGCTGGGCAGCCACACCGTCGCGGCTTTTGGGTTTCGCCGCCACAGCGACGAGTTTGTGCTCTTTCGCAACGATCCCGTGAGCTACGAGAACAACCATATCGACGATTCGTGGCAGGCTTCTCTGCGGGAGACGCGCGCAGTGCGCAAAGATTCCGTGCTGCTGATGGGCCTAGAGGCCGACGGCGACAGCATCGACAGTCACAATTTTTCGGGCGGCGCGCGCACGTTCGCGCTCGGCATTCATGCGCGCAATCGCGGCGCGGGGTACGTGGACATGGACCTGCGGCCGGCGAAACGGCGCTGGAGTTTGTCCGCCGGCGCGCGCGAAGAGATTTTTTCGGGCGGAGCACGGGCCGTGTTTTCTCCGGAACTGGCTGGCAGCCTGCGGTTGGCTAAAAATTTGAAACTGCGCGCGAGCGGCGGCTACGGATTCCGGATTCCTACCTACACCGATCTCTACTACTCCGATCCTGCGACGCTCGGCAATGCCAATCTCAAGCCGGAGTCGTCCTGGGCGAGCGATGCCGGTGTGGACTGGGCGCCGTCGACGAAGCTGACTCTGTCGGCGACAGGATTTTATTCGCAACAGCATGACACCATCGATTACGTGAAGAGCACGACGCTGCCCAATGCTTATCTTCCCGCGGGCTGCCCGGCCAACATCTGGTGCGCGGCCAATCTGAACGGTCTGCACTTTGCGGGCGTCGAGTCAAGACTGACCTGGATTCCGAGGAAATCGCAAAGCGTGCGCATCGCGTGGACGGGCTTGCACGGGGCGCAAAGCGCATTGCACGGGCTTGAGTCGGAGTATGTGTTCAACTTTCCGGTCCAGAACATTCATGCTTCGTGGAACTCGGCTCTGGGACACGACTTTGTTCTGACCAACGCCGTCGAAGTTGCCCAGCGATACGGGCAGACGGTATATCCGGTGTGGAACATGACATGCACGCACGACGCGGGCAGATTGCGGCCGTATCTGCGGCTCACAAATCTGAGCAATACCGGCTACCAGGAGATTGCAGGCGTCAACATGCCACCGCGCACGGTCGTGGGCGGAGTGGCATTCCAGATCGGCCGCTGAGCGCCGCGAAAAAGGGCTCGGTTCTCAACCTTCAATTTACGTGCGGGGGCAACTGGAGCGGCTTGCGCGGCCCCAGTTCTTCGCGCACCAAAGTCAGGCCCAGGAGCCAGCGCTCAAAGCCGTCGGAAAGCCGAGCAAACAGCGCCGCCTCCTTTTGATACTCGAAGAGGTCGAACTGGCTGACGATGAAATAGCTTTGCTTGCCTGCGCGGATGAGCTCGCCAATGCTCGGGGAGCGATGGCGTAAGCGGCGCTTCGATCCCGCGGCCTCAGGATACATTCCGGCCACGAACAGGGCGTAGTCGCCGATATGCTTGCGCAGAGCGCGCTCGGCGTCGAAGGAGGGCGCGGAACCGTTGACGGGATCGGCGGCGCGCTCCATCTCTTCCAACCGATCGATCGGCTGGCCCGAATCATCGCGCATCGAGTAGAGATTGCCGGTGTCGGAGAACTCGCACAACAGGCGGGCCACGTAGGCGGTTATGTCGGGATCGTGAAGGCCCAGCTTGCCCTCGTAGCTGTTGCGGACCGCCTGCTGAAAGAAAGGTTCGAGCGGATGAGCCTGCTGCATACACACCTCCCGTTCGCGGAATCGTAGAGATTTCCGTGCTCTACCGCAGCGGCTGAACGCGTGCAGCCGGTTGTCGATTGGGCGGCAGCTGTTCCTGGTCGTGCTGCGCGGGGAAATTGCCGGCCGCGGCCCGATTTACATAGTTGTAACACTGAGCTTATCGGAAGAGTTGCGTTTGGCAAGAGGGGAGGGCCAACTTTGTTGACACTCAGGCGCTGTGACTGCGAAGGCAAAGCCCAGAAAAGTAAATGGGTAGGGTAGCTGCGGCGCGCACGTTGCTTTGCTGCGAGTGTCAAGCCACCGGGTAAGGCTGGGATTCGCTTCTGTGTTGTTATCTATGCGGCGGTAGCTTGACTCGCACAAATCGCGGAAAATAACGGGCCATATTGTCGTTTACGGCATCCGTGAAGCCATTCGTCGCGTAGGTCAGAACCAGATCCGCTCCACGTAGCTCGACGTGAGATTTGCCGGCGTATACGAAGGGATCGGTTTCATCGGATTCCGGAGGGCGATAAACCTTTTGCGCGGAACTCCAGGGGCCGGTCAGCTCCAGTGCGCGCCGCAAAACAATCTCGCTCGCCCCGAATCCCTGGCTGTTGACTTCTATGAATCCGTTGCCAGTGGGATCGGGCTGCACGCTGCTCTCCGTGCCTGCGTCGTGGATGATGGGCTGACGGGCCGTTTTGTCGCTGCTCCATTCGCGGCCCGTCCACCACGCAAGGGAATCGAATCGACCTTTCGCAAGGGAGTCAGCACTCACGCGAGCAACATAAAGATCATGCTGCGGCTCACTCTCGCCAAACAGATATACATAGGAACCCTGACGCACAACTGCCGAAGCCATGACGACAGTGTCATGCACTTCAGCGACTTTTTTCGGCCTCCATGTGGAGGGATCGCTGTCAGGATTGGAGATAAAATAGGCGTTCCATCCATCTGACTTGAAGCCGAGTGAATTTTTTGTCCGGTCAGGAGAGACGCGCTCAGCAAAGACGATTAGCGCGCCGCCGAGACGTATTCCTGAACCGAGCCATATCCAGGTATCGCCTTCGGAGGGAAATATTTCTGTCGGAGTTCCGTTGCGTTTTGCGGCCCAGGAGAACCTCATGGCCGCGTGCGTGGGATCGTAGCCGTCTTCGATGCCGACTGTGTCATGAACGAACCATGCATGGCGCCGCGACGTGGCGCCAGTTTGTGCGATCCAGGTATCGCCGAAAAGCCAGCACACGCGGTCATTTCCAAGGTCAATTGAGAATGCGCCGTCAGCCCCAAGCCAGCGGGGGTCACCGTGGAAAAGCCTGTCCGCTTCCGGCCAGGCTGAGGCAGTCTGCGCCCGAACTTCCCGGCCCGCTGTCATTGAGAAGAGGAGCGCGACGGTGAACAGTTTGATACACCGCATCGCCCCTCATTATAGGAAAAATCCGAAGCTGTTCTCAAACCGTCGCGGGCGCGCGCGATTCGAGTTCGGCAAGGCGCTTGGCCAAGAGCGTTTCCAGCTTGACGAGCGCGGCCGAGAAGCCCTCGATGCCTTCTTTCAGTTTGTCGCTGGCCATGCGATCGGCAGCGTGCATGCGGTCGAAGGTCGCCTTGTCGACATTGATCTTTTCGATCTGCATGGTCTTTGCGGCTTCGGGTGAGAGCTTGCGCGGCAGTTCGCCCTGGGTGGCTTCGAGTTCGGCCAGCAGTAGCGGCGAAATGGTGAGCAGGTCGCAGCCGGCCAGCTCCGAGATCTCGCCGATGTTGCGAAAGCTGGCGCCCATGACGACGGTCTTGTAGCCGAATTTCTTGAAGTAGTTGTAAATGCGGGTCACCGATTGCACGCCGGGATCGTCGGCGCCGTGGTAGTCCTTGCCGGTGTCCTTCTTGTACCAGTCGAGAATGCGGCCCACAAAGGGCGAGATGAGCGTGGCGCCTGCATCGGCGGCGGCGATGGCCTGATGTATGCCGAAGAGGAGCGTCATATTGCAGTGAATGCCTTCTTTTTCGAGAACCTCGGCGGCGCGAATTCCCTCCCAGGTCGACGCGAGCTTGATCAGCACGCGGTCCTTTCCGATACCTTCCTTGGCGTACATGCCGATGATGTCGTGTGCCATGTCGATGCTCTTCCCGGTGTCATACGAGAGGCGCGCGTCAACTTCAGTGGAAACACGGCCGGGAATAATGGCGAGAATTTTTTTACCGAATGCCACGGCCAGCCGCTTGAAGGCGAGATTGGCCACGTCCTTGTCGCTCGAGCCATCGCCGAGCTGGTTGCGCGCGTCCTTCAGCACGCCGTCCACAATGGGCTGATACTGCGGCATCTGCGCCGCGGCCGTAATCAGCGAGGGGTTTGTGGTGGCGTCCTGGGGGTGGAATTCCTCCATGGCTTCCATGTCGCCGGTATCGGCAACGACAACGGTGTATTGGCGAAGCTGCTCGAGCAGATTCTGTGGCATGATACCTCCTGATGGGGACGGCGGGGATTGCGCTGGGCGTCCTACCGCACCAGTGTACCTCTTCCTTTGATGCGGCGGGTTAAGACTGGTTGCACTGCGGCTCGACAATCCTAAACAGTCCCGGCTTCTGCTGTATTTGCGAGAATGCCGAGCCCAGCAACGGAGACTTCGACGCGATCGCCCGGCTTGAGCGGCCCCACTCCCGAGGGAGTTCCGGTGAGGATGAGATCGCCCGGCTCCAGCGTAAGGACCGACGAAATGAATCGGAGCAGGACTGGCACCGGGAAGATCATGTCGTTGGTCGAAGCCTGCTGGCGCAACTCGCCGTTGACGCGCGTCTCGATGGTGACGCCGCTCTCGATGTCCAGCTCATCGCTCACCATCGGGCCGACGGGGCAAAATGTGTCAAAGCCCTTGGCACGCGTCCACTGGCCGTCCTTCTTTTGCAGGTCGCGGGCGGAGATGTCGTTGGCCAGAGTGAAGCCGCGCACTGCCTGGCGCCAATCGTCGTCGGGCTTAAGGTTGCGCGTGCGGTGACCAACAACAATGGCCAGCTCGCCTTCGAAATCCACACGCTCGGAAATCGCTGGGAGCACGATGGCGCCGCCTGGCCGCAGCAACGATGACGGCGGCTTGAGGAAAAACAACGGTTCGGTGGGCATCTCGTGGCCCAGTTCCCGCACGTGCTCGCGGTAGTTGCGGCCTATGCAAACGATCTTCGACGGCGTGACCGGCGCCATCAGGTTCGCCTCGCTCAGGGGGATCGGCTGGAAGCTGTGGCTGAAGAAAGTTGCGCTGCCACGCCCGGCGCGGACGCGCAAATCTTCCTCGGGCGCTTCCTTCAGGCCCACAATCTGCAAGCTCCCGTTGCGCGTGTCTACAGCGCCGTATAGAGTTTGTCCACCGTAGAGGAATCGGCAGTACTTCATCTCTCTCCTTGTATTGAAGCAAAGCTATGGCGCGGGAACAGTTTCCTCCGCCTCGGCCGAACGTGCGCTCTCGTGCCCCTGCTGGTCGACGGCGCTCACTGCATAGCGATAGGTGTGGCCGGGCTGCACATTGGCATCGCGAAAGCCTGGCGCTGTGACTGGCTCGGCCGGCGAGATGCGCTGCCAGCCGCTCCCGGCGGCATCCGTTTCCGATTCATTGTCACGCCGGTAAACGACGTAGCCGGCCAAATCGGCCTCGGTATCGGGCTGCCAGTTCAGGTCGATCGCAGGTCCCGCTCCCACTGCGCCGGCCGTGGCTACCGCGGCCAAACCCCGGGGCACGGCGGGCGGAAATACGTTGACCGCCGCAATGCGCACGGGCAAGGAGAGCGGCCCGGCAAGCTCGAGCGTTTCTCCGTTGACGGCGATGCGGGAGACGCGTTGCGCGCGATATTCGTAGGTAGCTCCAAACTCGATGCTGGTGTCGAGAGCGCGGTCGAGATGCGCGGCGGGCTCGACCAGGAGGGTCCGCTCGGGCGGTTCGCGATGAGGCTGGATAGATGCGTTGGCGGATTTTGACGTCGCGGGCTGGTTGGCTGGCGGCGTTACCAGCTTGCGCACGAGCCGCACAGCAACGGCGGCTTCATCGGGCGGCGCGGGTGTCCAGCGCAAAAGGACGCCTTCGCGGCGCATCTCGGCAGTCAGGCTGTCGACACCGGCGGGCGCTTCACCGGCCAGGATTTGTGTGCTGTTCGACAGTCCCGCAGAGCGGCCCTTGCGATTCTCAAGTTCGACGAGATAGGTGAGTTTGCGCGGCGCGCCTGCCGCCAGCGCCGGCGACAGAGTGTCGGTAAACGCGCCGTCTGCGCCGGGCGAGAGCTCGAACGTTGCGGCTGCGGAGCAACCTTGTGCGGCGCTCTCATTGCGGCAGATGCGCACCGTTACGTTGCCTTTGAGCGGCACCTTGTCGGTATCTTTTTTGGGCATGGTCCAGGTGAGCGCAACCTGGTTGCCGGAGCGCACGGCGGAGAGATCCGCGACGCGCTCAGGAAGATTGAGCGAGGGCGGCAGCGGCGCGCCGGGCATGCCGCAGCCGGCCAGGGCCAGGGACGCGGCCAGCGCGGCTAAAAGAACGGCGGAGCGCAGGTTCGCGCCAAAGTAACCAGCACATTGCATGGCGTTTTCAGTCTAGAGCATCTCCCGGGCGATTCGGGAGAAGAAGGTTGGAATTAGCGGCTAAATCCTCTTCAGGCTGGCGAATTTTTCCATCAGTTTCTTTACGCCGTGGCGGGCAAAGAGCACGGTGAGCTTCGCGTCATCGCCGTCACCCTCGCGCACCAGCACCGTACCTTCGCCGTACTTTGCGTGCATCACGCGCTGGCCTTTTTTGAGGCCCGAAGCGCCGTGGGCTGCGGGAATCTCCATGGCCGGCCGGGCGAAGCTGCCGGGACGGCCGCCGGATTTCGCGCCGAAGAAGCGGGCGATATTGTCGATGCTGCCCTCCGGCGCTTCCGGCGTTCGCACGCCTTTACCTTTTGGACCAGAGTCGCGGTGAGTTGAGTGGGTCGGCGCGAGGGTGCGGGGAATTTCCTGGCTCTCGTCCTCGTAGTTGAAGTGCGCGCGTTCGGAGCCGCCGCTCGGCCCGTGACGGCGGCCGGCCCCGTACGCGGGAGTGGACCACGAGGGAGATCGTCCGCCAAGGTTCTCGACGAGTTCGGAGGGAACCTCTTCGAGAAAGCGCGAGGGAATGCTCCTCTCCGGCATGTCGTTGCCGTAGCGGCGGCGATAATCGGCGCGGGTCAGTATAAGCGTGTTCATGGCGCGCGTCATGCCCACATAGCAGAGGCGGCGCTCCTCTTCGAGCTCTTCCGGGTTGTTGAAGGTGCGCGAGTGCGGGAAGAGGCCCTCCTCGAGTCCGGCAAGAAAGACCAGCGGAAACTCGAGTCCCTTGGCCGCGTGCAACGTCATCAGCGTGACGCGGGCGTTGGGATCGAACTGGTCCGTGTCCGATGCAAGAGCCGCGTGGTCGAGAAACTCGGCGAGGGTCTCGCCGCGCTCTTCGGCGTCGTGCGCGGCATTGGCCAACTCCTTCAGGTTCTCGATGCGGCTGAAGGCCTCTGGTGTGCCCTCGGTTTCGAGGGCTTTGATGTAGCCGGTGCGGTCGATGAGGAAGCGGATGAGTTCGGGCAGAGTGGCGGAATCGCCGGGAGAGCGAAAGCGCCCTTCGGGCCGTTCTGGTTCTGGAGCAGATTCGAGGGAAACGCCGGGATCCCTCGACAGCGCCGGCATTTTCAGAAACGGTTTTTGCGTTGCGTGGGCCGACGGCGAAAAGTGTGAAGCGTCGAGCAGCGGAATCTGGTTTTCATCCCCGCCAAAGTGCGCCTCGGCGTTTTCCAACTCGGGTAGCGGCGAATCGCTTGCCGCCGCGCCAAATCCGAAACCTGTGTCACCTTCGGTGGCCTGCTTTTCCGCCACATCCGCCGCGAGCTTGCCGGCAAAATCCGGATCCATCATGGCCTGCGCATCAAGGAGGAGCTGACGGAAGCTCGAGAGCGCCATCGACGCGCGCGCCGGAATGAGGCGGTTGGCGATGGCCGAAGCAATGGCATCCCAGGTTGACACGCCGGTTTCGAGAGCCAGCCGCTCTACGGTTTCGAGGGTTGTCTTGCCAACGCCGCGCGCGGGCGTGTTGACGACGCGCTGCAATGCCATCGAGTCGTGCGGATTGCGTATCAAACGCAGATAGGCGAGCAGGTCCTTGATCTCCGCGCGTTCGTAAAAACTGAATCCGCCCACCATGGTGTAGCTGATGTTGTAGCGGCGCAGGGCTTCTTCCACCAGGCGCGACTGCGAGTTTGTACGATACAGAACCGCCGCCGCCCCCGCTCCGCGGTCTTGGGTTTCGGACGAGTTTTCCTGCTGGCGGAAGAACGCCTGAATTTTTTCCGCGATGAAGAGCGCCTCGTTTTCGCCGTCGGGCGCTTCGTAATAGCCGATGAGCGAGCCGCCCTGGCGTTCGGTCCAGAGCTTTTTGCCCTTGCGGCGCAGGTTATTGGCCACCACCGCGCCGGCCGCTTCCAAAATCACCTGCGTCGAACGGTAGTTCTGCTCCAGGCGAACGATGCGCGCATTGGGAAAGTCCTTCTCGAATTCGAGAATGTTGCGAATGTCTGCGCCGCGCCAGGAATAAATGCTCTGGTCCTCGTCGCCCACCGCGCAGACGTTCTTGCGCTCGCCTGCCAAGAGCTTCATAAGCTCGTATTGCGGGCGGTTGGTGTCTTGATATTCGTCGACCAGCAGATAACGCCAGCGCCGCTGGTAGCGCTCGCGCACCTCGCCCGAGGCTTTGAGCAGGCGCACGGCATCGAGCAGCAGATCGTCGAAGTCCATGGCGTTGTTTTTGCGCAACTCGTCCTGATAGGCCTTGAAGATGTGCGCGATGCGTTCGCTGTTTGGATCTTTGGAGCCAAGAAAAAACTCCTGGGGATCGACCATGTGGTTTTTGGCCCACGAGATGCGGCCGAGCACGGTGCGCGGGGTGAGCTGCTTGGTGTCGAGCCCCATGCGCTTCATGACCTGCTTCACAATGCCCTGCTGGTCGCTTTCGTCGAAGATGGTAAAGGCGCGCGTCAGGCCCTGGTTGCCGGTCTTCAACACTTCGATGTCGCGGCGCAGGATGCGCACGCAGAGCGAGTGAAAGGTCGAGATCAAGGGCTTGGCAAGCGAGGCTTGGCCCAGCAGTTGATTGACGCGCTCGGCCATCTCGCCGGCGGCTTTGTTGGTGAAGGTGACGGCCAGGATGGCGTCCGGCGCGATGTTCTTTTCCTGGATCAGCCACGCGATGCGGTGCGTGATGACGCGCGTTTTGCCAGAGCCTGCGCCGGCCAGGATCAGCAGCGGCCCTTCGGCAGCCTCGACCGCGGTGCGTTGTTCGGGATTGAGATGGGCGAGGAGCGGGTGCAAAGCGTCGAGTCCGGCGGGAAGATTCCTATATCTAGTTTATCGTTTGGGACTGACCGTTACGTCGCGGCTTTGCGCAGGCGGTCGCGTATGGCCGCGCCGATTCCCTCCGGCGCCGGCAAGGGGCACAGAATCACCGTGCAACCGGCGGCATCGAGCGCGCGCAGGCCGGCGTAGAGGCGTTGCGCAAGCTCCTCGGGATCGCTCCACCGGCCCCAGCAAAAGACACGATCGTGGGCGATTGCGGCCGGCGCGGCAACGCCATCGGGCAGCATCACGCCTACCTGCTCGTGCGCTTCGCGCTGCGCTGCCTTCGCGAGGCATGCTGCGATTTCGGCGAGCGGCGCTTGGGAATTGGACGCTTCGAAATTGGGCACGTCCAGCAGGGCGAGCCGGGCGCGCGGCGCGTAGTGGCGAATGCCAACTCCCGGCGAGGGCAGCGCTTCGACGGGAGTCTCTGGCTGAGCTTCCGCACTGCGAAAGATCTCGACCGGCCCGGCCACCGCGCGAATTTGCTCGGCTGTCACCGCGCCCGGCCGGTAGATCGTCATGGGCATCGTCGCCGGGTCGAGGACCGTGGACTCGACGCCGCGCAGTGTTGGGCCGGCATCGAGAACCGCGTCGATTTTTCCATCGAGATCGTCGAGCACGTGCTGGGCCGTGGTGGGGCTGATGTGGCCAAAGCGGTTGGCGCTGGGCGCGGCCACGGGAACACCGGCGCGGCAGATCAGTTCGAGCGCGACGGGATGCGAAGGCATGCGCACCCCCACCAGCGGACGGCCGGCGGTGACGCAATCGGGCACGGCTGGTGTGCGCGGCAGCAGCAGGGTAAGCGGCCCCGGCCAGAAACGGTCCATCAGGCGGCGCGCGGCTGGGGGGACTTCTGTGACGAGCCCATCGAG
>Ga0326727_10006216_pt1 | contig 33009 bp, 29 predicted proteins | sample MB2enrmetagenome_FD_207643 | JGI IMG/M metagenome (GOLD analysis project Ga0326727, IMG submission 207643) | Lab enriched peat soil microbial communities from McLean, Ithaca, NY, United States - MB29MY | ecosystem: Environmental > Terrestrial > Soil > Wetlands > Peat | place: USA: New York...
AGTTTTTTCTCTTTCAGGTAGCCATAAAGCTTCTTAATCGCGGTGGACGAACGCTGGGGAGATTTGAAGATGTAAGTGAAAGGCCCGGTCTCTTTCATGATGGGCGGGTCGCCGCCCACGGTCATGAAGGTGGGCATCCCGGCCTCCTCCACAATCTTCTTCACCTGCATGCCTTCGCCAGTGGAGGTGGGTCCGATGATGGCCGCCACCTTGTCGGAGAAGATGAATTTTTTGGCGATGGTGGCCGCCTTGGCCGGGTCGGATTCGGTGTCGCCCATCACCAACTCAATGGGCTGCCCGTTGATGCCGCCGGCCTGGTTTATCTGGTCCACCACCATTTCCGCCACCAGCTTGGTGGGGGTGCCGATGGGGGCGTTGGGACCGGAAAGGGCGAAAAAGGCGCCGATTTTTATGGGTTCGGCCGCCGGGACCGCCACCATCAGAGCGGCCACCAGGGCCACCGCCAGAATTATTGCCAGCCAGCCTTTCACTTTCATAAATTCAGTCCTCCGAGATGTTCTATATAGGGCATTGTTCTCCTTTACCACAAATATGCCGGGGACACCAAGAAAAGGTTGATGGTAATAGCTTGGAAGGGGAAACGGGAAAAATGAAGGGCTAACCCAGGTTATCTTTCCCCGTTTCCCCTATTTCCCTTTCCCCCCAAAATGTTTTTGTATCCCTGATTTATTCAGGCAGATTTGCGGCCCGCCAGGATGATGATGGGATAGGCAAAATAAATCTGGTCCCCCTGCCAATGCGCTCCCAGGCCCAGATTGTCCCGGCCCACGTCTTCCCGGAACAGTTGTCTAATTTTTTCCTCGTCGCCGGGGTTAGGAAATGATGCCTTGAGATGGGTTTCCAGGTTCCTTTCGGATTTGACCAAGCTGGTTTTGATATTCAGGAGGTTCAGTTCTTCGGCCATCTGCAGAAACTCCGCCGGCGTCAGGCTCCGGGTGTGGGAGGGGTCGCGCAGTTTCTCCTCCAGGTCAAAGAAATCTCGCTTTTCCGGGGCCATGGTAACATCAGCTAATAAAACTGTCCCGCCCGGGCGGCAGACCCGGACCATTTCGGCAAACACCGCCTTGGGGTCCAGGAAATGATGGAAGGAATAGCGGCTGACAACTATGGAAAAGGAGGCGTCCGGGAAGGGCAGGGGCAGGACGTTGCCGATCTGCCAGGTCAAATTGGTGAGCCCCTTTTCCCGCTGAATCTCTGCAGCCCGGGTAATCATGGCGGGGGTGAGGTCAATGCCGCTGACGTGTTTGGCCCGGGCCGCGAAGGCGCAGGCTACTATCCCCGGGCCGCAGGCCACGTCCAGAACCTCGTCTTCCGGCCCCACCCCGGACATCTCCAACAGCAGGTTGAGGAAGGATTCCTGGGAATGGGCCTGTTGGACCGAGAATGGCACCGCCTGCCGGCTGAACTGGTCGATGATGGTGGCCTGATGTTCGTCTTTTTTATTATTATTATTCATTAATCTTGGCTTTGATGTCTGCGCTGAAAAGTGAATAGTAAGCAGCAAAGAGTAAGGACGACCGCCTGATTTTCTGCTCACCGCTCACTGCTCACTGCTCACTGCCTTAAATCACCGAATCCTGGATGCGGTTGTCAAACAACCGCTTGCTCTTGCGCTCGGTGCGGGGCAGGTCGCCGTAGCCCATCACCTCTACCTCGGGAGTCACCAGGAGCTTGCGCTTCAGCCGGTAAACCACTTCCTGCCCCAACTCATCGACCCGCCCCGGCTCCACTCCGGCGCCCCGCTCCACCTTGAGGAGCATATGGTCCCGGCCGCGGTCGTCCCGGGTCAGGTGAATCTGGTATTCGGAGCCCAGTCCCGGAATCTCGCTCAAAATCCGGTCAATGCTGGAGGGGTAGATGTTCACCGCCCGGAATTTGAACATGTCGTCGGTGCGGCCGCTGATGCGGGAGTGCCGCGGCAGGATGGTGCCGCAGGTGCAGGGCCCCGGGATGATGCGGGTGATGTCCCGGGTGCGGTAGCGGATCAGGGGCACCGCCTCCTTCACCAGGGTGGTCACCACCATCTCGCCCCACTCGCCGTCAGGTATCGGCGCCAGGGTCTCCGGGTCCAGAATTTCCAGGAGATAATAGTCGGACCAGTAATGGATGCAGTCGTGGTCCGGGCACTCGATGCCGGTCCCGGGCCCGTAAAGCTCCGTCAGCCCCACGATGTCGAAAAGCTCCACCCCGCCAAAAAGTTCGGAAATCTTGCGGCGCATGGAGACCGAGGAGCGCTCCGAGCCGTAGATCACCTTCTTCAGGTTGATCTTATCGGCGATCCCCCGCTTGTGGACCTCTTCGGCCATGAGCAGCCCCATGGAGGCGGTGCAGCAGAGCACCGTGCTCTGCAGGTCCACCAGGAATTCGCAGTGCATGTCCACATTGCCCGGCCCCACCGGGATGGCCAGGGCCCCCAGCTTCTCGCAGCCCAGTTGAAAGCCCACCCCCGCGGTCCAGACGCCGTAGCCCACCGCGATCTGCACCCGGTCCAGGGGGGTGACCCCGGCCATTTCGTAGCAGCGGGCGAAGAAGTGCTGCCAGTCGTCCAGGTCCTTCTGGGTATAACAGATGATTTTACGCTTGCCAGTGGTGCCGCTGGAGGCGTGCAGGCGCACGATCTGCTCATAGGGCACCGCCCGGAAGGGGAAGGGATAGCCCCCCTGCAGGTCTTCGGCGGTGGTCAGGGGGAGTTTTGGCAAGTCGGAAAGCGCCTGGATATCTTCCGGGCCGACCCCGGCTTCGTCCAGCCGGGTCCGGTAAAAGCTGGAGCCTTCGTAAGCGTGGCGCACCGTCCATTTAAGCCCCTGGAGCTGGTGGGCCGCAAGTTCCTCCGCGGTCTCGAAAAACGGCATAAAGGTCTGATGGCTCAAGTTCGGCTTCTCCAGTCTGATATTGGTGAACCCGGCGGCGCCCAGGCGGGAGGCCGCCGGGTTGTTTTCCGAGCCCGCCCCCAGGAAGGCCCGGCGCAGCTCCGGGTCCACCAAGAGGGCCTCGCTCTGGCCCTGGCCGACGATGCGGCCGTTGGCCAGCAAATAGGAGGACTTGGAGGCGGCCAGGGCCCGGGCGGCGTTTTGCTCCACCAGCAGGGTGGTCACCCCGGCCCGGGACAGTTGATGAATGATATCGAAGACCTCGTCGGCAATCAAGGGGGCCAGACCCAGGCTGGGTTCGTCCAGGAGCAGGAGCCGCGGCCGGGCCATCAGGGCCCGGCCCATGGCCACCATCTGCTGCTCGCCGCCGGAGAGGGTGCGGGTAGGCTGATTGAGCCGCTCCTTCAGCTTCGGAAAGCGGGCAAAGACCTCTTCCAGCCGGCGGTTCAGCTCGCCCCGGGCGACCTTCAGGGCCAGGGCCCCCAGCTCCAGGTTTTCCCTGACCGTCAGGTCGCCGAACATCTCCCGGCCTTCGGGGCAGAGGGCTACGCCCCGGGTGGCCATGGCCGCGGGCGACGAGCCGGTGACGTCTTTGCCGTCCAGGAAGATTTTCCCGCCGGAGGGCGGCACCAGGCCCATGATGGCCTTGAGCAGACTGGTCTTCCCGGCGCCGTTGGCCCCCACCAGGGCCACAGTCTCGCCTTTCCCCACCGCCAAATCCACCCCAAACAGCGCCTGCGCCGCCCCGTAGTGGACGGTGAGCCCATCAATTTTCAGCAAAAAGTCTATTTTCTCAGCCATCATAGCCACTTTGCCTTATATAACACCCGCCGGAATGGAGGAAGGGAGACGGCAAACAGGCCGAATAATTAGGCGGTATTAGCGGGCCTCCCCCGCGCTCCATGGCCCTACAGATCTTTCAGCAGTTTCATGGCCGCCTCCAGGTGTCCCAGGGCATTGTGGATCGGCTCGCATTCCAGGCAGTTGACGATATTGTCCCGGCCCCGGGAGGTGAACAAGGTTTCCCGGGTGCCTTCGCAGCGGGGGCATTTTTCGGCGGCCTGCTTCAGGTCGGCAATCAGCTGCGGGAGGGTCTGTTTGTCAATATCCATGAGGTTCTCCTTGGCGATTTAAGGCCGTAAAGCCAGCATTTGGGCGTGGACATGTTTGAAAATATCGGCCTTGACTGTGATGCAGCCGGAAAAGGGGGTATCGATGTCGTAAATAAAGTAAATGCAACAGAGGACCAGAAAGATCACCATGAAATCGAAGCAGAGGCGCACCCGGTTTTGTTGGAAGTGGTTGAAATAGAGACCGAAAAGTATGGCGAGAAAACCGAAGACGATAATCACCCAGACGGGAGGATAGAGGTTCCCTTGGGTGGAGATGGCCCGGGACAGACGCAGGCGGGCTGCTTCACTCAAGCCGTTTCCGATCGCTAAATATAGATCAAGGTCGCCTTTGGCGGCTGGTCTGAGAAGCACATAAGTATCCCACACTTTTTGCAGGTAATGTTCGGTCTTCTCGTTCATGGTGTCGGAGGCCTCCATGGTGGGCCATTCGTCTTCCACCACGCTCTGGACGTAATTCAGCAGGCTGAGCCGAAAGGCCCCGGAGTCAGGCATGATCTTGGAAAGACGGTAGGCGATGAGGAGCGCGTCGGCTTCCCGAGTGACGTTGGCCTCGGTGATGAGGAAGGTGGACCAGAGGGTGACGATGGCAAAGCCCAGAAGAAAGGCATAGATAGTGGTAAAGAAGGAGAAGACCGAGGGATGCAGATACTCGTAGGTCACACCCTCGGCCGCGAAGCGCCGGCGCAGGAGATAGAGCAGGCCGGTGAGGGCCAGACTGAGCGCCAGAATGCTGGAAAATATCATGAAAAAGAGCGCCATTTTTCTTGTCCCATTTTTGGTAAGGAGAAATTGAGACGGCCCTGAAAATAAATTTTCCTGATTTACCAATGAGCTAAAGGCTCATGAGCCACTGTTGCAAAAGTTTAGGTAGAACCGCCGCCCTCGGCGGTTCTGGCCTTCAATGTTGGCGCCCCCAGGGGCGGCGGCGCTGCCGGGAACAGTCGAAAATTAGCGGGCCGGGGGGCACAAGTCCACCGCCCCGCCGCCCCTCCGTGCCTCTTCGCCTTGAATAGCCTCGGTGCCTCAGCGCGCCTTGATGGTCAGCTGGCCCGCCGCCGTGAAGCCCTGAACCCCCGGGGAATACATGGCCGCCACCTTGGAAGGCGGCGCCAGGAATTGCCCTTCGCACACCGCCCGGGCGTAGTACTCGAAGCGGTACTTCCCGGAGTAGAGCCGGTCCCGGAAGGCCAGGACCCGGTCCTCACGAATTTCGAAGAAATTGGGATAGTAGAGCATGGTGCCGTCGTCCGCCACGTAGCTCAGGGCCTCCCCGTTGTCCTCGTCCTCTGACGAAGCTGGGTTCGCGGGCAGATATTGCTCGGTCTTCAGGGCGGTATTGACCGCCACCAAGCCGGCGGGCAGGGGGTCGTCCAGCACCACGTAACGCTGGGGTTTGGCCGCTTCCAGCACCACGGTGACTTTCACCAGATCGCCCACTTTAAATTCCGCCGAGCCGTCGGTGTTGCGGATGGTCTTGCTGACCTTGAACCCCTGGTCGGCCCCCAGGTCGGCCAGGTCCAAGCGCGGCCCGGTGAGCTCCAGCTTGTAAAGCCAGGTGGGGCCGGCTTTGGCCGCCACCGCCACCACCGGGTCTTTCAGGAGGGCCCTGACATCCAGGCCCACGGTGCGGAAGCCCCGGGGATCGAGTTTCACCTGCTGTTTGGCGGCGCTTCCGGGCTGACTGACGGTCATCTCCCCGGGTTCGGTGCCCAGCTTCTGGCCCTGGAAATAGGCCCCCAGGGCCATCAGGGCCCAACCGGTGCTGCTGGTGGAGGTCCAGATACCCTGGTGGTCCAGGCCGCCCAGGAGCAGCAAGGCCGTTTGTTTGGTCAGGGGGTCCTCGGGCATGATGGCCTGGGCCGCCAGCAGGGCCAGGGCCGGCCCCCGGGACTGGGCGTTAAATTCATCCTCGCCCCAGATGGTCTCCCTGGCGATATCGGGACCCAGCAGGGGTTTGAGGTCCTTTTGCAGCTCCGCCGGGGACCGCAGATTGGCCTCCCGGGCCGCCAGGAGAAGCAACAGTTTGCCCTCCCGGTTGAGTCTGGCATAGCTCTGGCTTGCCTCCTGGAACTCGCCCCGCTCCAGGGCGCCATTCAAGGCGAGGATATAGGCGGCAAAGGCCCGGGCCCCACCCGGAGTCTTGGTGGTTTTGAGCTGCTCGTGGAAATAGTCCAGCGCCTTGACTAGCGGCGCTTCGGGGATGGCCACGCCGTGCTTTTTGGCGAAGCTCAAGGCGGCGCCGGCGTAGATCGAGCCCCAGCCGCTGGTCTCGGATTGGCCCGGCCAATAGCTGAAGCCGCCTTTATCGGTCTGCAGGCTAAAGATCCGTTGCACTCCCCGGCTCAGGTATTTATCCACTTCTTCGAGGCTCAAGCCGGGGATTTGCTGGTCCTGGACCACCCCCCGCAGGGCGGCCAGGGCCAGGACCCCGGAGCTGGTCTGTTCCACGCAGCCGTACGGGTAGGTGAGCAGATAGCGCAGGGCCTCGCTCAGCCGCAAGAAGGGGGACCCGGAAAGGGTCAGGACCGCCTGCACCTCCTGGGGATTGAGTTCCTTAGCCCACTCGCCGGTGAGATATGGCGGCAAAGTGACCTGGATTTTCGACGGCCCCGAGAGGCTGCCGGAGGTGATCGTGGTATCCCGGATATGCCCGGATTTGATCTCCAGGTTGAGTTCCGCCGCATCGGCGTGCCCCTGGAATTCCGCCCCGAATCGGGCCGTGGCCGGTCCGGCCTGGGTGGCCTCGCCGCTGACGTTGAGCTTCAGGCTATCTCTGGCCGGCAGCGGCTGCGTCGGTTCTTCGGCCTTCAGGGAAAGCCCGCCGCTGGAGGTGGCCTGGAACTTCACCGGCCCCGAGGCCCCGGTGTTGTTGAACGCTGCCACCTGAAACCGGAATTTATCGCCCTGATTAAAGAAGCTGGGCATCCCCGGTTCCAGATAAAAGTCCTTGGTGGCCAGCAAGGAGCGCTCCGGACTGGCAAAGCCGCTGCCCTTATCCGCCACCACGGCGTAAACCCGGTAGCTGGTCAGGTTGTCCGGCAGGGTAAAGGTCACCTGGACCCGGCCGTCGGGGCCGGTGCGCACCGCCGGGTTGAAATAGGCCACCGGTTCGAAGCGGCGCCGCAATTTGGCCAACATGGCGGCGTTCAGGCCGCCGCCGCCGGTGAGCAGGTCATTGCGGGCCAGGTAATAGGGGGTCTGGTGCAACAGCCAGGTCCGCAGGTCCCCGGTAAAAACTCCGAGGGGGCGGTCAAAACGGGTCAAACGGTCCAGAGTGGGCGTCTGGAAGCCGGTGAGGGCCAGGACCGCCTCGTCCACCACCGCCACGGCCATTTCCGCGTCCACTCCCTGGCCTTTCTGGTTAAGCACTACAAAGTTTAGGGTAACACTGGCCCCCGGCTCGGCCCGCAACTCCTTGGCAGCCGGACTGATTTGCGCCTGCAACCGCTCCACTTCCAGGCGTACCGGCAGGTTGAGGTTGCCCCAAAAGAACCCGGGGGCCTCGGTGTCATAGCGGCCGGCAAAAACCGGGAACTCCCCCCGGGGGGTGGGGGCCAGCACCGATAGATAGACGTTGGGGGCATATTCGGCCCGGATGGGAATTTCTATATCTTTCAATTCCTTTTGGACCTTTACCACCCGGTGCTCCAGCAGGCCGTTCTGCTCCAGGGTGACCAGGAAACAGGAGACCGACCGTTTGGGTCGGAGGCTGATCCTGGCGGTCTGGCCCGGCTCGTAAGCGGCGCGGTCCGCCGCCAGCGGCAGGATTTGATAGGTCCTTTCCTTACCTTCGCCCTCCTCATAGAGGCCGCCGGCGGACTCCACCTGATAAAGAGTGGCCGAAGCGTAGTTGCGGCCCCGCTCATCCGTATAGGTTAAGGCCACCAGGTAGCGGCCATACCAGCCCAGGCCGAACTTGAAGGCCGCCTCGCCCTTGTCCAGGGGCAGGTCGGTGGCGTAGGTCTTCCTCCAGGTCTCTTGATCCGACCAGTAGAGGTCGCCCTGCTCGTTTCTTTTGGGCACATAAGCATAGCTCCGTTCCAGGACTTCGGCGCGGACCAGGCCCTTGGTAATCCGCTTGGCCTCCCGGGTCACAGCCACCACCTTGAGCACCTGGTCCTCATCGGGCTGCACCCGCTCGGGATGGCTGCTATAGCCCACCAGATAATCGGGCTCCACCTGGTAATTTTTGCTGTTGGAGGCCGCCCGGCCGTCAAAATCCGTCACGGTGGCGATCACCAGGTAGCCGGACTCACCCGAGAGGACCTGGCGGTCCAGGGGGAATTCCAGTTCGGTGCGGCCCTTTTCGTCCAGGATGGCCTGGCCGCTCTCGATCAGTTCGCCGGGCTCTTCCCGGCTATAGCCGAAGACAAAATTATCGTAACCGGGGACCTGGTAGCTGGTCTTGGCCTGGTGCACCTTCCAGCGCACCTGGCCGTGCTTCACCGGCCCGCCGGCATAGTAGCCGGCGCTGAGGCCGATGCGGACAAACTCCTGCTCCCTTTTCTGGTTGACATAGCCGGTTTCGCTCCGGGTCAACCGCTTGAAGTCAATCTCGACAAAATGGCGGGGGGGCTTGAATTCCTGAACCTGGAAGGTGCAACTAACCTCGTTCTTGGGGGCATTGGCGGCGGCCTCGTCATTAGTAGCGCCCTCTCCCGCCTGGTTATTATCGCGATCTTCGTCGGTCTCCTCCGTCCCCTGCCGCCCTTTGGGTCCGGCCGGGGAACTGGTCTCCTCCTTGGGGCCGAAGCTCATATTCAGGGTGTAGGTTCCCAAAGGCCAATGACTGGCTGCCACCACCTCGGCCGCGGCGCCGCCGAATTCCGACAAGGTTTCTTTGCCGGAATACACCTTCTCGCCCTTGGGACTGGTGATCTCAAAGGCGCAGCCCTCTCCCTCGGGTGACCGGATGCGGCCGTCCCGGTATTCCCGGACCAGGCCCTTGAAATGGACGGTCTCCCCGGGACGGTAGACGCCCCGCTCGGTGAAGACCTCGCCCTTGAGGCAACGGACCGGCTCACCGGCGCGGACCTGCCAGATCCCTTGGGGTTTGAGGCGGTCGGCGGGCTTCAGCAAAATGTAAGAGACGTCATTAGCGGTTCCGCCCAGGAGGCAGACCAGCTCCTCCGGCGCCACTTGCCGTTTAACCGGCTGAAATTTCCCCAAGGTCTTCAGGTTCAGCCCTTCCAGCACTTTTGCCTGAAAGATGAAGATGCCGTCCTGGTTCGTCTGGCCCAGGGGAAAGGCGTCCATCTCCTTGGTGAAGCCCACCACCTGCACTCCGGCCAGCGGGGTGGCGTTTTTCAGGGAGGTGGCCCAGAGCAGCACCTGATTGGCCCCTGCTTTGTAAGTGAGGCCCAGGTCGGTGAGGCAAAAGAGCCGGGGGTCGGTGGCCGCGGGGCCGCCTTCCTGGTCCTGGCTCACCCGGATAAGCTCCAGGGCGCCGGATTCTTTATTCTGGTGGAAGCTGAGGGGCAGCGACACGGCCAGGGTCTGGTTCTTCTGGGTGGGGGCCGGGAAGAGTTGCTTTTCTTCAATGGGCATCAGCAGAAAGGAGGCCAGGGCCTTATGACTCTTGGCCAGGCTGGTAAGCTGTTCCGCCCCGGCCTTAAGTTCCGGCAGGAGCCGGGTCCACTCCGCCGGGTTTTCTTCCACCGCCAGGGCAAAGGAAAGCAGCAAGGGCGGAATCCTGATGCCTTCCAGCAGCAGGGACTGGACGTTTCGGGCTCGGACATGGAGCAGTTCCCGGCTGTCCCGTTCGATGAGGCTCTTCTTTTCAATGAATTCCAGCTGGGGGGGCCGGTCGGGCATGAAAAATGAGGTCACCGTGGGCGCATAGGTCAGACCGGCCAGGGTGAATTTTTCAGGCAGGTTCACCACGTAGCCGATGCCGTATCGGAAGCGCCCTTTCAGGGTCAAGTGGCCGGCCGTGTCCATGGTGGAGTGGCGCCAATCGAGCTTCACCAGCGGCAGGAGGCGCAGGTTGGTCCGCAAACCCTCCAACGGCACGGGCTTGCTGAAGTAGAGGTGGACCTCTTCCTTTTTCGCGTCCGGCTCGATTTTGGCGATAGTAAACTGGCGGTCACCGACGGCGACGGGTGCCTGGGCCGGGCGGCGTTCTTGCGACTTTCCCGGAGAAACCCACAGTCCCAGGTCCAGGATCCAGATGGCGGCTAGCCACAAACTGAGCAGGACGAGAAAACGCCGTCCCAAATCACCGGCGGCTCCAGGCGAGGGCAGCTTTTGACCCGTATCCATGCGGTTACTCCTTTGGAAACGTTGTCCCAGAGTTTTTCGATATTCCAGGATAATCTTTTTGGCCGGAAAAACAATAGGGATTTCTCCCCCTTTAGCCTGGCCAAAATGTTCGCAGCCCAAAGAGCTTCTTGAAGAAGTCCGGCTAATATCACCTTCGTTTTATAGGGGCGGCTTTTAAACCAGCCTCTACCAATGATATCAATAAGTTAGCCAACTTTTTTCAATTCGAAGAGAACCTGGGAGAAACTCGTTATCCCCCCAATAATGGTAGTAGTCAAGGACCGGATAAAATGATAGTTTTCGGATACAGCCGCCCAGACCATCGGAATGGTCTAGGGAGGCTGACAGAAAGACTGGTCGGAGAGGCCAATGCAGAATCAGCAAATCGCCCGGAGGTCCATCCTTGTCCTGCTGGGCCTGGGGCCGAGGGTGCCACTCTGATAACTCACCTATCCGGTCAGCTATTTTAGAAAAATTGACAGCCTTACACATTAATGTTATAAAAAAAAATGAGCTAAAAAAAATTTGGGAAACCTCAATGGCAAAGCGCAAAAAGCATCATAACTGGGCAGCATTGATCGGTAAGTTTAATTTTAGCCCCGATAAAATTCTTTTTAAAGGAAGCTTAGTTAAATACGGGGAAGAGTCTGGCCCTGCATTAGGCACAGCAATATGCAATGAGTGGTTCGATGGCGGCTCAATTACAGCCGATATACAGTTTTTAAAGCCAACAGCGCGGGCAGGCTGCTTGATAATTATAACCTATAATCCAACAACAAAGACTTTTCTTGGCGCTGGACTTGGCAATGAAGTTCTTTATAACATTGTATCTTGGGAAAATAAATGGATACAATACGGGTTATCAGGAGATAAAGAAAGCTTGCTTGTAAACCATTCCTACCACATCGAAGTAAGGGTTCGTGGTTCGATGGTGAATCTATATTCTGATGGGGGAGAAGTCGCTTCTGCTACCATTCCTGGACATTTATCTCGGAGTCAGGTGGGATTGTGGTGTAGGGACGAATCAGATATTATCGTAAAGAATTTCAATGTCAATAATGAACCTTCACGTGCCTTTGTTGTTATGCAATTCAGCTCTCCATATAATGAGCTTTATTCTGAAGTTGTCCAGCCTGTATGTAAAGAATTTAAGATTGACACACGGCGATCAGACGAAACCTTTGGCCCTGGCCTCATCATAGCCGACATCATTCGGCAGATTAAAGAAGCTAACTTCATTATTGCAGAGATTACACCGACAAATCCAAATGTATACTATGAAGTAGGTTACGCACATGCTCTCGGTAAGCCAACTATATTAATTGCAGAGCGTGGGATAGAAAAGCTGCCATTCGATCTCTCTCCATTTCGGACACTTTTCTACGAGAACTCAATTGACGGCAAGCGAAGAGTTGAAGAGGGATTGCGTAAACACATCAAAGCAATCCTTGATCCCAGCGGCGTAAGGCTAGTTTAAGCAGTCAATGTTCTAATTCTGCCGGGGTTAAACCTGACAGATCTTCCCTGGTCTTCTAAAACAGAGAGAGATAATCAATACGTCCATCAATCGAAACTTGCTCTATTCCCTGTTTTTTTAAAACCGTTTAATATCGAGGCAATGGGCAATTTTTCCAGTTATGCCTTGGTGGCCCAGACCCTGAAAAATCAGCAGATCAATCAGCAGCAGTTATATTTACGAGATGGCTCACAGATTTATGTTATTTGCATCCCTTTCTCCCAAAACCAGAATCCGCCCGCTTGTTGCCTTGGCTGACTGCTGAAAGCTGATCACTGAAACCTGAGTTATGACAGACATCGTTGACCTCCCAGGGCCGGAAGGAACTTTAGAAGGCCGCTTTTTGTCGGGCAAAGCTGGGCCTGGCGTGGTCATCACCCACCCCCACCCCTTGTTCGGCGGCAGCATGAATAACAACGTGGTCTGGACGGCGGAGCGGGCCTTCCACAGCCGGGGCTGGGCCACCCTGTGTTTCAATTTCCGGGGCGTGGGAGGCAGCACCGGAAGCTACGGCGGTGGGGACTCTGAAGCGGAGGACGTGGTCGCGGCCCTGAAGTTCCTGCAAAAACGGACTCCCGGCCCCCACTACTTGGTGGGGTACTCCTTTGGGGCCTTCGTGGTGGGCCAGGCCCAGCGCCAGGGGCTGACGGCCGCAGATGCAGTGCTGATTTCTCCGCCTGTGGCTTTTATGGAGATGGCCTGGCTGCCTGAGGTCCCCCACCTGAAACTCATCGTGGCGGGGGACAAAGATGAGATCGGGCCGCTGCTCGATCTCCAAACCATGTTGGCGGCGGTTGAACCTCCGGTTCCCCTCGTCGTCATCCCCGGCGCCGATCACTTCTACGGCGGCCGGGAGGATCGGCTCTTTCAAGCGTTGCGGGATTTTCCGCTATAAATAAAAATTCACCGCAAGGGGCCAGGACCTGAAAAACCTGGAGAACGCTGCCCCCAGCGGTTCTTAACGTGGTCACCACCGGTCCCGCCTCCAGGGTTTGGCTTGAACGCCCCGGGGGTAGTCGCCCCAGAATATCTCTTGAAAACCGAACTTTTGTTTATTAATCTTAGATTTTGCCTTTACCAAAATTTCTTTATCCGCCAGACAAGCCACCCGTTCCGGAGGAGCCAGATTTATGAGCGCGCCTGAACAACTGGAAAGATTGACCAGGATCGCCGCCTGGATGCGTTACTACATTCTCCAGATGACTACCCAGGCCGGCTCCGGCCACCCCACTTCCTCGCTTTCGGCGGTGGAGCTCATGGCCGGCCTCTTCTTCGGGGGCATCTTCCGCTACGACCTGGACAACCCCGGACATCCCAACAACGACCGCCTGATCTTCTCCAAGGGCCACGCCTCGCCGCTCTTCTATACCCTGTGGGCCGCGGCGGGCGGGCTGATCGAAGCGGAGCTCCTGACCTACCGCCATTTCGCCAGCCCCCTGGAAGGCCATCCCACCGTGACCTTCCGCTTTTGTGAGGCCGCTACCGGTTCCCTGGGCCAGGGCCTCTCCATCGGCGTGGGCCAGGCCCTGAACGCCAAGTACCTGGATAAACTACCCTATATGACCTATGTCCTTCTGGGCGATAGTGAAATGGCCGAAGGCTCCTCCTGGGAGGCCCTGGAATTGGCGGCCCACTACCGCCTGGATAACCTGGTGGGGATTCTCGATGTCAACCGCCTGGGCCAGCGGGGCGAGACCATGTACGGCTGGGACCTGATGGCCTACGAGGACCGCATCGCCTCCTTCGGTTGGGAAACCATTCTGGTCAATGACGGCCACTCCTTCCCCGAGGTCCTGGAGGCCTATCAGCAGGCCGTCCTGGTTTCCGACCAACCCGTCATGATCATCGCCAAGACGGTGAAGGGTAAGGGCGTGTCTTTCGTCGAGAACAAGAATGGCTGGCATGGCAAGCCCCTGAGCCCGGAAGAGCTGACCCGGGCCCTGCCGGAGTTGGGGCCGGTGGATAAGGCGGTGCGGGGCGTCCTCTCCCCGCCGGAAGACCTTAAGGCTCCGGAGCTCAAACCCCAAAAGGCCGCGCCGCTTTTCTATCCGCCGGACAAGCCGGTCGCCACCCGCAAGGCCTATGGCCAGGCCTTGAAGCGCCTCTATCCCCAGTTTCCCCAAATAGTTGTTCTGGACGGCGAGGTGTGCAACTCCACCTACGCCGAGATCTTCCGGGACGCCTATCCGGGGCGCTTCTTCGAGATGTATATCGCCGAGCAAAACATGGTGGGCGCCGCTCTGGGCCTCCAGGCCCGCGGCCAAATCCCTTTCGTTTCCACCTTTGCCGCCTTTTTTACCCGGGCCTTCGACCAGATCCGGATGAGCCGGTACTCCGACCCCAATCTAAAATTCTGCGGCTCCCACGCCGGGGTGTCCATTGGCGAGGACGGCCCTTCCCAGATGGGCCTGGAGGACCTCGCCATGTTCCGGGCCATTTTGGACAGTGTGGTCCTTTACCCCTGCGACGCTTACTCCACCGAACGTCTGGTGGAGGCCATGGTCCGACACCTGGGCCTCTCGTATCTGCGCACTACTCGCCTGGCCACCCCCATCCTTTACGGGCCGGAGGAAGAGTTCGCCATCGGCGGCTGCAAGGTGCTGCGCCAGAGCCCCCAGGACCTGGTCACGGTCATCGGCGCCGGGATCACCGTGTTTGAGGCCCTCAAAGCTTATGAAGCCCTGCAAAATATGGGCGTTGCCCTTCGGGTCATCGATCTCTACAGCATCAAGCCGGTGGATGACCAGACCCTGAAAGAAGCCGCGGCCGCCACCCGCGCCCTCATCACCGTGGAGGATCACTATGCCGAAGGCGGCCTCGGGGATGCGGTGCGCACCGCCCTGGCCCTGCTTCCAACCCCGATCCATTCCCTGGCGGTGCGCCTCAAGCCCAAAAGCGGCAAACCCCAGGAGTTGTTGGATTATGAGGGCATCTCCAAAGACGGCATAATTAAGAAGGTCATGGAACTGCTGCCCGCAATAAAATTGGCCGCCAGTTAAGGAATCAGGCGAACCCCGGAGGGGCGAACCTTGGGTTCGCCCTTAACATATAGATGTTTGTCTCAAGGGCAAATACCAGATTTGCCCCTACAGCGGAGAAAAACATGCGCGTCGGTCTCGCCGCCGATCATGGCGGCTTTGAGCTGAAAGAGCAGATGCGGGAGGAACTCCGGGCGGCGGGCTATGAGGTGGTGGATTTTGGCGCCCAGGAATACCAGGCCCAGGACGATTATCCGGATTTCGTGGTGCCTCTGGCCCGGGCCGTGGCTCAAGGCGAGGTGGACCGGGGCATCGCCATCTGCGGCAGCGGCGTGGGGGCCTCGGTGGCCGCCAATAAAATCCCGGGCGGGCGGGCTGCCCTGATCACCGACCCCTATTCCGCCCACCAGGGAGTAGAGGATGACGACCTGAACATCATGTGCCTGGGCGGGCGGGTCACTGGTCATGCCCTGGCCTGGGACCTGATTCAAACCTTTTTGAAGGCCCGTTTCAAAGGCCTGCCGCGCTACCAGCGTCGCCTCGACAAGCTGGCGGCCCTGGAACGGTAGCAAGCTAGGAGGGAGCAGTGAGCTGGGAGCAGTGAGCAGTGAGCAGTAAGCAGTGAGCAGTTAACTATTGATGGTGAGCTGCAAATATGAGGGCAAAAAGTCGAAAACCACCTCGTAATTTGGTCGCTTGGCAAAAAAGCATGGATTTGGTTAAGGCGATATATAAATTGACTCAGAAATTTCCCGATAGTGAGCATTATGGCTTAAATGCCCAATTGCGGCGCGCGTCGCTCTCCGTGCCTTCTAATATTGCTGAAGGGGCTGCCGATCGCACCCCTTCCCAATTCGCCAACTTTTTGGCAACATCCATTGGCTCCTTAAATGAGATCGATACCCAATTGGAACTATCATTGCGTCTGGGCTTTATCTCTGAAGTTGAACACTCTCAAATGAGCAAATTATTGGATGAATGCCTAGCCATAACGTATGGTCTAAAAAAATCAATCCAGAGTAAACCGAAAAAGTAAGGGTTGCTCCATAGGATAAGCATGCTTTCACTGCTCACTGCTCGCTGCTCACTGCTCACTTTTCCTTCCAGACAGGTCGCCCCGCGGAGATTTCCTTATGCACAAACCGGGATGTGAGATCGGGGTCGTCGGCCTGGGAACTATGGGCCGCAACCTGGCCTTGAACCTGGCGGACCACGGCTTTCCGGTGGCGGTGTACAACCGCACCGCCGCAAAGACCCGGGAGTACATGGCCCAGGAGATGGGGCGCCGGGATATCCGCCCCGCCTATGAGCTGAAGGAATTCGCCGCGTTGCTGCGCCGGCCCCGGGCCATCTTGCTCATGGTGGCGGCTGGAGAGGCAGTTGACAAAGTTATCCAAAAACTCCTGCCGTCCCTGGCCCACGGCGACCTGCTCATTGACGGCGGCAACTCCCATTTCACCGACACCAGCCGCCGGGCCCGGGCCCTGGCGGCCAAAGGTCTCTGGTTCATGGGTCTGGGGGTCTCCGGCGGCGAGGCCGGGGCCCGTTATGGCCCCAGCCTGATGCCCGGCGGCCAGCGGGAGGCCTACGACCGGGTGGCGCCGATGCTGGAGGCCATTGCCGCCCAGGTCAACGGCGAACCCTGCGTCGCCTACCTGGGACCAGGCTCCGCGGGCCACTACGTCAAGATGGTCCACAACGGCATTGAATACGCCATTATCCAGCTCATCGCCGAGACTTACGACCTGATGAAGCGGGGGCTGGGGCTGACCCCGGAAGAACTGCACCGCGTCTATGCCGCCTGGAACGACACGGAACTGAGCTCCTTCCTGGTGGAGATTACCGCCAGGATCTTCTTGAAAAAGGACGATAAAACCGGCCAGCCCCTGGTTGACCTGATCCGGGACGAAGCCAGGCAAAAAGGCACCGGCATATGGACCTCCTGGGAGGCCATGGACCTGCAAGTGGGCACGCCCACCATTGACATCGCCGTGGTGATGCGGGACCTCTCCGGCTATAAAGGCCAACGGCAGGTGGCGGCCCAGGTTCTCAAGGGCCCGGAAATCACCTTCAGCGGCGATCGGGCCCGTTTCCTGGAAAAATTGCCAAACGCCCTGTACGCCGGACTGATCTCTACTTATGCCCAGGGCCTGGCCTTGCTCAGGAAGGCCTCCAACACTTACAATTATGGCCTCAATCTGGAGACGGTGGCCCGTATCTGGCGAGGCGGCTGCATCATCCGGGCTGCCCTGCTGGAGGAGATTCGCGCCGCCTTTCAGGCCAAACCTGACTTGCCCAACCTGCTTCTGGACCCCAAACTGGCCCGGAAGTTCCTGGCCCGGCAGCGGGACCTACGGGACGTGGTGCGGGTGGCCGCTGATCTCGGACTGCCGGCTCCGGCCCTGATGCTGACCCTGGCCTATTTCGACGCCTACCGCAGCGCCTGGTTGCCGGCCAACCTGATTCAGGCCCAGCGGGACTACTTTGGGGCCCATACTTACGAGCGGCTGGATGGCCCCGGCGTATTTCATACCGACTGGGACCAGGCTTGAGAAGCTCGTCTGGCCGGCAATCATTGACCATAGTGTAACCATGATTAGGGTTTTTGACGATGCAGAGGCCCTGAGCCGGGGAGCCGGAGCCGGGGCGGTTGCACTGGCTCCTGGATAAGGCCGCAGCCGGGGCCTTAAACCTGGAAAAAATGCAGCCGCAGGCTTTAGCCGGCGCTTAAACGATTGGGGTTGTATCGGCCCCCTGATCCTTGGCTGCTTCAACTTCCCGCTTGCTTTTTGCGGGGTTCTGGGGATAACTTCTCCATAACCCAAAATCCTGGAGCGCTAACCACCATGAAAAAACTTTCTGCCTCCATCCTCTCCGCCGATTTCGGCTGTCTGGCGGAGCAGATTCACCTGGCAGAACAGGCCGGAGTGGACTGGATTCATGTGGACGTCATGGACGGGCATTTCGTTCCCAATATCACCATCGGCCCGGCAGTGACCGAGGCCATCCGGAAGGCCACCAAGCTCCCCCTGGACGTCCACCTGATGATCGAGAATCCGGAGCGCTACCTCAAGGATTTCGTGGACGCCGGCGCCGACTGGCTGGGCATTCACGTGGAGGCCACCGTCCACCTGGAGCGCCTGATCCAAAATATCAAGGAACTGGGGGCCAAAGCCACTGTGACCCTGAATCCGGCTACGCCCCTGGACCCTCTGGAATACATCCTGTCGGAAGTTGATATGGTGTTGTTGATGACCGTGAACCCCGGCTTCTCCGGCCAAAAGTTCATCCCGGGGGTCCTCCCCAAAATCCGGCGACTGCGGCAGATAATTGATGCCCAGGAATTGCCGGTGCTCATCGAGGTGGATGGCGGCGTTTCCCCCGAAACTGTCGGGAAGATCACCGCCGCCGGCGCCGACGTCCTGGTCTCCGGCTCCGGCATCTTCGGGGGGGGCGATATCGCCGCCAACGTGCGGCGGTTGCGGGATTTGATGAACTAGGGGCGACCCTTGGGTTCGCCCGAACGCCTTTCAAAGAAGCCAAAGGCGGGGCATGGGGCACACCCGACCTCAAGTCCAGGCGGGAAAGCCTGGGCCGCCAATACTAATGAATTTTTCAACTCAGCCCCGCCCGGCCCAGCAGGAAAGTCTTTCTAACTTTGAACCTTGAACTTTGATTTTTTCGATGCAGGAGACCAAAATGGCAGGGGAATCTCGGAATGATATGGCGGCCCAGCCGCAAATTGATAAGCTGCTAAGCGATGACACCAAGTTCCGCGAAGAACGCTACGCTTACCAGCCTGTCCTCTGCCCGGCCCTGGCCACGGGTCCGGGTACCACCCGGCCTCTGGACGGCTTTGACTTGGAGGTCCTGAAAGTCGCCCATGAGCAACTGCCCTTCGTCAGCCAGAACCGGCTGCTGGAAATCGTCCCCGGAGGCAAAGTGGTCGCCAAACCCCGGCGCCTGGGCCTTGTCCTTTCTGGCGGTCCGGCCCCGGGCGGCCATAACGTCATCGCCGGGTTCTTCGAGGCCGCCAAACAGGACCATCCCGACAGCGTCCTCTTCGGCTTCCTGGACGGGCCCCAGGGCATCTTCACCAACAAGTACCTGGAAGTCACCGCAGAGCTGGTGAGCCAGCACAAAAATTCCGGCGGTTTCCATATGCTGGGCACCGGCCGGGACAAGATCGACACCCCGCAGAAGATGGAGCAGTGCCGGCAGACCTGCGCCGCCCTGAAGCTGGACGGCCTGGTGGTGGTGGGGGGCGACGACTCCAACACCAACGCCGCCTTCCTGGCGGAAAATCTGCGGGAGTTGGGCACCCAGGTCATTGGCATCCCCAAGACCATCGACGGCGACCTGCAGGTCCCGGGTCTGCTGCCGCTGCCCTTCGGCTACCATTCCGCCTGCCTGGCCTTCGCCACCGAGATCAGCAACCTCAATTCCGACTGCAAGTCCGACCGGAAGTATTGGCACTTTATCCGCCTCATGGGCCGCGGCACCTCCCACATCGCCCTGGAGGTGGCCTTCCAGACCCACCCCAACGTCGTCCTCATCGGTGAGGAGATTGAAGAGCAGGAGCTGACCATCCACCAGGTGGTGCGCCTCATCGCCGACGTTATCGTGGAACGGGCCCGGCAAGGCAAGAATTATGGCACCGTCCTGATCCCTGAAGGCATCCTGGAATTCATCCACGAAGTCCACGTCCAGATCATCAAGATTGGCTACATCATTGCGGCCTATGATAGGGAGGCCCAGGAAGGGGAATCCTTCCACCGCCTTTCCTTTGAAGACCAGGTGCTGCTCATTGATAACAGCGACATCTGGCGGGACTACGACAGCCGGATTTTTATGGGCTTCCCGTTCCTGCTGCAGCGCGGCCTGCTGCTGCCCCGGGACAGCCACGGCAACTTCCAGTTCTCTCTGGTGAACACCGAGCGCATCCTGCTGGAGATGGTGGCCACCTATCTCCGCAAGCAGCGGGCCAAAGGCCTCTACAAGGGCACCTTCAAAAGCCAGAGCCACTATTACGGTTATGATGGCCGCGGCACCTTCCCCACTAAATTCGACTGCGACTACACTTACAACCTGGGGCGCACTGCTTACAGTCTGCTGGTTAATGGCGCCAACGGTTATCTGGCGGCCATCATGGAGTTGTCTAAGGAAGTGGCGGACTGGCGGCCCGTCGGCATCCCCCTTGCCTCCCTGATGCACCTGGAGGAGCGCCTGGGCCGCCAGGCGCTGGTTATTGCCAAACAGAAGGTGGATCTGGAATCGCCGGCCTTTAAGATTCTGGCCCGGGAACGGGAAAAGTGGGCCCAGGAAGACCATTACCGTTTCCCGGGACCCATCCAGTTCCGTGGCCCCGCGGCTGACAACAAACCCATCTCCCTGATGCTTAACGCCCACGGATGAGGGAAAAAGATCCAGCCCCTGGGACCCAGAAAATCCAGAGGACCATAGAGAAAAAAGCCCCTGGTGTTTGCCGCAAATGCCAGGGGCTTTCATTTCAAACTCCCCTCCCACTCCCCCTTAATATACTTCAAGGGGTCGGGAGGGAGGGTTTGGGAAGAAGGGAGACAGGGATCAGGGGCACAGGCGTCCCCGCCGGTGGAACCCCCTGGCCTATTCTCCCAAGGAATATTTTCACCAATCTCATTATAGCGACCGCATCTGCCCCCGGTGTTCTTTGATGAGCTTTTCCAGGCCGAACTGTTTGACCCGGTAGCCGATTTGCCGTAGGGTCAGGCCCAGGTCCATGGCCGCCTGGTTATTATAACTGCATTTTCCAGTTAACCCGGGTATTTTCTGCTCACTGCTCACTGCCAACATTCCTGGCCCCGCACCGCAAAATGCTTATAATAGCTTCATGAACCTCATCGCGGCCTTGCTGGACCCCGCGGCCTACCCGGAGCCGACCGCCGCGGTCCACCTGATCCAGACCTATATCTCCTGGGTCTTCATAACCGACCGGTTTGCCTACAAGGTAAAAAAGCCGGTGGACCTGGAGTATCTCAACTTCACTACCTTGCGCCGGCGCCACCATTATCTCCACGATGAACTTATCCTGAACCGCCGTCTCTGCCCGGATATCTACCTGGAGGTCCTGCCCATCACGGTTCATCACGGCCAGCCGCGCCTGGGAGGCTCAGGCCACCCCATCGAGTACGCCTTGAAGATGGTGCGACTGCCCCAGGAGCGCATGATGGACGAAGTGGCGGCCCGCGGGGAACTGCGGCCGGAACATCTGGACCGGATTATCGAACGATTGGTGCCCTTTTACGCCCAGGCAGCCACCGGTCCTCGGATTAACAAGTTCGGCGAGCCGGCCATCATCGCCCATAACCACGAAGAGAATTTCTCCCAAACCGAAAACCTGGTGGGCGAGCTGCTTTCCCGGGAGCTGTTTGACCATATCCGCGCCTTTGCCCGGTCATTCCTGGCCCGGAACCGGACCCTTCTTTTCCAACGGATCCATGAGGGCCGCATCCGGGACTGCCACGGCGACCTGCATATGAAGAATATTTGCCTGGCCGACCGGGTCTATATCTATGATTGCATTGAATTTAATCCCCGATTCAGATATGGTGATGTGGCGGCGGATATTGATTTCCTGGCCATGGACCTGGACTTTTACGGCTTGCGGGAACTGAGCCGCTATTTCGTGCAGGGTCTGGCTCGGGCTGCCGGGGACCAGGAGTTGCTCCGGCTGGTGGATTTTTATAAGTGCTACCGGGCCTATGTCCGGGGCAAGGTCGCCGCTTTCACGGCCCGGGACCCGGAGCTGGCGCCGACGGTTAAGGCCGAGGCCGAGCAGACCGCCAGGGCCTACTTCCTGCTGTCCGGCGAGTACGCCGAAGAAGGGGCGCGATGGGCCGCCTAGTGGTGGTAATCTTTGGCCGGATGGCCACCGGCAAGACCACCCTGGCTCGGGCCCTGGGCCAGACCATGCACTGGCCGGTCATTGAAAGCGACCGGGTGCGCAAGATCCTGGCAGGGATGGCGCCCACTACCCGGGCTGCTGTGGGGTTTGGCGAAGGAATTTACGCCGAGGCTTTCTCCACCCGCACTTATGCCGAAATGCGCCGCCAGGCCGCGGCCCACCTGGCCACAGACTCAAGCGTCATCCTGGATGGCTCCTATAAACGGGCCGGGGAACGGGAGCTGGTGCGGCAGTTGGCCCAGGAGCACGGGGCCGAAGTGCTTTTCGTCTATTGCGAGTGTCCTCCGGCCGAGGCCCGCCTGCGCTTGGGGATCAGGCTCACCAACCCCCAGGCCTTCTCCGACGGCCGGGTGGAGTTTCTCGAGGCCCAGGCTAAAGACTTCGACCCCATCGCCCCCGAGGACCGGCCCTTGCTGCGCCTGGATACGAATCAAGAATTGGGGGTTGAGCTGGAGGAACTTAAAAGCTTCGTGGAGAGCTACCTATAGGACGGGGGTGGTCTCCGCAACGAACAGGCCCAGCCAAGGTCTTACCTTTAGGAACGTTTTTCGAGAACTGCCTCTAAATCTGCGCAAGCCAGGCATTTCCGGCGAAAATGAATTGTTGCGAGACGGCTTGAATCTCCAGAAAATTTCGACTTTTTTCATGGTTTCGCTGAACGGCGCCCCTCCCCTGTATGCCGCCAGCCAGAACCCGGCGGTATGGCGGGAAGTCCTGGCCCAACTCTATTTTTACCTCAATCACCTGAGAAAACCGCAAGGCGAAATGACCGAGCCATGATTAAAAAAGGAGACGGCACGATGGAATACACTAACGTTCTGGTGGAAAAACGGGAGCAAATCGGCTTCATTACCCTCAATCGGCCGCAGGCAATGAACACCTTTAACGTTCCCTTTGCCCGGGAGCTGAACGACGCCCTCTGGGAGATGGATAGGGACCCGGAGGTCCGGGTGGTGGTGATCGACGCCAATGGCAAACACTTCTCCACCGGCATCTCCCTGGACGAATTCAAGAACAAGAGCCACAAGGAGTACCGCGAGTTTATCCACCTGATGGATGAGCATAATCACACCATTGCCCGGATGAAGAAGCCGGTGATCGCCTCAGTCAAGGGCTTTGCCCTGGCCAACGGCGCTGGTCTTTCCTTTGCCTGCGACCTGACGGTCGCCGCCGAGGACGCCAGATTCGGGACCACGGCCATCAACGTCGGCCTCATCTGCCTTGGTCCGGCGGCCCCGCTGGTCCGCAACGTCGGCCGCAAGAAGGCCCTGGAAATGGTGCTGACGGGCGAGATGATCTCGGCGGCCGAAGCGCAGCGATTAGGGCTGGTCAACAAGGTGGTGCCGGCTGACCAGTTGGAGGAGGCCACTCTGGAGTTGGCCAGGAAGCTGGCGGCCAAAAGCCCGTTGGCCTTGCAGGCCGGCAAGGCCGGCATCTATGGGATGCAAGACGTTCCCTATAACCAGGCCCTGGAGATGTTGAGCGACCGCTTTGCCTTCCTGTGCTGCACTGAAGACGCCGAGGAAGGGGTCCGAGCCTTTTTGGAGAAGAGAAAACCAGACTGGCGGAAACGCTAACGAACAAGATAAGGTTATTAGCCATGGGCATTGAAGAAGTAATGGCCAGTCGTGGCTTCAATTTCTCGGCCAGTTGCGGCGGCAAAGGCTCATATACCAAGTGGATCAAATACAAAGGCAAGCGCGCTTATATCGCCATCACCGACGCCAGCGGCGAGGGCTTTCCCACCACCTTGGAGGAGCCGGTGCGGGTGGCCATCCATGACCTGCGGTCCGGGGATGAAGTTGAGCCGGCTCTGGAGCTCAGTTCCCTCAATTCTTACCTGGAATCCCTCCAAGAGGACTAGGATTTCAACGGATGCCGGCGGCAGGGGTGGAGAGAGCCCTTGCCGCCGCCGGCCTGATCTCAAGGGCCGGCGGAATATTGGCGCGCCTCCAGGCAAAAGCGCCCTGCCTGAAGGTAATTTTTCGACCAGAATCCCACCGCTTGGGTTAAAATAGGACAACTCCAATAGCCCCGCGGTGCTATGGGCCAGAACAAATCACATATATCTAGGAATTAGCATGGCATTTGCAGACACGACTACCCGAAAACCAAAATCCCTTGACCCTAAACAAAAGCGCATCTTAAGCGGCATGCGCCCCACCGGCAAGCTGCACCTGGGTAACTACTACGGCGCTCTCTACAACTGGCTTAAGCTCCAGGAGCAGTACCGCTGTTACTATTTCGTGGCCGACTGGCACGCCATTACCACGGAATACGAAGACCCCCAGGGCATCAGCGGCTATATTCCCGAGATGCTCATCGACTGGCTGAGTGTCGGCCTGAACCCGGAAAAGTCCACTATTTTCGTGCAGTCGGCCATCCCGGAGCACTGCGAACTCCACCTTATTTTCAGCATGTTCACCCCGGTGCCCTGGCTGGAACGCAACCCCACTTATAAAGATCAGATCGAAGAATTGCCGCACAAGGACCTGGCCACTTACGGCTTCTTGGGCTACCCGGTGCTCCAGGCCGCGGACATCCTGATGTATAAGGCCGACGGCGTGCCGGTGGGAGTGGATCAGGTGCCCCACGTGGAGATGACCCGGGAAATCGCCCGGCGATTCAACCATCTCTATAAGTCCATCTTCCCGGAGCCGGAGGCCCTGCTTACCGAGATTCCCAAGCTCACCGGCATCGATGGCCGTAAGATGAGCAAAAGCTACGACAACTGCATTTATCTCAGCGACCCGCCAGAGATTATGGCCCAGAAAGTGCGCCAGATGGTCACCGATACCCAGCGGCCCTACCGCCAGGATCCCGGGGAACCGGACCGCTGCCTGGCCTTCCCTTTCCACCGGCTCAACCTGCCCCAGGAGCGGATCGCTGAAATCGCCGCAGAATGCCGGGCCGCGGCCCTCGGCTGCGTGGATTGCAAAAAGCTGCTGGCCGAGGCCCTGCTGGAAAACTTCGCGCCCATCCAGGAGCGGCGCCATTACTTCGAAGCCCACCCGGACGAAGTCCGGGACATCCTCAACCAGGGCAATAAACAGGCCCGGGAACAGGCAAAAAAAACTATGGCCGAAGTCCGGGACGCCATTGGATTTAATTTGGAGTTCCAGTTTTGGGCTTAGCGGCGCTAAGCACATAAGAAAAAATATACAAGGGGAGGGCCGGGGAACAAAAGTCCCGCGCCCTCCCCTCAAACTCCCGTCCCAACCCCGTATCTGGGCCTGGGAAGGCGGAGCCGAAGGTTCCGCCTTCCCAGGCAAATCAACAATCATCTATATAATATAAGGGGTTTGGGGGTTTGGGGGTTTGGGGGAGGGGGCAGGGACCAGTGGCCCCTGGCCCCCTCCCCCAATCACACTATGCCACAAGAGCGCTTGCAAAAGTTTTTATCCCGCGCCGGGGTGGCCTCGCGGCGGGCGGCGGAGGAGCTGATCCGGGCCGGCCGGGTGAGCGTCAATAGTCTGGTGGTTACGCAGATGGGCGTCCGGGTGGACCCGGCCCGAGATGTGGTGCAAGTGGATGGCCGCCGGGTGCAAGCCGAGGCGCGGCAGTTCACCGTCATGCTGCACAAGCCTTCCGGCTATATCTCTTCCCGCCGGGATCCCCAGGGGCGGCGGGTGGTGATGGATTTGTTGCCGGAGTCTCTCCGGAAGCGGCTCTACCCGGTGGGCCGGCTTGATTACGAGGCCACCGGTCTTTTGCTGCTTACCAGTGACGGCGAGTTGGCCCACCGATTGATGCACCCCAGCCGCCAGGTGCCCCGCACCTACCGGGTGACGGTATCCGGAGAAGTTAGCCAGGGAGCCTTGCGGCAGCTTCGGGCAGGAATAGAACTCAACGGTCGGCAGGTGGCTGCGGAGGTCGGGGTGAAAAAGCAGGAAGAGGGTAAGACTGTTCTGGAAATTAGCGTATGGGAAGGCCGCTATCATCTGGTGAAACGTCTCCTGGAGCAGGTTGGCCATCCGGTCTTGAAGCTGAAGCGCCTTGCTTTGGGTCCTCTGCGGTTGGGGCGGCTGGCTCGGGGGAGATATCGGCTTCTGACCGCGGCGGAACTGGCGGCCGTAAAGGCCGAGGTAGGACTGAAATGACCCCGGATGAACTCTCCTGGCAGCCCAGGCCGCCGGAGCCGCCGGAGCCGCCGCTGGAGGAGCTGGAGCGCTGGCGCCGGTTCAGTAGGCCGCCGGCCAGGAAGCCGCGGCTCTGGCTGCACCTAATGTTGTTTCTGGCCACCCTGGCCACTACCATGGTCGCCGGGGCTTTACAGCAAGAGGTGGACCCCTTTGCCCATCCCTGGGAGGTTTACCGGGGCATCCCGTTTTCTTTCACTCTGCTGCTGATCCTCGGAGCCCACGAGATGGGCCACTACCTGGTATCCCGGCGGCATCGGCTGGATGTGACCCTGCCCTTTTTCATCCCGGCCCCGCCGTTCCCCTTCATAATCGGCACCTTCGGGGCCTTTATCAAGATCCGTTCCCCCATCCAGGACAAGCGGGCCCTGCTGGACGTGGGCTGCGCCGGGCCTTTGACCGGAGTGCTGGTGTCCATCCCGGTAACCCTGGTGGGACTATCGCTTTCCAAGATTACCGTGATGGGGGCCGGCAAGGAGGCCCTGGTCCTGGGAGAGCCTTTGCTATATCAGTTCCTGAGCTGGCTGGTCTTCGGCCCCCTGTCACCGGAGGCCAGTGTCATTCTGCATCCGATGGCCTTCGCCGGCTGGATCGGCATGTTCGTCACCGCCCTCAACCTCATCCCGGTGGGGCAACTGGACGGCGGCCATGTGTCCTATGCCCTGGCGCCGGAATACCATCGCTATGTCTCTTTGGGCTGCGTGGCGTTGCTGGTGGGTTGTGGCCTGTTTTTCTGGTATGGCTGGTTAATGTGGGCCGTATTGGTCAGTTTCCTGGGCTGGCGCCACCCGCCGCCCTATTATCACTGGGTGCCGCTGGACCGGCCCCGACAGGTCTTGGGGATCATTACCATCCTAATTTTCCTCCTGACTTTCAGTCCGGCGCCCTTCACCCTCGGGTAAGGTGAATGGTGCAGGGAGCCGCAGGTTTTAAAGAGAATTATGCCACAGAAAAAGATGGAAAATAGGAAAATTATCAGCATCTTAATTAGAAGCGCCTTTCAAGGAGCGAACTTCACTTCGCCGAAACAGATTCGGGAAGCCATTGCTAAGTTCATTGAAGTCTACAACCCCCAAGGAGCCCTTTTTCAATGGACCAAACGGTATGTTTATCCAATGGGCTTGAAAATAAATTACCCTGATTTATGCAACTAAGTACTAGCCCCATTCTCCTTGACAGGCTGCCATCTTTCTGTTAAAAATTAATATTATTTTACTCTCCTTGCTCTGGGCCAAGAGCACCAGGGCCATAAGGCCATAAGGAGGAAGTATGCGTCGCTATGAGTCTGTCTGGGTGGTCAATGGCGACCTCCCGGATGAAGAGGTCAAGGCTGCAATTGACAAGTTCACCCGCATCCTTACCAGTCAGGAAGGCATCCTGGTGGGCCTGGAAGAATGGGGCCGCCGCAAACTGGCTTACAAGGTCCAAGGCATCACTCGGGGCTATTACGTCCTGGTTGACTATGCCGGAACCCCGGCCACAGTCAAAGAACTGGAGCGCAACTACCGCATTGACGACCGCATCATCCGCTCCCACACCACCAAAAAATCTGACAAAGTAAACCTGGAGGCCTTGCAAGCGGAGATAGCCTCCCGGGCCGAAGCAGCAGTTGCCCCAACTCCGGCAACCGAAGCTGAGGCCCCGGTGGCCGAGGAAGCCGTTTCTTCGGTTCCGGCCCCTTTGGCGGCGCCAGTGGAGGAAGCCGACACCCAGGGGAGGGAGGAATAAGCCATGCCAGTGATGCCTCGCCGCAAACGGAAACAATTTTACGTTCGGCGCAAAGTCTGCCGCTTCTGCGTGGACGCCAATTTGGCCATCGATTACAAAGACGTCAACACTCTTAGACAGTTTGTGACGGAGCGGGGCAAGATTATCCCCCGGCGGATCTCGGGCAATTGCGCCCACCATCAGCGGCGGGTCACCCGGGCCATCAAACAAGCCCGGTTGTTGGCCCTGATCCCGTACGTTCCTGCACCACCGCCGACTTAATATCCGGAGCAGAACCTTGCCGTCGGGACGCAACCTCTCCATCTGGTTTGCCTGCTTAAGCGTCCTGGTCCTCATCTTTACCGGGGCACACCTGAACCCCTTGGGGTACCTACTGGCGGGCATCCTGGCGCCCCTGCCGGTGTTGCTGGCCGGTTGGCGTCTGGGCAATAAGGGAGCGCTCTCCCTGGCTCTGGCCGGAATCGCCTTTATGCTGGCCCTGAAGCCCGGCCTGGAAATCCTCTGGAATAATCTTGGGTTCCTGAGTCTGCTGCTCATGGGGGTTCTACTGAGCGTCCTGCAAAACCAGGGCCTTTCCGCCATTCGGGCCATCCTCGCTACGGTGCTGATCCTGGGCGGTATGGCCTTGGTGTTGTTGCTGGGACAAGCCTTTTACCAGGGGGTAACTCCCCTTGCCCTCCTGGCCCGGTATGGTGCGGAGATTATGGAAACCGTGCACCAGGTGTTGGGAGGGGGTGGCAACGCCTCCCCGCTAATTCCTGGGGTTTCCCAGGCCGAGACGGAGGCCATTTTACAACGGCTTCTGCCGGGTTTATTGGTCACCAACACCGTCCTGGTGGCTTGGCTCAATGTCGTGCTGGCGCGGCAGTTGTTCTTTATCGCCACCGGCCAGAAACCCGAGCCGCCCCTTTATTTTTTTGCTTTGCCCGAATGGCTCATTTTTGGGGTTTTGGCTGCCGGATTCATGATGTTCCTGCCGATTGCCTCAATGCGGGTTATTAGCCTTAACCTGCTGCTGGTCCTGGGGGTCCTTTATTTTTGCCAGGGGGTAGCCGTAGTGGCTGCCTGGTTCAACCGTCTGGGGCTTCCCCGAATTTTGCGGGTTATCGGCTATCCCTTGATGTTTTTGAACCCGCTATTTTTCTTGATTATTACCCTCGGGGTGCTGGACCTGTGGTTTGATTTTCGCCGCCTGCACCAGCAGCCCGATGACGCCGGAGGAGGAATCCAAAGTTGAAGGTAATATTGACGAAAAACCTTGCCGCCCTGGGATCCATGGGTGCCGTTGTGGACGTGGCCCGGGGCTACGCCCGAAACTATCTGATTCCCCAGGGTCTGGCCCTGGAGGCCACCGAAGGCAATCTGGCCCAGGTGCAGCAGGGGAAGGCCAGAAATGTCCAGATCCGGGGCAAGGAACAGGAAGCTGCCCTGGCCAGCGTCGCCTCCCTGGAAGGAGTGGCCGTCTGCATCGCCCAGCGGGTAGGCGAGGGTGAGCGCCTCTATGGTTCGGTCACCACCGCGATGATCGCCGAGGCTCTTAAAGCCAAAGGCTTTGACCTCGACCGCAAACAGTTGGACCTGGAGGAGCCCATTAAAAAGCTGGGAACCTACTCAGTCGCGGTTCGCCTGGCTCCTGGAATTAAGGCCACCGTCACCGTGGAAGTGGTGGCCGAGGCCGAGTAAAACCACAAATTCCTTGGGGGAGAAGCTAAGGGCTGAGGCCTTTACTTTATCCCCCAACCCTTAATCTCCAGCCCCTTTTCGTGACCGCGCCCTCTGGACCATGCCAGTTCAACTGAAATTTCCAGGGCAGATTAGCTTAGAGATGGCAGGATTTAGCGCCCTTTAGGTGAAAATCCTTCTTCGGCCTTGGTTCCTATCCCAAAATTGCTTTTGAAAACGATTGCTTGATGCCGCAAGGCTAACTATAATCCGCCCACTCTCCTTCCTGGCGGGCCATGCTTACATTGATTTTTCCTTCGGTTTTCGCGAGGATTCCTTTCGGCAAAAGTCCCTGGCTTTGATGGTCCTGAATATGTCGTCGTCAGATAAATGTTCTTTAAAATCAAATCTTTTAATTAGCTAATTTCAACCCCGTTGTTATTTTAGAGAAAATACCATGCCCAGAAGCAGCCGGCAAATGGCCACGGCCCCGGTGGAAGAAACCGGCCCCACCGGCTATACTCCTCCGGCCAATCCTGAAGCCGAGCAGTCGGTCCTTGGGGCCATCCTGGTGCGCCCACAGGTATTGGATCGGGTAGCCGACCTCATCGAGCCCATCGACTTCTACCGCGAGGCCCATGGCCGCATCTTCCGGGCCATGTTGGACCTTTACGGCCGGGGTGAGCCGGTGGACCTGGTGACCGTCACCGCCCTCCTCAAGGAGCGGGGCCAACTGGAAAGCGTTGGCGGCCCCGTCTTCCTGGCGGCCCTCAGCGAACAGGTTGGCTTTGCGGTCAATGCCGACTATTATGCCCGCCTGGTTAAGGACAAGGCGATTCTCCGCCGCCTGCTGGACACTACTCAGGAAATCTCCGCGGCGTGTTTTGCGCCGGTGGAGAATGTCCCCGAGTTCCTGGACACCGCCGAGCAGAAGGTCTTCGAAGTAGCCGGCTCCAGGGTCCGGGAGGGCTTCCAGGCCTTGGGAAACCTGGTGGAAAAGGAAATCGCCAACCTGGATGCCATCTGGCATCGGGAGGCGGGCCGCATCACCGGAGTGCCCAGCGGCTTCAGCGACCTGGACAGCCTCACCGCGGGCTTCCAAAACAGCGACCTGATCATCCTCGCCGCCCGCCCCAGCATGGGCAAGACCGCCCTGGCCTTGAACATCGCCTTCAATGCCGCCTATAAGCCCCAGGTGCCGGTGGCTTTTTTCTCCCTGGAAATGTCCAAGGAGCAATTGGTTCGCCGGCTCCTCTCCAGTGTCGGCGAAGTGGACGCCTCCAACCTGCGCCGGGCCTTCCTGACCACCGCCGAATGGGCCAATCTGCAGACCGCCGCCGGCTATCTCCTGGATTGCCCCATATACATTGACGACACCCCCGCCGCCACTATCCTGGACATCCGGGCCAAGGCCCGTCGCCTTAAGGCGGAAAATAAACTGGGGCTGGTAATCATCGACTACCTGCAACTCATGCGGGGCCGGGCCTTGGCCCCCAACCGGGAGCAGGAGATTTCCGAGATTTCCCGCTCCATGAAGGCCTTGGCCAAGGAACTGAACGTCCCGGTCATCGCCCTGTCCCAGCTTAACCGAGAAGTAGAAAAACGATCTGACCGACGGCCAATTTTGGCCGATCTTCGTGAGTCGGGTGCCATCGAACAGGACGCCGACGTTATTATCTTTATTTACCGGGACGAACTTTACCGGGAAGACTCGCCGGACAAGGGCACCGCCGAAATCCACGTGGGCAAGCAGCGCAACGGCCCCACCGGCAAGCTCAAACTACACTTCCGGGATAAATACACCACCTTTACCTCCTTTGTCCGGGGGGAAGCCATGGTTGAGTTTTGAGGTATCTCACCTCCAGGCGGAGAAACGCCAAAATTTGCTTTTTTGGCTGACGTGGCCTCTTGGGGTGAGATATTATTCCGGTAATGCCTCCGTCCTCCGCCCATCCGCCCCGGCGCCGCGGTTTGCTCTTGTTTACCGTCTGCCTGGGGGCCTTCATGGCCACCCTGGACACCGGGGTCGTCAACCTCGCCCTGCCTCAGATGGCCCGGGAATTTCACGTTGACCTGTCCCAAATCTCCTGGGTCATGGTCATCTATCTCCTGGTAAACGTCTCCCTGCTCCTCACCAGCGGCCGGTTGGGCGATTTATTGGCCCCCGGACGCCTCTATCTCCTGGGGCTGCTCATCTTCACCGGGGCCTCGGCCCTGTGCGGCCTCTCCCCCCGGTTGGCCTGGCTGGTGGCGGCCCGGGCCCTTCAGGGGCTGGGCGCCTCCCTGATGCTCGGGTTGGCCCCCAAGATCATCGCCCTCACCTATGGCGAGGGGGAGCGGGGGCTGCCCCTGGGCCTGTTCTCCACCGCCTTTGCCGCCGGGGTCAGCGTCGGCGCTCCCCTGGGCGGTTTCATCACCTATTACCTGGGCTGGCCCTATATCTTTTTCATCAATGTGCCCATCTGCGCCCTGGCCCTGCTGGTGGGCCTCAGGCCCTTGGCGCGGTTGCCGGCCCAGATGGCCTGGAATTGGCGGGCCTTTGACCTCTGGGGGGCGCTGGTCCTGGCCCTGGCCCTAAGCTCGCTGCTCCTGGGCCTGACCCTGGTCCGGCAGACCGGTTGGGCCGACCTTCAGACCCAGGGCCTCTTGGCCGTGGGAGCCTTGTCGCTCCTGGGCCTTATCTTCCTGGAGCGCCGCCAGCCTTCCCCTTTGCTCCATGGCGAACTCTGGCGCAGTTGGCCCTTTGTGGTGGGCTCCACCGCCGTGGTCCTGTGCTTTGCCGCGGTGATGGGGACCTTTTTTCTGCTGCCCTTTTTCCTGGAGCAGGTGTATGGCTACTTGCCGGACCAAACCGGGCTGCTGCTCAGCGCCTTGAGCCTCACCAACGCCGCGGTGGCCGGGGTGGGCGGCTACCTGGCGGACCGCTGGGGGAATATGTTAGTGCTGCGCAGCGGTTGCGCTCTGCTCCTGGCCGGAATTCTCTCCCTCCTGTTCCTCACCGTGAGTGATAACACCCTGAGCCTGGCGGCCAGGTTCATCCTCATCGGGCTGGGCTTCGGACTCTTCCAGGCCCCCAATCTCAGTGAGATTCTCCACGGCGTGAAGCCCTCCCTGGTGGGGCTGGCGGCCAGCACCAATGCGGTGTTGAAGAACCTCGGGGCGCTGGTGGGAATCACCCTGCTGGTTTCGGTCTTCGCCGGCATGCCGGGGCCGCTGGCCAGCCTGAACCCCGCGCCCCACCCGGTTATGTCCCTGTTTTCCCGGGCCTTCGCGGTAGCGGTCCTGCTGGCGGCGCTAAATCTGCTCACTAATCTTCTCCCGCGCCAAATCGGGAAATTCTCCCGGCCAGACCTCCAAAGGCGCTAAGAGTGCCCTATATCTGAGATTGTTGCGAAAGTCCCCTCAAGCTCCCCTCCCAACCCCCCTTAAGTTTCAAATATAAGGGGTTGGGGGAGAGGGTTTGGGAGAGGGGGCAGGGGGCTGTGCCCCCTGCCCCCTCTCCCTAAGATTATTTGCAACAGTCTCATATCTGGCGCCTGCCGGGTTCTTCCGGCCCGGGAGCGGGACCGAGCCTTATCCGCCCTGCCGGACGCCGGGGAGGAGGCGCTTTCCGGTCGGGGTATTGCCAAATTAGATTTCTTGGAGTAGGTTTGAAAACCGCCACGACAAATGGTATCAATAGGTTGTCTGGCTTGTTTGTTTCATTCAAAGTGAATATGGGATTAGTACTTGATTGGCCTGAAACTTAAGGGGGGTTA
>Ga0326727_10006217_pt1 | contig 33008 bp, 28 predicted proteins | sample MB2enrmetagenome_FD_207643 | JGI IMG/M metagenome (GOLD analysis project Ga0326727, IMG submission 207643) | Lab enriched peat soil microbial communities from McLean, Ithaca, NY, United States - MB29MY | ecosystem: Environmental > Terrestrial > Soil > Wetlands > Peat | place: USA: New York...
CATTATCACCGCGGCCGAAAGTAAAGACATAGTCGAGGGGCTAAATCAAATCGGGGAAGAAATCGCTACCGGCAAGTTCAATTTTAAACCGGAGTTGGAAGACATCCATATTAATATCGAAGCCCGCCTGATCGAAAAAATCGGCGAGGCCGGGAAAAAACTGCACACCGCCCGCTCCCGCAACGACCAGGTAGCGCTGGATACCCGGCTTTTCGCGCGGGACGCCGTGATTCACACTATCGGCGAAATTATCGAGTTGCAACACACGCTGGTGGAACTCGCCGCCGCGCACAAAACTACCATTGTCCCCGGCTACACGCACATGCAGAAAGCGCAGCCGATACTGCTGGCGCACTATTTCCTGGCATATTTCGAAATGCTGGGGCGCGATGTCGAACGTCTGGGAAACTGCCTCTCGCGGGTGGATGTGATGCCGCTGGGCAGCGGGGCGCTGGCTGGCGTCGCCTATAATATCGACCGCCAGTTTGTGGCTGACGAACTCGGCTTTGCCGGTATCAGCCGCAATAGCCTGGACGCCGTCGCCGACCGCGATTATATCATCGAATTTGAAGTCGCTGCCAGTATCTGTATGATGCACCTCTCGCGGCTGGCGGAAGAACTCGTCCTGTGGTCTACCGGCGAATTTGATTTCATCGAAATTGATGACACTTACACCACCGGCTCCAGCATCATGCCGCAAAAGAAGAACCCGGACATGGCGGAACTGGCCCGCGGCAAGACCGGCCGTGTCTACGGTAAATTACTGGCATTATTGACCACGATGAAAGGCCTACCCCTCGCCTACAATAGCGACATGCAGGAGGACAAAGAAGGCTTTTTCGATACCGTAGACACTTTGCTTGCCACGCTGGAAGTCTTCAACGTGATGCTGCAATCAATTAAGATTAAAACCGATAAAATGGCCGCTGGCGCGCAGCTCGGCTATTTACTCGCCACCGACGTCGCGGATTACCTGGTACGGAAAGGCTTGTCTTTCCGCGCCGCCCATGAAGCCACCGGCAAGCTGGTCGCCTGGGCAGTAACACAAGGCAAGCCGCTCAAAGACCTGACGCTCACCGAGTACCGTCAGTTTTCCCCCAAATTCGGTAAAGATGTCTTTGAAATTACGGTAGAATCTTCCGTCACTGCCCGCGATAATATCGGCGGTACGGCTTACAAACAGGTGGCTAAGCAGATAGCCGCCGCCCGTAAAAAACTGAAAGAAAGCGTGTGTGACTGCGATGACGAATACGAACATTAAAATTGCCCCGTCCATCTTGGCGGCTGATTTTGCCCGCCTCGGCGAACAGGTGGCAGAAGCGACCAAAGCCGGCGCGGATATGATCCACGTGGATGTAATGGACGGGCATTTTGTCCCCCAGATTAGCTTCGGGGAACCGGTTGTGTCGGCAATCCGGAAATATACCAACCTGCCTTTAGACGTCCACCTGATGATTGAATCCCCGGAAGAACAGATTCCGCTGTTTGCCAGGGCCGGGGCCGATATTATCACGGTGCACATCGAGCCCTGCCCGCACATTCACCGCGTGATTCAAATGATTAAGAGCGCCGGCGTCAAAGCCGGCATTTCGATTAATCCGGCCACATCCCTGAGCATGATTGAAGAAATCCTGCCTGAAGTTGACCTGGTGCTGGTGATGTCCGTCAATCCCGGTTTCGGCGGCCAGACTTTTATTGAAAGCACGCTGGATAAAATCGCACGGCTGCGCGTGGAACTTGATAAACGGAAATTGAATATCGAACTGGAAGTTGACGGCGGGATTAATATAAAAACAGCCCCGCGTGTTGTTAGATGCGGGGCTACGGCGCTGGTTGCAGGAGCAGCGATTTTTAATTCGGGGGATAGTATTGACCAGGCAATTAAGAAACTGCGGCAGAGCCTCGTTTAACTACGGGCTTCCTCGCTTCTTTATGCTGGTTGCGGATGCAGCGGGTGCAGAGCTGCAGACGTTTCTTCTTCCCGTCCACCATCACGATTGCCGAATGGACATTCGGTTCCCACATCCGGTTGGTATGACGCTTGGAGTGACTGATGGTATTACCAAAAGCAGGGGTTTTCCCACAAATATCGCACTTCAAAACAGGTACTCCTTGACTAATTGTTGGATTTACAGTATTTTATATTATCATACTCCGGCAAACTTCACAAGATTAGCATCCCGGTAGGCAAAATTAGACAAAACCGGCTGTACCGAATAAAATACATGTGTATCTGTACCTCAATAATCTCAGGATAAACAATTGAGAGGTAACAAATGACGAAAAAAGTTAGTTCAATCACCGGTCAGGAACTGCGCGAAATGTTCGCAGCCGCCACGGCGTGGCTGGAGAAAAATGCCCCCGATATTGACGAACTGAACGTCTTCCCCGTCCCGGACGGCGACACCGGCACTAATATGCTGCTGACGATGCGCTCCAGTGTCGAAGAAGCCTACCGCGCCCCGGACCACAGCGCTTCCGGCGTCGCCCAGGCGTTAGCCAAAGGGGCTTTACTCGGCGCCCGCGGCAACAGCGGCGTCATCCTTTCCCAGATTTTCCGCGGTATGGCCGAAGATATGACGGACAAAGAAGAAATCACCGGCGCCGACCTCGCCCGTGCATTCGGCAGAGCTTCTAAAACCGCTTATAAAGGTCTCAGCAACCCCACCGAAGGCACCATTCTCACCGTGATTAAAGACGCCTCCAATGCCGCCATGAAAAAATCGGCTGGCAACGGCAAGGACATCATTACCGTCATGGAAACGACAGTTAGCACTGCCAAAGAATCCGTTGCCAACACCCCCACACTGCTCCCCGTCCTGAAAGAAGCCGGCGTCGTCGATGCCGGAGGACAGGGCTTATATACAATCCTAGAAGGCGCCCTGCAGTATCTCAAGGGCGAGACCGAACAGATGCAGTTCAAGAAACCCCAGGTTATCACCAGCAGCATTCCGTTAACCCTCCGCCTGCCGGAAATGATTGCCGCGGATGAAGTCCCTTACGGCTACTGCACGGAGTTAATGCTGAAAGGTGAAGAGCTGGACCCGGAAAAGCTGAAATCCCGCCTGGTGAAAAAGGGCGAATCGCTGATTGTGGTCGGAGACGAGACCACTGTCCGGGTTCATATCCATACCCTGGACCCCGGTAATATCATCCATTTGGCCACCGGTCTGGGCACAATTCATCAGGTATCTATCCGCAACATGGACGAGCAGCACCGCGATTTCGTGGCCGCCCAGAAAGAAAGAACAGCCTCCACCGACGTGGCTACTATTGCTGTGGTTGCCGGAGAAGGTCTGGAAGAAGTTTTCACCAGCCTGGGTGTGACTGCTATCGTGCATGGCGGGCAAACCATGAACCCCAGCACTAAAGACATTCTCCAGGCGGTCGAGCAGGCCCCTTCCGATAAAGTTATCATCCTGCCGAACAATAAAAACATCATCCTCACCGCCAAGCAGGTAAAGCCGCTGACCAAAAAATCGGTAGAAATCATCCCCACCGAAACCATCCCCCAGGGCATCGCCGCTTTGCTGGCTTTCGATTATGATGCCAATCTGGAGACGAATACCAACCTGATGAAAAACGCATTGGAAAATGTGAAAACCATCGAAGTTACACGCGCCGTCCGCTCTACGCTAATCGGCGGCCTGAAAATCAAGAAAAAACAGATTATCAGTCTGCTGGATAACGAACTGATTACCGTCGGCAACAACGCCATCGAAGTCGTGATGGATACGTTGAACAAGATTAATCTGGCCGAAAATGAAATCCTTACCCTTTACTACGGCGCGGATACTACCCTTGCCGAAGCGGAAAAAGCGGCCGCCGCCATCCGTGAAAAGTATAAAAAATTACAGGTGGAAATTATCCGCGGCAGTCAGCCCCATTACAACTACATTATTTCCATCGAATAACCAGGGAGGAACGGACAAGTGACAGTAAGAATCGTGACCGACAGCCTTTCTGATCTCGCCAGCGACCTGGTTGGCAAGCTTGATATCACCGTTGTACCGTTAACCGTGTTATTCGGACACGAAACTTTTCTTGACCGTATTACCATCACTACTGACGAATTCTATCACCGGCTAGTGCACGGCGATGTCTGGCCGGCTTCCACCCAGCCCTCTCCGCAGGATTTCGCCAATACCTATGATAAACTCGCCGAAATGAGCAGTGAAATCTTGGTAATTATCCTTTCTTCCAAACTCAGCGGTACCGTGCAGTCCGCCACGGCCGGCAAGCGTCTGATGAAAACAAAAAAATGTCGTGTCGAAGTGATTGATTCTCAAACCGTCGCCGGCGGTTTAGGCCTGGTAGTGCTGGCCGCCGCCAAAAAAGCACAGGAAGGCCTTTCCATGGACGAATTGATTGATTTCACCGGCAAAGCCCTAAAGCGGTCGCATTTCCTGGTTTATTTCGACACGCTGAAATATCTGACCAAAGGCGGGCGCATCGGCAAAGCGCAGGGTTTCCTTGGTTCCGTGCTTTCCATCAAACCCATCCTGAACATTAAGGACGGTGAGATGTCGCCGGTTACCCGTGTCCGGTCTAATTCGGCGGGCATTGCCTATCTGAATAATTATGTCAACAGTTTCAAAAATATTGAGAGCATCCTGATTGAACATACCACTTCCGTGGAGAGCGCAGATGAACTGGCTAAAATCATCGCCGCCGCTCACTCCAAAGTGCCGATTTTACGTTCCACCGTGGCCCCGGTACTGGGCACTTACGGCGGCCCTGATGCTTTTGCCGTCAGTGTCCTCGAAGCCGAAGGTAAATAATTAGTGCCGGTACGGATTGTTACCGACAGCGCTGCCGATATTCCATTGTCCATTGTCCAAGAACTCGGAATTACCGTTGTGCCCGCTTCTGTGAATTTCGGCATTAAAAGCGATAGCGACGGTGTTGATATCAGCTGCGACGAGTTTTATGACAGACTTGTCAACGGTCCGATTTACCCCTCCACCGCACAGGCGACGCCGGCAGACTTCGCCCGGGTCTACCAGTTGCTGGCGAAAGAAACCGATGAAATAATTTCGATTCACCTGTCCGGTAAATTCAGCGGCACTTTCAGTTCTGCGCAACAGGGGAAAGCTCAGGCAGCAATTAAGGGGAATATCACCCTGATCGATTCCGGGACAATCACTATGGCATTGGGTATAATTGTAATATCGGCGACGAGATTGGCCAATTCAGGGAAGACCCGGGCTGAAATCATGGACGATGTGCAAAAAGGGATGGAAAACACCCGCTTGCTGGGCACCTTCGACACGCTGAAATATCTGGTCCGCGGCGGCCGAATCGGTAAAGGGAAGGCGCTGCTCGGCAGTGTGCTTAATGTGAAGCCGGTCGTCACCGTCCGCGAAGGCATGATTGCGCCGGTCGGTAATTTCCGTACCCGTGCGAAAGCGATAGACAAATTGTGCGAAATGGTACGGAGATCCGCCGGTGTTCAGGAACTTGCGGTCGTTCACAGTACCACTCCGGACGAAGCGGCAAGCCTGAAAAATCGACTCAGTCCGTTTGTGGATAGTAATCGTCTTTATTTGGCGCGGCTGGGACCGGCCATCGGAGTACATACCGGTCCGGGCACAATTGTCCTGGTAATGAAAAAGGCGGCGGGCAAACCGGGTCGAATGATTCTGCGGCTGCACAGGAGCAGAAGAAACCGATATCGCATCTGCCGAAATTAAATCTGCCGCGCCGTCAGGTATGAAGATATGCTGGAAATTGATTTCAGTGCACTGCGTAAAATCCTGGAATTAGAGCAAAAGAAAGGTTACTCCGATGCTGCTGTTTTTGGCGGTCTGGATAAATTCATCCGCCTGTGGGCCAATAAGACCATCGAAGCCACTACCGCCCCTTCCCTGCTGGCGAAATTACAAAAATTACACCTGCACGACAGCAAATATGCCTCCCTGACGCCGAAACAACGTGAAGAATGGATAAAAAATGTCCTCAAATTTGCCGACGAACTGGAACACGGCAAACCGGAAAAATTGGTATCCATCCGCAAGATTTCCGTCAAACTGGAAAAACCGAAACCGCAGCCCAAACCGGCCCCCGTCGCAGCCGGTCAATCGCTGGAAGCTTCGATTACCACCATCAAAGGCATCAGCACCGCTTTCGCCGCGAAATTCAGCAAATTGGGCGTAAAAACCATCCGCGATTTGCTTTACTTTTTCCCCTCCCGTCATGTTGATTACAGCCACATGAAGACCGTTTCCCAGCTTCAGGAAGGCCAGGAAGAAACCATCGTCGCTAACGTCTGGGAAGCCAAAATCACGATGCCGCGCGGACGGCGCAGCACCGAAGCCATTGTCGGGGATGAGACCGGCAATGTCCGGGCGATGTGGTTTAATAACCCCTGGCTGGCCAAAACACTCCAGCCCAACATGAAGATTGTGCTCAGCGGTAAGGTCAGATTATTCAATGGCCGCTTTGTTTTCGAATCGCCGGAATGGGAGCCGCTGGAAGAAGGCGACCTGATTCACACCGGCAGGTTAGTGCCTGTCTATCCGCTGACGGAAGGTCTGCACCAGCGCCAAACCCGCAAAATGCTCAAAGGCATCGTAGATTCGTGGGCGGACCGCGTCCCGGATTTTCTGCCGGCTGAAATCAAATCTCGCTGCCAGTTGTTGCCGCTGCCGCAGGCCATCGCCCAGGCGCATTACCCTGATAATACCGGATTGCAGGATAAAGCCCGGGTCCGTCTGGCCTTCGATGAACTTTTCCTCTTGCAATTGGGGGTGCTGAGTAAAAAACGCGACTGGCAGGAAAGCCAGCCCGGTGCCCCGATAAATGTCAACCAAAAAATACTGGACGCTTTCCTGGCATCGCTGCCGTTCAAACTAACCATTGCCCAGCAGAAAGTCCTGAACGAAATAATCGGCGATATGCAGAAAAACGTCGCCATGTCCCGCCTGCTGCAGGGTGAGGTGGGCAGTGGTAAAACCGTGGTCGCCACGGCCGCGCTGCTCACCGTGGTAGCCGACGGCTACCAGACGGCCTTGATGGCCCCCACGGAAATCCTAGCGCAGCAGCATTTCGCCACGATTCACAAACTCCTCTCCGGAACGGGACACTTGCAGGAAGAACGCGATCATTTATATGTTTATTCCGGGATTTTACCGCGGCCGGTGACCATCGCCCTGCTAATTGGCGCCATGACCGCTAAAAATAAACGGGAAATCCATCAGTTGATTGTTAACGGTGAAATTGACATCGTCATCGGCACCCACGCCATTATTCAGAAAGAAGTCGAATTTAAGAAGTTAGGCTTTGTAGTGGTGGACGAGCAGCACCGTTTCGGCGTCGCCCAGCGCTCTACGCTGCGTCAGAAAGGGACGAATCCCCATGTGCTGGCTATGACCGCCACTCCCATCCCCCGGACCCTCGCCTTGACCATCTACGGCGACCTTGACCTTTCGGTCATTGACGAACTGCCGCCGGGTCGTCAGCTAATTAAAACCAAATGGCTGCGCCCCGATCAGCAGGAAAGCGCGTACCGTTTTATCCGTAAAGAAATCGCCGCCGGGCACCAGGCCTTTATTCTCTGCCCGCTCATCGAGGAATCGGAGACAATCCAGGCACGGGCTGCGGTAGCGGAATACGAATACCTTTCGCAGAATGTCTTCCCCAATCTTAGAATGGGTCTGCTGCATGGACGCATGGCGTCCAGAGAAAAAGAAAAAGTAATGCAGCAATTCCATGACAAGGAACAGGATATCCTGGTCTCCACGCCGGTTATCGAGGTCGGCATTGACGTGCCCAACGCCACGGTAATGATGGTGGAAAGCGCCGACCGTTTCGGATTGTCCCAGCTGCACCAGTTCCGCGGCCGGGTCGGGCGCGGGACGGACCAGAGCTACTGCATTTTATTATCCCAGAACCCTTCGGAAGTCGGGCAAGAACGGCTTGCCGTAATTGAGACCGTGCATAACGGCTTCCAACTGGCGGAAGAAGATTTAAGGCTGCGCGGGCCTGGAGAATTCTTCGGCACCCGGCAGAGCGGTCTCCCCGATTTACGCATGGCCAAACTCTCCGATGTCGCTTTGCTTGAACTGGCGCGTAAAGAGACGGAAAGGCTCTTTGCCCGTGACCGCCATCTCCAAAATCCGGGAAACGCTTTGTTGGTGAAAGAACTGGCCCGGGTCTGGACAACGGAAATTGAAGAATTGAGCTAAATGAGGTGCTTTTTATATAGCGTTAGCCTTCGGTTTTATTCCATCCCGATGGAAATCTGGATCCAGTTGGTTCCCTATTGTTTCGGATGCTGGCTCTTGGGTGTATTAGAATAGGGAATTCTAATAAAGTGTTAGAAACACTACGTTAGGCTGCTAAATATCTTCGGTAGGGTCGGGTTTCCGAAGGTACTCAACTTTAATTGATGTACGAACCCGACCGCCCCGATTTTCGCCGTCCCATTGATAATTGGTATCCAATTAGCTTTTTGCAGTGTGGGCGCAGCCCTACCATCTTTGGTCTTCCTCATTTTAGAATTTGCTTGACTATTGAATCTTGACTATTTTTCCCTCTTGAATTAGCTTCACAATCCCGCATTATGTTATAATCAATGTCTACAAAAGAATCAAACAGGTACACTAAGATGTTGAGAGAAAGATTAATAGATTTACTGACCGAAGCGGCAAAAAAGGCGCAAAAAGAAGGCAAACTTCCTGCCGTTGAGCTGCCGGAAATTACGATTGAACGTCCGCAGAATGCGGAGCACGGCGATTACGCCTCCAATTTCCCCTTGAAACTGGCCAGAACCGCCCGGGCTAACCCCATGACGATTGCCAAAGAACTGGTGGCCCTGCTACCAGAGGCGGAGGAAATCGAGAGCGCCGTTGCCGCGCCGCCCGGATTTATCAACTTCACGCTGCGCGATAAATGGCTGAACCGCCAGGTTGACCGGATTCTGCAGGAAGGCGAATCCTTCGGCAATAATAATATCGGCCAGGGGAAAAAAGTCCAGGTGGAATTTGTCAGTGTTAACCCCACCGGCCCGATGCACATCGCCCACGGGCGCGGCGCCATTCTGGGTAGCACACTGTCCAACATCCTAGGCGCCAGCGGTTATCAGGTGGAAAAAGAATATTACTTCAATGACGCGGGCAACCAGATGGATATCTTCAAGCGCTCGCTTTATGCTCGTTATCTGCAGGCCCTCGATGTCAAAGCCGAAGTCCCGGAAAACGGCTACATGGGCAATTACATGGTTGACATCGCCAACGAAATCATCGCGGAACACGGCAATAAATTCCAGAAACTGACCGAAATTGAAGCCCTGGCGCAGCTCGGTGGCATCGGTATTAAAAAGGTCATTGATAAAATTCAAAAAGACCTCAAACAACTGCGGGTGGAATTCGATGTCTGGTTCCGCGAACAGAGCCTCTACGAGAACGGGCAGTATCACAAAGTGTTGGCGATACTGCGTAAAGGCGGGTTCCTGGCGGAAAAAGAGGGCGCCACCTGGTTTGTTTCCACCAATTTGGGCGAAGACAAGGACAATGTCGTGGTCCGCAGTAACGGCATGCCGACCTATTTTGCCACCGATATCGCCTATCATTACAACAAATTTGTCGAACGTAATTTTGATAAAGTCATTGATATCTGGGGCGCCGACCATCAGGGCCATGTGCCGCGCATGAAAGCCGTCGTGGCGGCAATGGGCATCGATCCCGAACGCCTGCAAATTATCATCCATCAGATGGTGACCTTAAAACGCGGCGGTGAACTGGTGCGCATTTCAAAACGCACCGGTGACCTGATTACACTGGAAGAAGTGATGAACGAAGTTGGCGTCGATGCCTGCCGCTTCCTGTTGCTAGCCCGCAGCGCCTCCAGCCAGATGGACTTCGATATGGAACTCGCTAAGAAACAGTCGCAGGAAAATCCGGTTTATTATGTCCAGTATGCGCACGCCCGGATTTCCAGTATCATGCGCCTGGTAGAAGAAAAAAATATCAATTTCAGCGGCGGCGATACCGGTCTGCTGACCGCGGAATCGGAATTGACGCTAATACGTAAACTTTTAAATTTCCCGGAACTGCTTGAAATGGCGACCATCACTTCAGAGCCGCATCATCTCGCTTATTATGCGCAGGAGCTGGCAACCACTTTCCACGCGTTTTATAAAGACTGCCGTGTGGTCACTGACGATGAAGCGCTGACCAAAGCCCGCATCAAGCTAGTAATGGCCAGCAAAATCGTCCTGGCGAAAACCCTGCATTTAATGGGTATGACCGCCCCCGAAAGAATGTGATGCTGAGGCATCATACTGAGCGAGTTTTCAACGAGCGAATATATCTACACCGCAGCATCATCCTGAGCGAGCCTTTAAAAAACTAAGTTCAGAGTGATCTGTATATTTCCCGGCGCTGTCCGATGCGAACGATAGTGACAAGTTTCCGGCTGTCATCTATGCAATAAACGACTCTGTAATCTCCCTGCCTCACGCGCCACAAGCCCGCACTTTTAATTTTTTCAACGCCTTTGGGTCTTGGGGAATCGGGTAACGCCTTGACCGTTCTCAAAACCGCATTAAAGTCGCGAGCCGGTAATTTATCAAGAGAACGTTGTGCCAGGCGCCGCAGTTCGATTTTATACATTACTTTGAAGTATTACCTTTATCTTTTCTCGATTGCAGGTAGGCTTCCAACGACATTGAACCTTCGGCATTGTTTAAAGACGCCAGCCCTTCAGTTGCGTCAATTTCGTCTTCCAGTTTGGCAATAATCGCCTCAGTAAACCAATCTTTCATGGTCTCGCCTTTCAACGCAGCAAGTGCTTTTACCCGTTTACGGACTTCCGGGTCAATGTCTAAAAAATATCTGGGTCTTTTCATTGTGCCGCTCATGCTTCTCCCCTTGATTGGCTATGAATACTATAATAATAGCAATAATAGCCAATATTATCAAATAATTTTATATTTGTTTCGAATTTAGCGTTTCGCGCTTCGAATTTACTTGATTACAAGGTACTGAGCCTTAGCGAATGTATTGAAACTTGAATTTTGATTATTAAATAGCTTCATTTCTTGTCCTGTCATTATGTTTGTGTTAAAGTTTTCATAATGAGGTTGGACTGAATATGAAGAAACGGGTATTTTCCGGCGCGCGTCCCACTGCCAGGCAGCATATCGGCAATTTACTGGGCGCAATTGATAATTATGTCAAACTGCAGCAGGAATACGATGCCATTTACTGCATCGTTGACATTCATTCCCTGACGACACTCCAGGATACCCATAAAATTCAGAGCTACATCAATGCCCTGGCTCTCGATTGGCTGGCCGCCGGACTGGACCCGCAGAAGAGCATTATCTTCGTGCAGTCGCATGTCCCCGAAGTCACCGAATTGCAAACCTATCTGGGGATGCTGACGCCGTTAAGCTGGCTGTTGCGCGTGCCCACTTTTAAGGAAAAAGCCAAGGCCCAGCCGGATAACATCAATTACGGACTGGTCGGCTACCCGGTCTTGATGACTGCAGATATCGTGTTGTATAAAGCTGAAGTTATCCCCGTCGGGGAAGACCAGCTGCCGCACATCGAACTGGCCAGGGAGATTGTCCGCCGATTCAATACCCAATTCGGGGAAACTTTCCCGGAACCTATCGGCAAACTGACCAGTTTCCCCTCGATTCCGTCGCTGACCGGCAAAGGCAAAATGAGTAAATCCGAGGAAGGCTCGACCATTGATATCGCCCATACCGCGGAGGAAACTGCCGCCCGGATTATGACCGCCGTCACCGACCCGGACCGCAAATTCCGCAAAGACCCGGGGCACCCGGAAATCTGCAACATCTACACCCTGCACAAATATTTCACGCCCGCCGAGGTCGAAAACATCGGTATTGAGTGCCGCAAAGCCAGCATCGGCTGTGTAGACTGCAAAAAATTGCTGGCCCAAAATATGAATCAGGCGCTGGCGCCAATCCGGGCCAGACGCGCCGAATTGGCCGCTAAACCGGGCTATGTCAAAGAAATCCTGGATGACGGCGCAAAACGTGCCCGCGTTATCGCGCAGCAAACGATGCAGGAAGTCCGCCAGAAAATCGGGCTGTAGTTAAATTTCTATTATAAGTCAACCGTTGAATTTATAAACGCACTAAATATCAAACAGCGATTATTTTTTAGAATTTTGTAAGGGAGTTAAAAAGTGGCGACAACGAAAGAATTACTGGATGAATACGAGCAGAAACGCAAGAAAATTGCGGAGATAGCGCCGGATGCCCTGGAAAAACGTCATAAGGGCGGGCAGTGGACGGCCCGGGAACGTATCGAATATTTCTTTGACAAAGGCACCTTCACCGAAATCGGCATGTTCATTACGCACCGCACCACCGCTTTCGGTCTGGATAAAAAAGAAATCCCCGCCGACGGCATCGTCACCGGCTTCGGCAAGGTCAACGGCCGGTATGTCGTCGCCGCGGCCGAAGATTACCTGGCGATGGCCGGCACCTTCGGCGAACAGCACGGTAAAAAATTATCCTATGCCATTGATTTCGCCAAGGAAAAAGGCTGGCCGTTCGTCGGCATGAACGATTCCGGCGGCGCCCGCTTGCAGGAGGGCATGGATACGCTCGAAGCCTACGGTTGGGCATTCCGTTCGCAAATTCTGGCCTCCGGCGTCATCCCCCAGATTGCCATCCTGATGGGCCCCTGTCTCGGCGGTCAGGCCTATCATCCGGTGATGCAGGATTTTGTGATTCAATGTAAAGAAACCGGTTTCATGGGCATTGCCGGCCCCGCTTTTGTGCAAACCCAGCTAGGTGAAAAAATCAGTCTGGAAGACCTCTCCGGCTATAAAGCCCATGCCGTCAAATCCGGCTGCACCCACATTGTTGCCGCCGATGAAAAAGACGCCCTCGAAAAAGCGAAAGCGCTGCTCGCCCTGTTACCGGCGAACAATATGGAAAAAGCGCTCGTCGTAGCCACTAAAGACGATCCCAACCGGGAATGCCCGGAATTGGATACGATTATCCCGGATAAAGCCACCGCGCCCTATAATATGATGAAAGTAATTAAGGCCATCGTTGACGACGGTGTTTTCTTTGAGACACTGGGGCTCCATGCCACTAGCGTCATCACCGGTTTTGCCCGCTTCAACGGTCGGACCGTCGGTATCTTCGCCAACCAGCCGATGCAGGCTGCCGGCGTCATCACCATTGACGCCGCCGATAAAGGCGCCCGTTTCATCCGTTTCTGCGACCTTTTTAATATTCCGGTGGTTGCCCTCGGGGACTGCCCGGGTTACATGATCGGTTCGGAACAGGACTGGAAAGGTATCCTGCGGCACGGCGCCAAGCTGCTCTTTGCCTGGGCCGATGCCACTGTCCCGCTGATTTCCGTGATGCTGCGTAAGTCTTATGCCGGCGCGCACTTCGGCATGCTGGATAAATCCATCGGCGCCGATTTTGTGCTGGCCTGGCCCACCGCCCGTGTTACCATCGTCGGGGCGGAAACAGCCGCTAGCGTCATTTTTGCCCGCGAAATCCGCGATTCCAAGACCCCGGAAGAGACCAAAACGCAGCGCATCAAAGAATACAGCGACCTGTATGAGAATGCCTACGTCGCTGCCGACCGGGCCTGCGTGGACGAAATCATCATGCCGCACGATACCCGCAAAATGATTAACCGCACGCTGGACATCCTGGAAGAAAAGAATAAAAATAATAAGGCGTTCAATAAACGGGTCTGGCGCAAATACGCAAATATTAATTTATAGCGCCGAATTTTAAGTAACAAGGGCTTCGAGAAATGCACGTCTCTCTCCCCGTTAGGGAGAGATTAAGAGAGAGTTGAAATGGAAACTGAGAGCCGATAGCTATTATCAAGGAGCACCACTATCGAAATTATTCCGGCCGTAGACATCAAAGGTGGCAAATGCGTCCGCCTCTACCAGGGCGATTATAATCAGGTAACACAGTTTTCTGACGACCCGCTGGACGTGGCCCTGAAATGGCAGGCGCTGGGCGCATCGCGCCTCCATGTTGTTGATTTGGACGGTGCCGCCAGCGGCCAATCTGAAAACCAGGATATCGTCCGGAATATCGCCAGCGTGATGCTGATACCCACCCAGTTGGGCGGCGGTATGCGCGATATCGATACCATTCACAAAATGCTCACCCTGGGCATCGAGCGCGTCATACTCGGCACGGTGGCCGTGGAAAATCCTGTACTGGTTGAAGCCGCCTGCAAACGCTTCAATGACTATATCATCATCAGCATTGACGCCCGGGACGGGTTTGTCGCCACCCGCGGCTGGGTGCAGGAAACTCAGCTGACCACTGTAAAATTTGCGCAGCAAATGATCAACCTGGGTGCCCGGCGTTTTATTTATACCGATATTGTCCGTGACGGCACGCTCACCGAACCGAATTTTAGCGCTATTTCGGAATTGGTCCAGAGTACTAAATTACCGGTGATTGCAGCTGGCGGGGTCACTTCGATACTGCACCTCAAAATGTTGAAGCAGCTCGGGGTGGAAGGCACCATTGTCGGCAAAGCGCTTTACACCGGCGATATTAAATTAAAAGAAGCCATCGCCGAACTGAATAGGTAGTTTTTAACCTAATCCCTCCGTATCTTCTTTTCGAAGAGGAGAACTTTCATTTCTCCCTCCTTGTTAAGGAGGGATTAAGGGAGAATTCAGAGTCAACAAATGGAAAATAAAAAGAAGGACCTCAACTACGATACTAAAGGCCACACTGGCGCCTGGAACTGCTACTTCTAAAAAATAAAATAAGTTCGTTGTTCTTATTGGCACCCTTCCTCTGAAGGGCCTGTGCCTCACCTTAAATCGTCATTGCGAGGAATCCGCCCCAAGGGAATGACGAAGCAAACTCAGGGCGGAGTAGGCGTTGCGGTATCTTGAGATTATAACAACCCTAAAATTTTTACAGGTGTCGCATAACCTATGGATTATCAAATCATTGAAAAACTCCCTTCTCCCGAAGATTACAATCAGCTCCGCCAATTGGTCGGTTGGGGCACTTATGAACGTGATGTCATTGAGCAGTATTTGCCCAATTCTCTTTATTTTGTGTGCGCCGTGAAAGATGGCGAAATTATCGGCATGGCCCGCATTATCGGTGACGGCGGTATCGCTTGTTACATTCAGGACGTCATCGTCAAACCGGATTATCAATGGCATGGAATCGGCACTCAGCTGATGGACAAAATCATGGACTATATCCATACCCACGCCAATAACAATTCTGTCATCGGCTTAATGGCCGCCAAAGGGAAAGAGCCTTTTTACGCACGATACGGTTTTTCCGTCCGGCCGGACGATAAAACGGGCAGCGGCATGACGATGTGGTGGAAAACCGAAAAATCAGTAAAATTTCCTCCAGCCGTTTCCTGGCAAAACTCCCCAACCACACGTTAATTGAAACCTGACAACTGACTACTGGTAACTGACCACCGTTAACTCTTTTTATTGACTTTATTCCCATATTATGTTATTTTAGCTTTGATGATAAGACAAACCCTCGCCCTCACACTTACGGGAACATACTCGGGAAACTGAGTGGGTTTGTCTCTGTTTGCGCGGAGGCCGTCCACACAGGGCGGCTTTTTTAGTTATTGCGCTGAGTGCTGATCGCTTTTTAAAGGATAAAAACAATGGTTGAAAAATATAATCCCAGAGAAATCGAACAGAAATGGCAGAAAATCTGGGAAGATGAAAAACTCTATGCAGTAAAAGAAGACAGCGCCAAACCGAAGTGGTACGCGCTGACGATGTTCCCTTACACCTCAGGCGACCTCCACATCGGCCATTGGTATGCAATGGCTCCCTCCGACGTTTATGCCCGTTTTAAGCGGCTTCAGGGCTTTAATGTCATGCATCCCATGGGATTCGACTCCTTCGGACTGCCCGCGGAAAACGCCGCCATCAAGAAAGGCATTCATCCCGGGACATGGACTTATCACAACATTGACAACATGCGCAAGCAGTTGAAAACGATGGGCTCGATGTACGATTGGAGCCGCGAAGTCATCACCTGCGACCCGGAATATTACAAGTGGACGCAGTGGTTTTTTATCAAACTCTTTGAACATGATTTGGCCTACCGCAGCAAATCGCCGGTCAACTGGTGTCCCAAATGCCAGGTGGTTTTAGCCAACGAACAGGTTGAAAACGGCCTCTGCTGGCGCTGCGAAACTCCGGTCGTTAAGCGCGACCTGGAGCAGTGGCTTTTCCGCATTACCAAATACGCCGACGAACTGATGGAACACAAAGACATCGACTGGCCGGAACGGATTCAAATCATGCAGCGGAACTGGGTCGGCAAGAGCTACGGTACCGAAATTTCTTTCGGTCTTGACCATCACGGCGTCGCCGAGAAAGAAATCAAAGTCTTCACTACCCGTCCCGATACCGTTTACGGCGTCACCTTTATGGTTTTAGCCCCGGAACATCCCCTCGTGGCTAAAATCACAACTCCTGATAAAAAAGCCGAAGTCGAAGCTTATGTCGCCCTCACCCGCCGTTTTACCGATATCGAACGCCTTTCCACCGAAAAGGAAAAAGACGGCGTGTTCACCGGTGCTTATGTCACCAACCGCCTCACCGGTGATAAAGTCCCCGTCTGGATTGCGGACTATGTCCTGGCTAGCTACGGCACCGGCGCCGTCATGGCCGTGCCCGCGCATGACGAACGTGATTTTGCTTTCGCCAAAAAATACAATATTCCGATTAAGGTGGTCATTGCCGGTCCTGACTGGAAAGGCGAAGAACTGACCGCAGCCTATGTTGAAGACGGCATGATGATTAATTCCAAACAGTTCGACGATATGAACAACCGCGACGGAATCAAAGCGGTCACCGAATACCTGGAAACCAAACACTGGGGCAAAGGTACTATCAGCTACCGCATGCGCGACTGGCTGATTTCCCGCCAGCGCTACTGGGGTGCGCCCATCCCGATGATTCATTGTCCTAATTGCGGCATTGTGCCGGTGCCAGAAAAAGACCTGCCGGTTTTATTGCCGGAAGAAGCGGAATTTAAGCCGACCGGCGAATCGCCGCTGAAATATAACGAAAAATTCGCCAACACCACGTGCCCGAAGTGCGGCGGTCCGGCCAAACGCGAAACTGATACCATTGACGGGTTCCTCTGCTCCTGCTGGTATTTCCTGCGCTACTGCAGCCCGCACGACAGCGAAGCGCCTTTCGACCCGCAGCAGATGAAATACTGGATGCCGGTGGATATTTATACTGGCGGCGCCGAACATGCTGTCATGCACTTGCTCTATGCCCGCTTTTTCACCAAGGCTATCCGGGATATGGGCTTGATTGATTTCGGCGAACCTTTTAAAAAGCTCTTCAACCAGGGCATTATCGTCGCCGACCACCAGAAAATGAGTAAATCCAAGGGCAATGTCGTCAATCCCGATGCCTACGTCAACGAGTTGGGCGCGGATACCGTGCGCGCTTACATGATGTTCCTCGGGCCGTGGGAACAGGGCGGCGAGTGGTTCGATACCGGCATCAGCGGTGTCGCCCGCTGGCTGAACCGTGTCTGGAACATAGTCACGGAAGAATATGCGCCGCAAACTGCCGATGCCCAGGCCGCGAAGGAACTGGAGCGGTTTACCCATCAGACCATCAAGAAAACAACAATTGATATGGACCGCCTGCGCCTGAATACGATGATTGCTGGCCTGATGGAATTCACTAATTACCTGAATAAAGTCAAAGAATCCGCTAATGTCTCCCCGCAGGACTGGCAAAAGAGCATCGAAGCGCTGGTGATTATGATTGCGCCCACCGCGCCGCACCTGGCGGAGGAATTATGGCACCTGCTGGGGCACAAAGAAAGCGTCCACAATCAACGCTGGCCGCTTTGGGATGAAGCACTGGCCAAAGAGGATGAAATCACGCTGGTGGTGCAGGTCAATGGCAAACTGCGCGACCGGCCTACCGTACCTGCTTCCATCACCGAAGAAGAAGCCAAAAAAATGGCCCAGACCAGCGAGAAAGTCCAGCCGTTCCTCCAAGGTAAAACCATCGTCAACGTGATTTACGTTCCCGGCAAGCTGGTAAATATCGTCGTGAAATGACAAGGGAATATCACCCTGAACGCAGTGAAGGCCGGAGCTTTAGCGTAGGTCCTTGAGCGCAGTCGAATAGGAGTCTCCCCGCCCATTATAACGGTTAAGGGCAACCTCTCTCCCTATTAGGAAGAGATTGAGAGAGAGTGCATCAATAAAAGTATTACAATCAGATAAGAGGGCATCAAAATGAAAATCGCATTTATCGGCGGGGGCAACATGGGGGAGGCAATCCTGGCAGCGCTGCTCAAGAAAAACCTGGCAATTGCCAAAGACATCACCGTCAGTGATGTCGCGGACATGCGCCGCCAGTACATCATGCAGAAATATATGGTCGCCGTCTCCGCTTTTAATGTGGAAGCCATCAACGGCAAAGATGTTGTCATCCTGGCGATTAAGCCGCAAACCCTCGGCAATGTCATGCCGGAATTTAAGGACCATCTCAAGGAAAACCAGCTGGTAATTTCCATCGTTGCCGGCGCCAGACTGAATAAACTGACCGAAGGCCTGAATCATCAGTCTATCGTCCGTTCCATGCCCAACACCCCGGCCCAGATTGGCGAGGGCATTACCATGTGGACCGCCACTCCAGAAGTCGCCGACCAGCAGAAGGAAACCGCCCGCATCATCCTCGGCGCGATAGGCAAAGAGTTTTATGCCAGTGATGAGGGCTGGCTGGACATGGCCACCGCCGTCAGCGGCAGCGGCCCGGCTTATCTCTTTTACTATATCGAAGCGATGACCGATGCCGCCGTCAAAATCGGCCTGCCGCGGGATACGGCCAAACAGATAGTACTGGGCACGGTGCTCGGCTCCGCACATCTGCTGGCGCAATCCGGTAAGGAACCCACCGAGCTCCGCAAGATGGTCACATCACCCGGCGGCACCACCGCCGAGGCAATCCAGACGTTTGAAAAGGAAGATTTTTCTGATATTGTCGCCAAAGCCGTTAAAGCCGCTTACGAAAAATCCCAGAAACTGGGCCAGGGCTAAGGTTTCTCATTCTGAGGATACGAAGTACCCGAAGAATCTCCCTGCGGTTCAAAAACATCCCGTAATGTAGGGGCGGGTTTCGAACCCGCCCGCCAATTCGTCTTGAACCAAAAGGACTTGCCTGTGGTCAATTGACTTTCTGTCCTTACCTCCACACCGGCAAAAGCTCGGAGACTATATTGAGTCGAGCTCAAGCGAGACGTAACCCACCATTCTGTCCCTGCATCCCCGGACATTAGCTTTCGTTTTTAAAGCAAACGTACGGCATATCAATAATCCCTGGTATCCAACCTACAAAAGGCCATTGCGAATCACTTTACGCTGGAATTCGCAATGGCCTTTATTTTTTATTTAAATGGGAATGATGGGAAAACCGCGATTTAGGGATGTAGTTTCTTGTACTTCGCCATCAGTTGTTCTTTGGTTTCTTTATGCGCAGGGTCAAGCTGGCAGGCTTCCACCGGGCAGACCTCGGCACACTTTGATGAATCGTGGGCACCGACGCACTCGGTACATTTATCGGGGTCAATCTGATAGGTGCTCGCGCCCTCACTGATTGCTTTGTTCGGACATTCGCCCTCACAAGCTCCGCAGCTGATGCATTCTTCCGTAATCTTGTACGCCATGAAATTCCTCCTCAATTATTTAACAAAATAATAAAACCCTAGAGCTTAATTTTCTTGCTCAGTACTTTTTCGGTCAAGGCAAGGGCTACATGCTTCGGCACCAGGCTGTGTACATCGCCACCCAGGTTCGCCACTTCCTTTAACAGGCTGGAACTGAGGAATTGATACTGCAAACTGGTCATCAGACACACCAGCTCCAGTTCCGGACATAACTCTTTATTCATCAGCGCCATTTCAAACTCGCGTTCAAAATCAGAAGACATCCGTAAACCCCGGACGAGTGTTTGCGCCCCGACTTTCCGGGCATAGTCCACGGTCATGCCGGTAAACGACTGCACTTCGATATTAGGATAGTTCTTCGTGGCTTCTTTGGCCATTTTCACCCTTTCTTCGGTGGTGAAAAGGATGCGTTTTCCGGCAGTGCTGTCATAAATGCCGATAATCAGCTTATCGAAAAGGCGCGACGCCCTGATGGCAATATCGAGGTGCCCGTTGGTAATCGGGTCGAAGGTGCCGGCATAAAGAGCCACTGTCATGCTGCATTCTCCTTGCGGTAAATCGAAATCGTACTGTCGCCGTGGCGGCGTTCTTTAAATTGTGTTAACATTCCGTAATTGGATTTCAATGGGAAACGCGACGAATGGGTCACCACCACCATTGAATCCTGATTTATCAATTTCGTGCCTGCGAGCTGTTCCACCACCTCATGGATCGAAGCATCCGGATAAGGCGGGTCCATGATCACGATACTGTACTCCTTGTCCAACGCGGAGAGGGCTTTCGCCGCAGCTATGCAGTAGACATGCGCTTGCGCGCTGAAATTAGTCTTCTCCAAGTTCATTTTGATTATAGCACAACATCTAGGCTCACGGTCAACAAAATCCACCCAACCCGCCCCCCGACTCAGGGCTTCAATCCCCATTGCGCCGCTGCCGGAAAACACGTCCAGCACCCGCGACCAGTCATCCGTGAGATTTTCCAGCATGGCAAATATCGAGCCCCGCACCAGATCCGTCGCCGGTCGGAGACCCGTCTCTGGGACTTTCAAATGCGTTCCTTTAGCCGTGCCCGTAATCACACGCAACATATGTTAATCGTAACGAAATTAAGCGAAAGCTGTCAAACCGGAGGAAAATACAATTTTCGCGCCCCGTGTCATAACCTCTGACGGTAGGGTGGGCAAAGCCCCCCACCCATTGCGAAGAATCCTTCCGCTGAAGGATGACCCGGTAATCTCACTGACTTACCCTGAAATTGTCAATCAAAGCCATTTTCGGTACTTGACGAAGTCAATGTTTGCAAAACAGGAAGAACACAGAAATCATGTATGTTGCTTACAATTTCACAGCTCGGCTAACAATATATGTCATCATATACTTACCGAGTGGGTCCAGCGCTTCCGCTTCGTCCTTATCTTCATAAAAACCGGTAATGACAAACCCGGCTGCAATCTGTCCGCCGATTTGAGTGTCTAATGTGTGGCTGAATTCCATCGGTTCGCCGTCGGCAATTCTTTTTTGTTTTTGCGCTGCGTCTAGGTCGGCGGCATCCGAATAAGGCAGTTTATACCGGACATGCAATTCGCCGGTGCGCTCCGCCAATTCCCAGTCGAACAGATAAACCGCCAGATTGGTGAAACCGGAGAGCAGCGCGCCGCCTTTACGCAATACCCGGTATGCTTCTTTCCAGACAGGGCGCACATCCGGCACAAAAGTGTTGGAGACGGGATGTACTATTAAGTCGAAACTGGAATCGCGGAACGTGCTCAGGTCGGCCATGTCCCCTTCGACGGTCCGGATTTTCAGGAAATCACGGGCGGCTACCGCCCTATCCGTCGCCAGCATCAGCGGCGAATTATCGAAAACGGTGACATCCGCGCCGGCTGCGGCTAAAATCGGCCCCTGTACGCCCCCGCCGGAAGCTAGGCAGAGCACCTTTAAGTCTTTCAGCGGTGGGAACCAGTCTGCGGGTACCGGGATGGTTGGCGTCAGGTTAAACCGCCAGTTCCCCGCTCTCGCCTGTTTAGTCGTTTCCGGACCGGCCTGAATCGTATATCTCTTCCCCTGTTTTACCTTATTGTCCCAGGCGATTTGATTGTATTTTCTGATATCCATTTTCCGCTTACGGCGGTTGTCCCGTCCTTTTCGCGTTATCCGGTCTTACTCAATCCATTGCTTGTCGGTTAATCCCAGCCTGCGGAAAACATCGTCTACATAGCGCAGGTAATAGTTGTAATTGAACAATGCTTCCAGTTCTGCGACGGTCAGGACCGCCATTACTTCCTTATCGGCTTTGAGTAAATTAATGAATTTCTTGGTGTCGCTCTTCCAGGTCACCATGGCGTTGCGCTGCACCAGCTTGTAAGCTACCTGGCGGCTCAAGCCTTTATCAATTAAAGCCAGCAAAACCCTTTGCGAGAACAGCAGTCCGCGGGTGATTTCCATGTTCTGTTTCATCCGCTTCGGGTAAACATTGAGCCCTTTCATCACGGAAGTAAAGACATTCATCGAATAATCCAGCGCCAGACAGGCATCCGGTAGGATAATACGTTCGGTGGAAGAATGGCTGATATCGCGTTCGTGCCATAAAGTGATATTTTCCAGTGACGTTACCGAATAGCCGCGGATTAATCTGGCCAGCCCGCAAACACGCTCGCACAATTCTGGATTTCGCTTGTGCGGCATCGCCGAACTGCCGGTCTGACCCGGACTGAACGGCTCTTCTACTTCACGCACTTCGGTTTTCTGCAATGCCCGGATTTCGGTCGCAAATTTTTCCAGGGAACTGGCGATGATGGCCAATGTGGTTACGAATTGTGCATGGCGATCGCGCTGTAGGACCTGGTTGGAAATCGGGGCCGGGGTCAGTCCCAGTTTATGGCAGGTCTTCTCTTCAACTTGCGGCGAAAGCGTGGCAAATGTCCCGACCGCACCGGATATTTTCCCCACCGAGATTATTTTCCGGGCTTCCGCCAGGCGGTGTTTGTTGCGGTTCATTTCTTCAAACCAGATGGCCAGTTTTAGTCCGAAAGTAATCGGTTCGGCATGCACGCCGTGCGTGCGCCCCGCCATCGGCGTATTCTTGTATTTAATCGCCAGTCCCGCCAGTTCCGCGGTCAATTCTTTGATATCGGCCGCTAATATGTCCGAAGCTTCCATCATCTGCAAGCTTAAGGCGGTATCCATCACGTCGGAAGACGTCATCCCCAGGTGGATGTAGCGCGATTCTTCCCCGATACTTTCGGCCACTGTATTCAGAAAAGCCGTTACGTCATGGTGTGTTTCTTTCAGGATTTCGTCCATCCGTTTCAAATTGACGCGGGCCAGCTTGATTTTCGGTATCGCCGAGCGCGGCACCACGCCTAATTGCGCCCAGGCTTCACAGGCGGCAATTTCCACTTCCAGCCATTTGTTAAACTTGTTTTCCTCCGACCAGACGGCCTTCATCGCCGGCCGGGAATAGCGCTCAATCATTTGCCGTCTCCTTGCAGTTTATTCCGGTATGCATCATATGCCTTTCTGATATTATCATATTTTAAGCCGAGAATCTCGGCCGCCAGGTAAGCTGCATTTTTAGCGCCCGAGGAACCGACCGCCACACAGGCTACCGGTATCCCGCCGGGCATTTGCACGATGGAATACAGCGCGTCGATACCTTTTAGTTCGCCGCTCGGCAGCGGCACCCCGATGATGGGAATCGTCGTCCAGCTGGCCAGCACTCCCGGCAAATGCGCCGCCCCGCCGGCCGCTGCGATAATCACTTCCAGTCCTCTCTCCCGCGCCGTCTGCCCGTATTGCCGGGCCTTGTCCGGCGTCCGGTGCGCCGATATCACATTCACTTCATGATCAATGCCCATTTCTTTCAGGATTTCCAGCGTCGGCTGCATTGCCTCCGCGTCCGATTTTGAACCCATGACCACACCAACTAAAACCATATTAGCCTCCGGCTTTTTAAATTCTAATTTTGAAATCCTAAATGCTAAATAATACCAAAATACCAATTATTCAAAATTGTACTATTTTTTATTTGTAAATTATTTAATAACTTTGAATTTGTTTAGGATTTCGATATTGTATTTAGGATTTAAACAACGCGATATCTTTTCTGTACTGGCACCCTTCAAAATGGATTCGGGAAATATTATTGTAAACTTTTTCCCGTGCCTGCGCAATCGTTTTCCCCATCGCCACCACCGTCAACACCCGCCCGCCGTTAGTCAGCACTTCCCACGGCGCCGCCCCGACTTTAGTGCCGGCGTGGAACACCGTGACGTCGCTGTCCACATCCAGCAGGCCACTGATGGGCAATCCCGTCTTGTAACTGCCCGGATACCCACCGGATGCCATCACCACCCCAACGCAGGCTTCATTGGAAACCTCAATCTTAATCTGATTCAGTTTACCTTTGATTACCGCCATTATTATGTCAACCAAATCGGTCTTCAACCGCGGTAAAATGACCTGGGTTTCCGGGTCCCCGAATCGCGCATTAAATTCCACCACGCTCGCCTTCCCCTGATTCACCATCAGACCGCCGTAAAGTACGCTGCGGTATTGCCGGCCTTCCTGTGCCATGGCCTTAATCGTGGGTTGCATTATTGTCTCCATCACCTGCTGCTGCAGCGACGGACTGTCAAAAAGCGGTGGGCTGTAACTGCCCATGCCGCCGGTGTTCGGCCCTTTATCGGCGTCGTTCACCCGCTTGTAATCGCAGGCGGAAACCATCGGTAAAACATTCACCCCGTCGCTGAACGCGAAATAGCTCATTTCCCAGCCGGGCAGGAATTCCTCCACCAGCACCTGATTGGCTGCCGCACCCAGTTTTTTATCCTGCATGAATTCAGTGAGTGCCGCCAGTGCCTCCTCCTTCTTCATGGCAACAACAACGCCCTTGCCGGCTGCCAGTCCGTCGGCTTTAATCACAATCGGCGGCTTCTGCTGCTGCACGTACTGTTTCGCCTGTGCGTAATCGGAAAAACTGACGCTTGTGGCACAGGGAATGTTGTATTTCTGCATCAGCGCTTTGGAAAAAACTTTGCTGGATTCGATTTCTGCCGCCAGCTTGCTGGCCCCGAAAATCGGGAAGCCGAGGCTTTCAAAATGGTCGACAATTCCTTCGGCCAGCGGCACTTCCGGACCCACCACCACCAGGTCGATGTTCTTCTGCTGCGCTGCCTTGGTCAGCGCCTTGATATCGTTGGCCGGAATGTCAATGTTCTGTGAAATCCGCGCCGTGCCGGCGTTTCCCGGTGCAGTATATAATTCTTTGATTTTTGGGCTCTGAGCTAACTTCCAGATAATCGCATGCTCCCTGGCACCGTTTCCAACAACCAGAACTTTCATCGGGGCCTCCTCTTGAAAAGTAATTTTCAGCATTCTCTCCCCTTCCCGAGGGGAGATTAAGAGGAATAATCTTAATCCCCTTTTCAGAAACTAAAGACAAAGTCCAATAGGACCTACTCCCATTCAATGGTTGACGGGGGTTTGGACGTGATGTCGTAAACTACGCGGTTTACTGCCGGCACCTCGTTCACAATCCGGTTCGAGATGCGGGCCAGCACATCGTAAGGCAGGCGCGCCCAGTCGGCGGTCATTGCGTCTTCGCTGGTCACTGCCCGGATTCCCACCAGATAGCCGTAAGTCCGGTGGTCGCCCATTACGCCCACCGACCGTACATCGGTCAAAACGGTAAAGCTCTGCCACAACTGTCGGTAAAGGTTCGCTTTCTTGATTTCCTCCATGAAAACAAAGTCGGCGGAACGCAATATTTCCAGTTTTTCCGGCGTCACTTCGCCGATGACGCGGATTGCCAGTCCCGGCCCCGGGAAAGGCTGCCGCCAGACCATTTCTTCCGGCAGCCCCAGTTCCAAACCCACTTTCCGGACCTCGTCCTTAAACAGGAACCGCAGCGGTTCAATCAGTTTCAGTCTCATCTTGGAAGGCAGCCCGCCGACATTATGGTGCGTTTTGATTTTCGCCGAAGCCGAACTGCCGGACGAAGCGCTTTCGATGACGTCGGGATAAAGCGTGCCCTGCGCCAGAAAGTCCACTTTCCCCAGTTTGGTCGCTTCTTCTTCAAAAATATTGATAAATTCCAGGCCGATATTTTTCCGCTTCGTTTCCGGGTCAATGACTCCTTTCAGCTGGTTTAAAAACCGTTCAGTGGCATCAACATAAATAATATTCATGCCCATATTCAGCCGGAAGGTGTTGAATGTCCTTTCCACTTCTTCGCGCCGCAACAGACCGTTATTCACGAAAATACAGGTCAGCTGGTTCCCGATGGCTTTATGCAGCAAGGTTGCGACCACTGACGAATCCACCCCACCGGAAAGCGCGCCGATAATCTTGCCGCTGCCCACCGTTGCCCGGATTGAGGCAATATTTTCATTGATAAAATTGCCGATGGTCCAGTTCCCTTTGCAGCCGCAAATGTTATTGGCGAAGTTCTTCAGGATTTCCTTCCCTTGCGGTGTGTGCACTACCTCCGGGTGGAACTGGATGCCATACATTCCTCTTTCATTACCGATGGCGGCGTTCGGCGTATTCTCGGTTTGCGCTAGCGCCCTGAATCCGGGCGGCATCTCCAGAATGCTGTCGCCGTGACTCATCCAGACCGTCAAAGACTCGTCCAGGCCGGCAAAAAGCGGCGAATGGCGGTCGCTAACGTGTAAAACCGCGTGCCCATATTCCCGCTTGGTGGATGAAATTACCTTGCCGCCAAGCTGGTAGGTCATGGCCTGCATGCCGTAACAGATGCCCAGCACCGGCAAATTACGCTCGTAAATATAGGATGGGGCCAGCGGCGCGCCGATTTCGTAGACGCTCGAAGGGCCGCCGGACATTATAATCCCTTTCGGCTTCAACGCTTCGATTTTTTCCCAAGGGGTATCGAAAGGCAGCAGTTCGCTGTAAACGTTGCATTCGCGGATGCGGCGGGCAATCAGCAGGCTGTATTGCGAACCAAAATCCAAAACCACGATTACTTCACGCTCGGCGGCCGGGATGGTTTGCGGGGTCAGCTGCGGCGCCACGCCGCCTTTCTCTTTGGCAATTTCCAGATAAGTGGTAATCTCAATGTCACCGCTCATTGCCACTCTCCCGGTCGGGGCGGGTCTCGGTTTATCGGATTCTGTGCTCATAATTTCCTCTATTTGATTGCAATCAATCTCTTTATTCTTAAAAATGTAATGATATTATAACCTAATTTTGAAAAAGTGGCACTGCATTAATTGAGCTGCCAAAATGAATTGCAGCGGCCCACTTAACCTGTAGTCCGGCTACTTTCCCGCCGACAGGCTGATAATGACGATTCCGGCGGTCAGATCCCGATGGCGGCAAATTTTATCAGGGCAGTTCTTCTCTGCAGCGGCTCATTCACGATGTTCGGGAAGAACCGGCTTAATATCAGGGAAAAAATAAAAACAAACACCGGCCGGATGTTTAAAATCGCGTTGACCAGCGACACCTGACCGAGCCCCATTGCTTTAAAAGCGACAATTGCCGAGGCAATCCCCACCAGCTGGTCGATTGTCACCAAACTGATTTTTTGTGTCCGCTGCGTCAGGTTTTTTAATTCCAGTAAATTCTTTTTACGTAGTGAATAAGCCAGCACCATGGTTCCGATACAGATGCCGGAGATTCCGAAAACATTCCGGAATGAAATCTGTTCCAATACGTATTTAAAGCCGATACTGCCGATCGCTCCCATCAAGGCCGCCAGCAATAATGCAAAGAAGGATTTATGCAACCTGGTTTTCCCGCCGCTATGCCCGAATTGTAAGGAAATCAGCACGGTGCCGGCCACCGTCATGATTACAACCAGCCACTGCCAGTAACCCAGTGTAGCGCTTAACAGCGGAATCGACAGCAGCGCGATAAAAATAGGGGAAGTGCTGATCACCGGAATCGCGCGGGACACTTCCCCTTTACGCAGGCTGTTCAATAAAATCAAGAAAGAACCGGCGTTAATCAGAGACCCGCCGATTGTTCCCAGAATATGCATGGTATCGACGTTATGCGGAAAAGGGAAGATCGCCAACAGGATACAGGCTACAGCTATTTGTGACACCCCCATCGGAATCAGGAAGGATGTCAGGCTGGGCATTTTTTTGGAAACGAGATAGCTGTCGAAAATGCTGCCAATGGAAGAAATAACGGCTGCCGCCAGGGCAGTGATAATCCAGGCCAATGTTGATGAACTCCTTTGTACTGATAGAGGGTGGAATAATGTCCGGTAGTTGGAACCTTATCCGTATAATCCGATAAGGACCACCCCGACTGTTATCATTGCAATTCCGAAAATTTTAGTCAGTATTGTTTTTTTCGTCATTTGCTCGGTGATAAATCCCGGATAGAACCGGCTGATTATCAGGGAGAAAATCAAAATAAATGCCGGCCGGATATTCATGATTGTCGAAACCAGGGCCACCGGCCCGCTGTGGATGGCGATGAACGATAAGATAATGCCCAGCGCAGCGATTGACTGGCTGCCGATTATCAACCCGATTTTCTGGTTGCGCTGCTCCATGTTTTTCAGGTCCAGCAGATTTTTTTTGCGGACCGAAAAAATCAGCGCCACCACCCCGATACAGATGCCGTTGATGGTGAAAGTATTCCAGATTGAGATAGTGTTCATCGCGTATTTGTAGGCGATATTTGAAACCGAAAATAGCAGCGCGGTAAATAACAGCAGCAGGAAAGATTTGTGCAGTTTGGTTTTCTGACCGCTGCCGCCGAAATGTAAAGAAATCAGCACCGCGCCGACTACCGTCAATAAAACCGCTAACCACCCGGTAAGGCTGATCATCTCGCCCAGCAGCGGCATTGATAACAGCGCCACAAATATCGGGAAACTGCTCGTGACCGGAATCACCCGGGAAACCTCGCCTTTTTGCAGGGCATTTAGCAAAATAACCAAGGCGACCGCATTTGCGATGCCGCCGCCGATGCCCGCCAGGACGTCATAAAATCTCGGCGCCGCGGGGAAGGGGAAAATTGCCAGCGCAATCAGCGCCGTCGCTATCTGAAAAACCGCCATTGTTAAAAAATAAGGCGATAAACCCGATAATTTTTTGGAGAGGATGTGGCTGTCGAAAATATTCGCGACGGAAATCGTAATTGCTGTGGCAAGTGAAGTAATTATCCAGAGCACTGTGAACACCAGTCCCTTTTAGTTCAACTCAACGTCAAAATCTCGCACTGCGGCGGGGAAATAACCGGAATCGCGGGCCGCTGCCCGTGATTATCCTTTGTACAGATACAGGGGAGAATCGTCGGTAATCAGTCTGCCGCCCCGTGCCGTCGCTTTCCGCATGTGTTTCGGCAGGGTAAACATCTGCATGTGGGTTAAGCCGTCATAGAACTCTAAGTCAGTGATGCCCCGCGCTTTAATTCGCTTATCCACTTCGGCCGGGGTCATCGCCGCCACATCCAACGTCATGGAAGCCACCGTAAACCCCCAGGGCCCGCCGAACGACGGGATATCCGCCTGGTAGATACTCACGATGGGGAAAATACTTTTTAGAGTGCGGCTGACCGCTTTTAGGTTCAGTAGTTCCGTATAGGAAGCACAGCCGGACTGCACTGAAATTACACCGTCTTTCGTCAGTTTACTCTGCACAATCTGATAGAATTCTTTAGTGTACAGCAGATAGGCCGGGCCTTTTTCCACCGGTTCCGTTAGGTCGATGATGATGACGTCGAATTTCTCGTCGCTTTCCGCCAGCCACTTGCGGGCGTCGGTGTTATAAACTTTGGAACGTTTGTCTTCGAAAGCGCCCGCCCCGTATTCCGGCAGGTATTTTTTACAGATTTTAATCACGTCGGCGTCAATATCCACCATCACCGCTTTTTTCACGGAGGGGTGTTTCAGGATTTCCCTCAGGGTCGCACCTTCCCCACCCCCGGCAATGAAAATCTTTTCCGGTTTCGGGTGGGCCAGCATCGGCGGGTGCACCAGCAGTTCATGATAAATGAATTCGTCCGTTTCGCTTGATTGAATCTTGCCATCCAGCACCAGCACTTTGCCAAAGACAGGGCTTTTCATTATCTCCAGCGTCTGATATTTAGTCTTGCCGGAATATATCGTGCCTTCATATGCGTGCAGCTGTAACAGATGCGGATTTACTTCGTCAAAAAACCATTTCGAAAATTCGATTTCCATTATTCCCTATCCTTTTGCTTTCTGTTTGGCGTCAATGATGCCGCGGTCCATCAGCACGATGGAATGGGTTTGGGGTTTCAGCCTAGCGACGAGTACTTCTGCAGCTTTTTCCGGTTTCACGCGGGTACCGCAGGTGAAAATATCCGCCCCCGCATAGCCGTGTTCCGGCCAGGTGTGTACCGTCAGATGGGATTCGGCAATGATGATGACGCCGCTGACACCCTGCGGACTAAACTGGTGAAACGATTCCCCGAGGACGGTGGCGCCAGATTCTTTGGCCGCCGCCAGCATTATTTCTTTGATAAACACGATGTCATTGAGAAGCTTGTAGTCACAGCCGTTTAACTCCAGAAGTAAATGTTTCCCTAAAGCTTTCAATCACCCGTCCTCCAGAGATTACTTGCGCGAAGTCTCAAATTCGTTGTAATCAAGACACAACCTTAATTCTAATGAAAAACCCCGTTTTTAGCAATATAGATTTTGCAACCGTAATCCGTGAATACTTAATAAAAAATAGAGCTAACCAGATTCGCCGTTATAATCACCTTCCAGGTGCTTGAAAAATGTATTACTCTGTAATACCATACACGTATGGCCAAAATAGTAGTGACATTCAAATTAGAAGATGGAATTTACTCTAAGCTTAAGGTGATAGCTGAGAAGGAAGGCAGGGGGATATCAGAAATTATCAGAGAGTCTTTAACCGACTGGCTACAGAATAAAAAACATGTTTCTACACCCGACTTTATTACCTTTATAAAGGAGCAAAAGAACGTCGGCAAAAGCTGGTCAGAGATATCCTCTCTCGTACTTGAACAATACGGGATTTCTTTCGACAAAGAGCAATTGAAATCTCTTTTGAGGTAAGGGTTGAGTATTATAGTGTAATACCAAACTGAAGCCAATTATTTGTATTCACGGATTACGGATCTGAAAGGTGAAAGAGGATTATCTCCATGCAAACATCCCGTTATTTACATAGCCGATCAGCGGCAGTTAACCGACATAGTTTCCTTCAGCCAAATTGAATAATTATGCTTTATTGTCATCTGATTCTTGCTTGAATCGGGGCAGTTTTCCTTTGTTAATGTGTAATAATGCCAAACCAACACTCAAAACTATGATTGCCATAACCAATGCCACTACTCCCACTAGCGTTGTCGTATTCGACCAAAAACCATCCGGGAAGAGCGTTATCATATGGTCGCCAGGCGGGAACTGCCAGTTGCCTTCCGGAAAGAATATCTCGTGGAAGGTGATAAAAAATGAGTTGAAGCTAGTCACGACGAAAATGCCTAAGAAGCATATCACAGCTACAGTTAAGCCCCCACCCCATGCCGCACCCAGTCCAATGTCTCTCCGCCCATTACGTTTACTCCATATAACATTGGCCAGAATATAAACTAGCGAGTAAATCGCGGCGAATAATAATAAACCATAATCCACCCAAATCAGGTCTTTAACAGCTTTCATGTGTAGGATGTCGGCCTGGTTATAAAGAGGTCCCTTCACTCCGTTGTTGTAGGTGACATTAATGTCCAGATACTGCTGGTGGGGATCATTAAAATAAGCAATTAACTTACTGGCGGAAATGTTCAGTTCTGCGGAGGATATTCCGAGAGCTTGACCTACATCATACTTCACAAAACCATTTTCGTAAATCCACAGGTTGTTAAAAGCCCAGGCGATCGTACCAGAGAGCAGCAGGATAGGGATTAAGATAATAAAAATCCAACGAGTCAATAGACGTATTACATTCATTCTTTAATTATACAGCTATACAGGCTAATAGGTAGAACCGCTGCAATACAAATCTTTCATACAAACAAATAGTATCATCGTCTTGATAATTTTGGTGAAAATCATAAATCTACCTGATGCTCAACAGGCTCTTATTCCAGTTCAGTCGGTTGCCACGCTGTCACTATTCTCCTTCTCGTTTTTGGGTGTCTCGACTCTTATGTTTCAAATGTATCGAAAAAATATTAATTGCATGAAGCCCCTATTAACGAGTAATATTTTTATTGAAAATAGGAAGGGTCACAGCATTAGGAGCTTGTTTCATCATTATCTATGAAAATGAGTAATCGTGAAGAATCACCTTGCTTAATGGAACATATTAAAGCCCTGGAAAACCAAAACAGTTCTGCCAGAGGCCAATATATTCAAAACACCCTAAAAAGGTTCGATATTAAATCTGCAATACAAAATTGCCATGTTCCGCAGATCAATAACATTATTGTTAATTTTTCACCAGGTTTTGAAAAAAAACATTTAATTATTTCCGCCCATTATGATGTGGTAAAAGGAAGTCCTGGTGCCAACGATAATGCATCCGGAGTGTCAGTCCTTCTTGGATTATGTCAGGAGCTAAGTGGTATCAAAGCTCCGGTGAAAATAGTGTTCTTTGATCGCGAGGAAGCATGGATCCGAACTCCAGTACTGCGTCTGGGGCTCCTGGGCTCGCTTTGCTATGCATTCACAACTAACATGAGAAATATTTCAGCGGTTTATAATTTGGAGTTCTGTGGGGTAGGAGATTATTTAGCTATTTGGCCAATTGCTCACAAAGAAAGCACTCTTAGCGCGTTTAAGCAAATCACCGCGGCGGCGAATCGAATAGGATTACCATTTAAATCCGCTCATATCCCTTGGATGTTGATGAGTAGTGACCACTTGGCATTTAGATTGAGGGGGTTCCCCAACGCGCTTACTTTATCATTACTCCCTTCCGATGGAATACAGGCAGTTGAAAAAACATTGGCTGGAACAAATCCATATAACCTTATATTCCGCCACCGCCCAATAATGCCTGAGCCTCTGAGTGTTGTTCACACTTCCAAAGATACATCATCGAATCTGAATGAAAAATCCTTAAACCTAATGCGTACATTGTTGCTAGAAGTCATTCGACACCATGCGTTACCGGTTGGGATTAATACTTCATAGCATAACTCTATTGTGGGCTAGTTTTTAGAGGTGGTAGTATTTAAGAAATTAATAGCATCTTGAGCAGTATTAACTTCGACAACTGTGATGTTTTTTGCAACAGCCTGCGCGTCTGCGTAATTAGCCGAGGGCACCAGGAAGTATTGGGCTCCGGTTCGCTCTGCGGCTACTACCTTTTGTTGAACACCCCCTATTTCTCCCACATTCCCAT
>Ga0326727_10006219_pt1 | contig 33002 bp, 31 predicted proteins | sample MB2enrmetagenome_FD_207643 | JGI IMG/M metagenome (GOLD analysis project Ga0326727, IMG submission 207643) | Lab enriched peat soil microbial communities from McLean, Ithaca, NY, United States - MB29MY | ecosystem: Environmental > Terrestrial > Soil > Wetlands > Peat | place: USA: New York...
CGATCGTGCAACGGGCGAACTCAAGTGGACCGGCACCCGTGTGGACCTTATCTTCGGTTCGAACTCCCAGCTCCGGGCAATCGCGGAAGTCTATGCCTCTGACGATTCGAAGGAGACTTTCGTGAAAAACTTCGTGGCGGCGTGGAACAAGGTGATGAACCTTGATCGCTACGACCTTGCCTGAGCTCAGCGGAAAAGAGAGCTGTCAACCTGGTACGTGACCCCCGTTCCGGTTGTTGGGATCGGCAAAAACGGAGGTGGCACTTTTCTTGGCTCGCGCGAGCCGGAGCGCGAGCCCTCTCGCTCTGCTAGGGTCTTAATCGCCGAAGTCACCGAGTAGATTGGAAGCTTTCGGTCGAGCACTGGAATCGATAAGACCATCAGGGTGCTCGATCGCGCTTCTTAGCTTAGAAACGACCGTTAGCTTAAGCCTCTATCTGTGGGCAGATCAGAACGGTAGTGAGGCACAACTCCGCTGGTTCTGATTTGAGCGAAAGCAGACGCCCCGAATTGGTCTAAGACCACGGAAAACCGGTTAGAGCCTGGTCATCGATTGCGGCTGAGGCCCGCGATGTAATCGTTATCCCTGCAAGGACTGCAAACCACGCCGCATTGGCAGGAATGTGCAAGTTGAAGTCCCACAAGCTGTGCACTAGAATGCCACAACACCCAATGGCGGCTGCCGATCGAATCCAGCTAGCTTGGGATTGAAGGGGTTGCCCCCAATCTCGAAAGGCTTCGAGGAAAAATAGCGCCAGCGCGCAGAGAATGAGCAGTGCCCCAACCAGCCCGGTCTCAGCTAACGCCTCGATATAATCGTTATGCGCGTGATCGATCCAATCGTCACTGGGAAAACTCTGGTAGTGTGGGTAAGCAATCTCGAAAGCTCCCAGACCAACGCCCAGGACGGGATGGTCACGCCACATGCGAAGCGTATCAAACGCCATGATCTTGCGGCGACCGGCCCACTCCACCCGGGCCGTGTTGACATCGACTACCGAGCCGAGCCTTCTGGCGATCCCGCCCGGATCGAGAAAGGCGAATAGGATCACGCCAGCCACGAGGACCATTGCCGCAGACATGACCAAACGCCGCCCCTCCTTTGTCTGAGCGACTGTCCGGCGGAGGGCAATCGCCGCGATGGCGATCTCGGCTGACAGCGCCAGCAGGCCAGCCCGCGAGCCCGCAAGCATAAGAGAGGCGACCGTGAGTGTAACCGCAAAAACATACAAAGTTGTGGTCCCCGGAGATCCTCTCGTGCGCCGCCCAGCGATGTAGAGTATCGCAACGGGAATTAGCATTTCCATAAGTCCAGCGTAGTGGTCGCGGTTAACGTAGGGCCCGAAGAGCACATCACGAGGAGTGGACACGATGCCGTATATTCGGTGCGTCCCCGAAACGAACTGCAAAATCGTAAACAGTCCTACTGAGCCACCGTAAACCAGAACCGCAAGGCCGAAGGCAGGCAACCCCTCGCTGCCGGCTCCTGCGAAAAGCTGTACGGCGAGGAAAAAGAAAGCCAAATCCACAGCCAGCAGGACAAGAGCTTGGCGGGTTTCCGGCCCTTCCAGCGTGAGCCCGACTGCATACTGAGCCACTCCCAAAAGAAAGAAAAGTGCAAGGGGTATGTAGAGCGGCGACCAGTTCAATCTCAGCGCCCCCTGCCGGACGCTTCCGAGGGCCCACAAGAAAAGCCCCAGGCCCGCTAAAAGGCCTAAGACCGCCCAAGCCCAGGGAAGTACAGCGCCAAAGGCCAGGGGCGCGCCGAGCAAGGTGGCGACGAGCAGGATGCGGGCGAGCGAGAACACACGCGGCTCCGGAGCATGCCGATAGTTGAATTCCCGGTGGCGATTTCCGATCGGCAGAGAGCCACCGTTCAATTCTCGACTCTTAGTTGCCACAGACACAGGGATTGCCCATTATCGGTTGCCAATTCACGGCGCTTCCGCCAACTTAGTCCGTGCCGCTTGCCTCTTACTTCTGACTCCTGACTCCGCGGCGCCCAGGCATTCGAGGGAAACCGCATCCGACCAGAAAGTGCCGGAGATTTGCTCAGGGAAAACCTCACCGCGGGGCCGCCAGAACGAAAGTCGCACCGCCCGGGTCTGCGGTCCGGTTGAGAAGGACAGACGCACGCGATGCCAGGGAGTAGTTCCCACCGTGGTCTCGCTGACAGCATCCGGAAAGCCTGCCGGTTGTGTATCGCTTATGCGCAAACAAGGTCCCGAGTTAGAGGTGATATCTTGCGAGCGGACGAAAGCCTCGAGGGTATAAGCGTGCTGGGGAAGGACCGGCACGATTTGGTAAACCGGCTCATACCCGTTGTTGCGCCTGACGGTAAAGTCTATGCGAAGGCAGTGCGCACCCTGGTAAGCTCCGGGAGCGGAGAAATCGATCGCAAGATAAGTTGTTAGGCCGGTCCGCCAGTCGAACCCCGCTTCTAAAGGCTCTTGTTCGAAGCCGCCATTGAAAACCAGGTTGTCTTTTTCATTCCTCTCAAACCCTTTGATAATTCCCAAGCGTTCGAGATCCTGCCATACGCTCACAGCCTCTTCGATTCTGCCCAGGCCGATCAGCCGATTGAGATAAGGCTCGGCGGTGGAGAACGGAAAGGGACCAGAGTCCGCTACCACCTGTCGCCATATTCGATAAGCAGCGTCGTCGTTCCCTTGATCGCTTACGAAGTCCACAAAGCCAACTTTGGTCCTGGCATCCCGATCGTCAGCCAACACCTTCTGGTAAACAGGCTCGGGCGGGAGCACCTTTCGAAGAGAAACCCAAGTCGCCGCCGCATACGTTGGGTCAAGTTCCAGCGCGCGACGAAAATGCTCGAGGGCGACATCGAGTCGATTCGTCCGTAAACAGGATTGACCAGCTATCCAGTGGTACGAAGGCACCTTGGGACAAAGCTCGACCAGACGCTCCGCGGCTTGGTCGGCACACCGGAGGTCACTACTGGATTCGCAAGCTGACTCGAGGTCTTCCCAGTATAGCCGGTTCAGAGCGCTTAGCTGGGTAGCACGGCGCAGATTGCGTAGACTTTGAGTTGGATCGAGATCGGCATAAGCTAGCCCGAGCTGGTGCTGAAACCGAGGATCGTTGGCGTACAAGGCCAGGAGCCAGCGGCCCACCCCAGGCGTTCGAAAGGAGGAAACCACCCCCAACAGCGAAGCTTCGGTCGCTAAAAACAAGCTTGCGCAACCGATGGCGAGCAGGAAGGGTAGGGCACGAGCGCGCGTGCGCAGCGAGGCTTCGCTCCGCGCGCCCCCTCGTCGCAGCCAAATCATGTGACCCCTCGGCTCATCCGAGCGCCAGTTTCTGCCCCCATGACATCTCTCGCCTTGCAGCTCGGATCAAGCGGAAGCACAAGGACTGCTTCCGGACGCGGTCTTCCTTACGCACCTGTTGTTGCAGCACACTCGGTCTGCTCTGCAACAGGAGTGGCCGCAGCAGCTCTCGCCAGAACGGCAGCAACGATTCGCGCAGCAGACTTCGGTCTTATCGCAACACTTATCTCCGCTGCAGCATTGCTGATCCTTATCGCAACACTTATCTCCGTTGCAGCATTGCTGATCCTTGTCGCAGCATTTGGAGCGGCCACAGGCGACCTCATGGTCCCGGCACTTTGGATGCTTGTGCCCATTATCGCCACCTCCATGGTCTTGGCCCTGTTGAGCCCAGGCGGGCGCTCCCAGACCCCGAGAAGCCGCTCCCAACCCCAAGGAAGCTAATACGGCGCCACCGACCGCACCACCCACCAGCCTGAACGCTTTTCGTCTCGAGATGGGACTTGCAATGATCCGCGATACGTCGTCTATCAACGCGCTCATGTTACTCCTCCTTTTGACTATTCCGGCTGTCGCGGATGAGTTCTAATATAGCGTCTCTCCCGACTGCCGCGTCCCTAGTAATCACGCCGTCTTCCCCAATTAGAAAGGCAGCCGGCGTGGCGAGAATTCCGTACTCTTTTGAAACCTTCCACTTTTTGTCCTGAAGCAGCACAGGAAACTCGTAACCGTATTGCTCTGCCTTACGTTGGTTCTCCTCCGCATTGCCTCGCCCGACCACCATCACGCGCAGGCCATCATCCAGGTGGTTTCGATGCAGGCGGACCAAGTGAGGGGCAAGCTCTTCGCAAGGCCCGCATTGAGGATCAGTAAAGACCAGCAGCACGCGCCGTCCCCTGAATTCCTCAAACGAAAACATGCGACCTCCGAGGTCGGGGAGGTGAAAGGCAGGCGCCGGCGCGCCGGCCTTGAGCCCGCTTCCACTGATGCCGGAAAGAACCAGCCAGCGGTTAAGCGCGGCAGCGCGCCGCTCGCACCCGACGCACGTTTTGATTCCCAGCGCCGACGTCAGGCGTTTGATGAGGTCCCCGAGCCCAATCTCGTGTTTGACAAGGAATCGCGGCAGGCTCAATCGGTGAGGCCGGGGTGTCGCGCCGTGCGCAGGACCTCCGGAAAGCCCGCTGCGCCAAGGCGCGCTTGTGCCGGCCGCGGATGCTTCCCGCTCCTGGCCGGCCAACTCGATGGCGAGCGCCAGGACCCGATCGGCCCCTCGCGCCACAGGCGCCGCTACTCGCCCTTCTTCATCCAGCAGATAGGCTACTGGTGTCCCCTCGTCCTCAAAAGGCCCGCCTTCGTCCTCCTCCTTCTTCAGCAGGATGGGGCACTTCAGGCCATGCTCGGCCGCCCCTTCCCGGTTCACTCGGACGTCACCATGGGCCAGGAGGAGCAATTGAACGTTCTGCTTGTCGAAGCTGCGTTCAAGGTTGGCTAACGGCGTTGCGATAGAATCGCAAAATCCGCACTCGAAACTCCAGTTCAGCAGCAAGACGCGATGACCGCGAAAGTCGTCGAGGGACACAGCCCTTCCTGCCAAGTCGGGAAAGCTAAAAGCGGGGAAATGACTTTCGAGCAGCAGGCTGCCCGGCTCATCCGGTTCGCCAGGCTTTTCCAACCCGGCGTGAGCGGCCGGCCCATGCTGCTCGAGGTGGTCCAGGCGCAGCAGGATTCGCCCCTGCTGCTTAAATAACTGACAAAAGCCTACCCAGAGGCTGAAGAGGATCAATATGAGGAACACTATGGTCATGATGTCAAGCACAGTCCCTCGCGTTTGCTAATCGCCATAGACGCTAAGAAGTCGGTTACCTTTCCCTTTGCGAAGTCGGACACATTCTCTCGCGCGGCCAATGAGCTTTGGCCGTGCTATTGATTTACTCAAGGGTACTCTATACATTGCATATTAAGTTCTACTATACTACATCAACAGTGTCTTAACCATAGAATACCTTTTTCGGGCTTCTGTCAAGCAGTTTTTGTAGCGACGATCTTTTCGCGGCACCAATCCGATTGAAATGATCCCCTTTGGGATCAATCGGAAAGGGGAAATATTGAACTCATGCAATCGATGGAAGGGGTGGTGTAACACCTCATTCCGGCCGTCAATATGACCCTTTGAAACCCACTCCAAGCGAGGGACATTGTGTCATCTACGTGAACAAGTGGGTGCGTGCGGCGTTCGACAGAATATGTATTGACATGCAATTGAACAAGAGGTACAGTGACCATCTGTTGACCATAATGAGCAAGTGTAGAACCGGAATGAGGTTCGTAGCTTACCAAGTCAGCGTGTCTATCTAAAGAAGTTGAAGCACAGTGCGCCGACCCGCGTAGAGGGTTAGGGTGAGCGGTGAGCGGCGACATAGCAGACGTTGAGTGGCAATGATTATTCTTCCCATGACAAGGCGGGCGCTTCGGGCCGCAGTTTTGTGCCAGCCAGCCAGGGACACCGGATCGCGGCCCTGTGGCTTGCCAAACGAGGATCAACTACCGCTTCTCGCCGGTCCGTTGTTTCTAAAGCGAGATTCGTCTTCCGCAATCGCGGGATGGGAATGACAGCAGCAAAAATCGTTTTTGACTGTAAGTCTAGGCTTCGGATGCTGGGCGTTGATAATTCAGGCCGTTCTCCTGTAAGTCACAGGGCGGAGCTTTGTGTTTTGGTTGGCTTTATTTCCCTGGTCGACCTGGCTTGGGCACAGAACCCGGCTGCGCCTCAGCCTCTAACAGCTATCCCCTCGCAGGGGCTCGCAGCCTCGAGCACCCCTCCCGCCGACCGGGCGGGCGGGCGGTACATCATTGCAAAGGATGATCTCTTGGACGTCGACGTTGTGGGTGCGCAGGAACTGTCGCGCGAGTATCGAGTGGACGGGGATGGGATGATAACTCTACCGATGCTGGCGCGGCCGGTGACGGCAGTAGGTCTTACTCTGGGCGAGCTTTCGCGGGGTATTCGCAAGGAGCTTCTTGACGCCGGACTGTTTACAGATCCCGACGTCACTGTTTCTGTAAAATCTTCACCCTGGAATTCCGTGGTGCTTTCCGGCGCCGCAAAGAAACCGGGCGTTTACCCGGTCTACGGCCACGCGACGTTGCTCGAACTGCTGACGGAGGCAGAAGGTCTTAGCGACGATGCGGGCAGCACCGCAATTGTCACCCGTGCCGAGAATGCGTTGCCGGGATCAGGGCCAAACAATGCGCCGGCTAAGCCAAACGCCAATGCAGTGACCTCACGTAATCTGAAAGTTGACGTTTGGCGACTCTGGCAAAACGGCGACGCGAGCCTCGACGTAGATTTGTACCCGGGGGACCGGGTGACAGTTCAACGGGCAGGAATTGTCTACGTCATGGGAGGCGTAACGCGGGCGGGCGGCTTTCCTCTCTCCAACGAAGAGGAGAAGATGACGATGTTAAAGGCTATTGCCTTGGCGGGCAATTTCACGCCTGAAGCAAAGCCGGCCAAGGCCGTCATCCTCCGCAAGAATTCAAATTCCCCGGACGGAAGGCAAGAAATCCAAGTAAATCTGAAAAAGGTCCTGTCGAACAGAGCTCCGGATCAACAACTCATGGCCAACGACATCCTTTATATACCCGAGAGCGGGGTCAAAAGAGCGCTTGGTACCGTTGCGAACACCGCTTTGGGCGCCACGATCTGGCGTGTGCCGTTTTAGGAAATAGGATACGGATCATAAGGAACTACGAAGGGGGAATCGGGAACCGGTAATTCGGTGGAACAGGTTACGGCCGGGGCACAGAGGCAGAGGCTCGGACCTGCCCGCTTCCCTGCAACCTGTTCCCTGTTCCCTTCGCGAGTATGGACGAAAATGACAAGCTCATGCCGGTGAAGGGCTCGTCTCCAGACCGTTTGGCGTACTCTGGATACCCCGTGTCGGACCTCGAACCCTCCGGACCTGAGCCATACTCGTTCGAGGCGTACTGGGATATTCTCAGGAAACGCTGGGGCACCGTTCTCGCCGTTGCCCTCATTAATACAGTTCTGGTTACGATTGTTGTCTTCCGAATGAAACCGGTGTACCGGGCCACGGCGCGGATGGAGGTGCAGACGGAGACGCCTTCGCTCCAAACGCTCGACGAGCTGCATCCGAACACAGCCTCGGACGCAGCCTTCCTCCAAACCCAAGTTGATCTCCTCCAGAACAACAACCTGGCATGGGAGACGATACAGGAGCTTGGGCTTGCGACCAAGTTGCCGGAGCTGAGGGCGGGACAGGAGGGCGGCCCCGCAAGCATCAACAAGTCCCTCCCGGCGATTCAATCAACTCTGATTCGAGCTTTCAACAATCACCTTCATGTTGAACTGCTGAACGAGAGCAGGCTAGTGGAAGTGAGCTTTGAGAGTGTTGACCCGGGCTTGGCGGCGGCAGTGGCTAACGCCCTGGTCAAGAATTATGTGGAGTCCAACTTTCAGTCCAAATACGAGACTACCCGGCAGGCCACGGCGTGGATGGAAAAGCAACTCAACGAGCTGAAAGCCAAGGTGGAAAAATCTCAGCAAGCGCTCGTTGACTATGAGCGGGAAACCTCGATAGCCGATGTAGGAGACAAGGAAAACGTGGTGCGAGAAAGGCTGGCGCAGTTGAGCACCGATCTGACAGCCGCCCAAGTGGAGCGCGCCAACAAGCAATCCGTTTACGATTCCATGAAGAGCAACGAGGCAGAGGCGAAACTCATTGCTAACGATGTTCTACTGGAGCAGTTGGACTCGAAAAGCGCCGAGCTCCACACAGAGTATGCCGCGAGCACCTCTCAATATGGTCCGAACTATTACAAAGTCAAGGAACTGCGCAATCAAATTAACGAAGTGGAGGCACTCATCGGCCAGGAGCGCAAGCGTGTGATGGACCGGATTGGAAGTGATTACCGCACCGCCCAGCGCCGCGCGGAACTCCTCTCGCAGCAAGTCGCGCAGCAAAAAAAGGAAGTCGAAAAACTGAACCAATTGCTCATCCAATACACCATCCTGAAGGGTGAGTTCGAGACCAACCAGCAGCTTTACAACGAGCTGCTCAAACGCCTGAAAGACGCCACGGTTTCGGTAAGCCTGCGCGCCTCGAACGTCCGTCTGGCTGACGAGGCGTTGGTTCCCACCACGCCCATCCGCCCTAACAAGCGAGTGGATATCGCCGCCGGACTTCTGGTTGGCTTGATTCTGGGAGTAACGTTGGCATTTGTCCAGGCGAGCCTGGATCGCACCATCAAGACTGCGGAGGACATCGAGACCGGAATAGCGGTTCCCACTTTGGCCGTGATTCCGCTGGGGACAAAATCCCGTGGACGGTATGGCCGGTATTTCACGCGGGAGTCCCAGAAGGCGGCAGGAAATGGAAACTCGGCGTTGACCATTCTCCACGCACCCGGGTCGGAAATGGCAGAATCTTTCCGGGTCTTGCGGACCTCGATTCTGCTCTCTAGCGCGCCGCAGCCGCCTCAAGTATTGCTCGTCACCAGCGCTCACCCCAGCGAAGGGAAAACCTTTGCTTCGGTCAACCTCGCATTGGCGCTGGCCCAGCGGGGCGACCGCGTCCTGCTAATTGACGGGGATCTGCGCAAGCCAAGTGTCCTGAAGACCCTCGGCCTGCCGGATGGCAAGGGGCGCGGGCTGAGCACTGTGCTCACAGGCGCACATGACCTTGACCAGGCGCTCCAGGTCTTCACCGAATCGCCCAACTTGTGGGTGCTCCCACCCGGACCGATTCCCCCCAACCCGGCCGAACTGGTGTCGTCGCAACCTATGGAAGCACTGGTACGCGAGCTCCGCGAGCGCTTCGAGCACATCGTACTCGACTCACCGCCCTTGTTGCTGGTGACGGACGGAATTCTGCTTTCCACCTTTGCAGATGGTGTGATCCTGGTTGTGGAAAGCGGTGGCACTTCGCGCGGCGCATTGCACCGGGTTCGTCGAATCCTGGACCGAGCCGGCGCAAATACCCTGGGCGCCGTCCTCAACAAGTTGGACGATCGGCGGGATGGGTACCACAGCTCGCGTTACGCGTACTACAGCTACTATCGCTCGCGCGAGCACTCAACTTCGGAAGTGGCTCAAGTAGGTTCGGCCAACGATCAACCTCCTAGCATCACTCGCAGATAACGCTGAAGTTCAAAACAGATTGGCCGGAGATAATGGGATGGTGACGCGGGACGTGGCTGTGATCGGGGCGGGCCCGGCTGGGTTGACCGCGGCTTATCGACTCGCGGCAGCGGGCCTCGATGTGGCGGTGCTGGATGCCCAGGAAAGGATCGGAGAGGACGCGGTCTGTTCCGGAGTCATTGGGGAAGAGGCTTTCACGCGTTTTGGCCTGTCCGCCCGGCCGGTCTTGAACCGCATTCACTCGATTCGGGCGATCTCCCCCGCGGGAAGAATTTTGGAGTATCGCTCGGCGACACCTCTAGCCCGTGTGGTCGATAAAGCAGAATTCAACCGCGACCTGGCGAATCTCGCTCATTCCGCCGGGGCCGAGTTGTGCTTAGGCCGGTTTGTGGACACTGTCGACCGCGAAAAAGATGGAGTACTCTTGCAGTTCCGCTCGCGCCAGAGGACTCGTGGGAGATTAAGGGCCCGACTCGCCGTCGTTGCCTCCGGGGTGGGCGGTTCGCTCAACGGGGCCCTAGGGCTGGTGAAACCTCGCCAATTCTTGCGGGCCGTCCAGGCTGATATCCCGCTGGGGATGGACGGGGCCTCCAACCCGACTGAGGTTTACGTGGGGCGGTCCGTGGCGCCCGGAGCCTTCGGCTGGAAGATTCCTTTGGGACACGGGCGGGTGCGCGTCGGTCTGATGTGCCCCGAGGAGCCCCGGCCTTACTTCAATGCGCTCTTGCAGAAGGTGGCGCCCGCATTGGACCGGGACAAGGCCAAGGTCCGCCAGAAAGCCATCGGACAGATGCCGGTCGGAAATTGCGTTGCGGAGCGCATCGTGGCCATCGGGGAGGCCGCCGTGCACGTTAAGACCTCGACAGGAGGCGGCATCTACTTCGGCCTTCTTTCCGCAGAAATGGCCGCCGAGGTCATCCTCCGCGCCTTTCGAAAGGGTGACTTCAGCGTTCAAACCTTGGGCGAGTTCGAGCGCTACTGGCAGAGCACATTCGGCATCGAGTTGTGGGCAGGTTATGTCGCCCGGAAGCTCGCGGCCCGGCTTTCCGACAGCCTCATCGAAAGGGCCTTTGATAGGCCAGTGGGAATTGATCTGCTGCGCGGGCTGAATGGGGACCTGAAGTTTGACTGGCATCATAAGGCCATACTGGCGTCCATACGTACATTGTTTCCTCCTGCCACGGGCGCCTGAATCCTTCTCAAATCAACGAAACGAGGGAGCCACATGCTGAAACGGGGCTTTGACGTTCTGCTATCCGGGGCGGGGCTGATCGCATCGCTGCCCGTGTGGGGGATTATTAGCCTGGCTGTAAAGCTCAACGACGGCGGCCCAGTCTTTTATCGACAAGAGCGGGTAGGGAAGGATGGGCGGGTCTTTACAAGTCTGAAGTTCCGCTCCATGCTTCCTGACTCCGATCGGAAGTGGGGCGCAATACCGGCTACAGAAAATGACCCCAGGATAACCAGGGTTGGAAGAATTCTGCGGGCCACAGCCATGGACGAACTTCCGCAACTCTGGAATATCTTTCGCGGAGACATGAGCTTTGTAGGACCAAGGCCGGAGTGGGTCGAGCTGGTGAAGAGGTTCCGGGTCGAGATACCTTCCTTCGATCTGCGCCACAAGGTTCGGCCCGGCCTTACCGGGCTGGCTCAGATTTACGGCCACAGCGAGATATCCCGCCGGCACAAGCTCCGCTATGACCTGCTCTACGCGCGGCGGCAAACCTTCTGGTTGGACATTCGGCTGGTTCTCATCTCGTTTGCCGTCACGTTTACAGGCCGGTGGGAGCGTCGAGAAGGCAAGATCTCGCGCCAGCGTCAACGGCGATATCGAAAGCCGACATCTCCCGGGAGAGTCTCGCCGGCTGAAGCCTAACTTTCAAACGGTCCCTCGCGGTCATCGGCTTTCTCAAAGGCAACTCCAAATGACACTATCCAACACTCCCTGTGCGCGTGTTTTGCGGGTTCCCGTTCACGTGATCAACCTGCACGATGTGGTGCGCCAAATGGAGAGGTGGATTCAAGATGGGGATGGCCATCGGTGGATTGCCGTGACCAGCTCGCATGGCATCGTTGAGGGTTTCAAGTATCGGGAGTTCAGGCAGATCGTCGAGTCGGCAACCCTCTCGGTTCCCGACGGAAAGTGGACGGCGCGCGCGGCAGCGGCGCGGCTCTCCCTCGAACCCCAGCAGGTGCGCGGAGCTGACTTGATGATGGAGTTCTGTGCGCTCGCCAACCAACGTGGCTATAGCAATTACTTCTTGGGCGATACGGATGAGGTGCTGGAACGCCTCACCTCGAGACTGCGCAACCAGTTTCCTGGCCTGCCAATTGCCGGTGCTTGTTCACCCCCATTCCGGCCGCTAAGCACGGAAGAAAACGACGAGATAATCAAAAGAATCAACGACGCCAAGCCCCACGTGCTATGGGTCTGCCTGGGGCTGCCCAAGCAAGAGCGCTGGATTTTCGCCAACCGGCAGACGCTTCGTGTACCCATCGTCATCGCCGCAGGAGCTGCGGCAAAATTCGTGAGCGGAAGCGTCGCTCCGGCGCCGGTCTGGATCAGGGAGCATGGATTGGAGTGGCTCTGGCGACTGATCCGTGAACCACGGCGCTGCTGGCGGCGCTCCATGCTGTACGGACCCCAGTTTGCTCTATTTACCATCCTTGAATTGAGCGGCCTCAGGAGGTACGACTAAAAGAAAGGCCGTAAAGGCAGGCTTCAATCAGTTGCATCGTCGGTTATAGCCCCTATGTTATTCGTGGCACACAAAATCAAAGGCTCCTGGTTGCTCCGGCTAAGTGTGGGGGTTTTGCTGGCTGCCGTACTAGGTGGAATGGTAGCTTCTCGACCTTCTGCCGGGAGGGGCGGAGAGACAAAGGTCTTAGGCCTGGACAAAGTAATTGCATTCACTTACAGCCCGAAGAATTTTGATCCCAAGCAACTGCACTCGGTGACATTCGTCGGGCCGACCAAGCCGGAGGACTGGCAGTATTGGCGGACGCGGGGTGTCGTAATGGGCGTCGGACACACCTGGTTTGACCTGTTGCGTTCACCTGTCGAGAAGGCAGTGGGTAATCTGGTTAGCCAAAACTACGGTGGAAATCCGCGGCCTGTGGTCATGATCGACGAGTTCGGGTTCGACTATGGCGGCCAGATGGATGAGAAGTCCGCCCGAATTCTCCGCCAGACAAAGCAGCAGAAGCCGGAGTTGGCCCTCGCGGTCTGGAATATGCGTGGGCCCATTCCGCAGGTTCTGGCTGAGGCCTACCACGACGCGGCTGACCTGGTCATGATGGAGAGCTATGTGGGCGACAAGCGGCAGTACTGGTGGATCGCCAGCCAGGTCTGGTCGGCGCGTAAGTACGGTATCCTGCCCAAGACCATCGTGGTTCTTGGAGTCGGGAAAGGCGGCAATGCGGGCGAGAACTGGGCTGAAACCAAAGAGGAACTCGAGCGGCAGATCCGTTTCGTGCGCTTGATCGCTCCGGAATCGCCGGGCGTGGGATTCTACGGCGGCAGCGCTGATCTGCTGGCTAGTGCGGACGGCTTGTGCGCCCGATTCAGCGACCTTCCCACCGACGGTTCTGGGTTGCCCGAGGACGTCCGGGCGCTCGCCGCCACCTTCTCCGAGACACATGAGAAGGCGACCTTAGTCATCTCCCCCGACTTGGTGGAGCCTAACTACAACGAGGACGGCTCGGGAAAACTTGTGCAGCCCAAGACCCTGAGGCCCTACCTGATAAACTTGGGCGGCGAGGACGCCTTGAACGTCAAGGTTCGTTTCCGCAATCCACCCGACAAGGGTGGCAACGTGTTCGCTGAAGGCGTCGTTCCGCTCATTCCGAAGCGGGGTGAGGCGGTGGCCGTTCTTCCCGTCATCGCCGAATGGCACGAGTGGGTGGGCCATTGGGAAACGGAAGTCGAGGCCCCAGGCTGCCAAATCCTCCCATTCAAGATGAACAAGTAGTCCATGAACACGCCCCGCGATTTTGTCCTCGAGGTATTGGAGAAGCGGACAGACCGGGCCAAGGGTGGCTCGGAAGCTCTCCGAACCCCCTCTATCTCTAGATGACCCACGCCCGCCATAAACTCGCCATTGTTATTCCGACCATCGGACGATATGCTGAGCTGAGGCGTATGCTCACTAGCCTCGCCCAGCAATCGCGCCTGCCGGAGCGGGTCCTGATTGTCGGCGAGGGGGACGGGAATACCGAAATTGCTCGCGAGTTTCCCCAACTGCATACCGAATTCATCAGCCTGCCCGGCTCTTCGATCTGCGATGCCCGCAATCGAGGAGCGCAGGCGGCGGATGCCGATATTGACCTGATCGCTTTCATGGACGACGACATTGTGCTCGAGCCCCAGGCGGTTCAAGCCCTAATGCGTTTTTGGGATCAAGCGCCCAGGGATCTGGGCGGGACCGCCTGCAACTTGGTGAATTATCCCTCACTTGACGCTTGGAGGCTCAAGACCCTGCGGCTCACCTCGCGGCTTGGCTTATACGACTCGCGCAAGGGTGTGGTCCTGCGATCCGGCGTCCACACCATGATGCCTGCAATTCACGAAAACATTTACGTCCAGTGGCTCCCTACCTACGCAGTTGTTTATTCCAGGGAGGTCCTTGCGGAGTTCCACTTCGATGAATGGTTTGAGAGTTACAGCTACCTGGAGGATCTGGACTTCAGCTATCGGATCGGAATGAAGTACAAACTCGCGGTAGTGGCAGACGCCCGCTTCTACCATTACCCTTCCGAGGTTGGTCGGCCAAGTCCCTATCTATTTGGAAAAAAGGAAGTGCTGAACCGGCTCCACTTTGTCTCTAAGCACCCGGAACTTTCCCGGCCTCTATGTTGGTCGGCGCTTTGCATCCGCACTTTAATGAGCGTGTTTCTTGGCATCACCCGTTTCGATGGCCACTACTTCCAGCGCGTCGCAGGAAATGTCACAGGTTTCGTGAAAGGATGGCTGATCAGCGTCAACAGCCCCGCCGGCCGGTAAATCGGTATAGGCCCTCTCATCTCTGTTTAATTCAATTGAATGGGACAGTACTCTCCTCACGAAGTTGCTCGACGCACGCGACTAAGGCGGCGCGTACGATGGAGAACAAACCAGACTCTCTCCTCCGATTGGCAGTGGTGGTGCCAACCAAAGATCGCCCGGAGTCACTCCGGCGAATGCTGCAGAGTCTTTCTGAGCAGTCGCGGCTCCCAGCGAAAGTCGTTGTGGTTGCCTCGGGGACGAGGGCTTCAGAAGAGGTCGTTTCCGAGTTCCAGAACATAAGCATAGTTTGCCTTCACGTAGCTCCTGGCTCGATTGCGAGTGCGCGTAATGTCGGTCTCAGAGCCGTCAAAGATGATGCAGATCTTGTTGCCTTTGTAGACGATGATGTTGTTTTTCAACCCGGCTCCGTGGAGTCCATGCTGAGGTTCTGGGAACAAGCCTCCGAGGAAGTCGGTGGGGCGGGATTCAACTTCCAGAACAAGCTGGCGCCGGAGACCGCCCGAAAGTGGGCGCTCGCCCCAGTAAAAAAGCTCTATGGGTTATTCCTAGGCGAGAAGCAGAGCGGGGGACGCGTGCTTGCATCCGGTTTTCCCACGCCCATTTATCCCGTTGGCGAAAACGCGCGCGTGCAGTGGCTGGAAACAATTGCGGTCGTCTTCCGCAGGGAAGTGGCCGAGCGTTTTCAGTTCGACGAGTTCTTTGCCGGCTACAGTTATTTGGAATTCCTCGATTTCACGTACACGATCAGCAAGCAGTGCAAACTCTATGTGGTTAGTGATGCCTGGGTCACGCACCACTCCAGCCCAATCAAGAATAGCTACCTTTTGGGCAAGAAGCAGGTGGTGAATCGCATTTACTTTGTGCGAAAGCACCGTGAGTTATCTCTCCCCCGCTGCCTGGGCGCCCTTTCGCTGCACACGGGATTCAACCTGGCGTTGGGCCTAATACTGCGGGACGGGGGTCATCTTAAGCGCGCCTTGGGGAATGCCGTAGGCTTCACGGAAGCAGCCTTGGGCCGCCTTGATCCCGTGCCAGGGAGCGTGAAGTGAGGACGGAGCGCCGCTTGGACAAGCCGCTCCGTCTCGTGGCCACTAGAACCTAACAGAGCCGTGAGCCTCAAAGTGCTAATTTGCGCGTATGCGTGCCTCCGCGATCCTGCGGCGAGTGTTCCTGGCGGCGGGGATCTGCTGGCCTGGAGCGTGATCAAGCGAGTGAGCCGAATGAATCGCGTCTGGGTCCTCACCGCCTCTCAAAATCAGGATGCCATCGAAGCTGCACTCCGACGAGATTCGCTGCCGAACGTTCAATTCGTTTACGTGGACCTGCCTGGCTGGCTCCGGCCCCTGCTCCGGCATCAAGGAGGAATCCAGTTCTACGCCTACTTGTGGCAATGGCGCGCCTACTTTGTTGCCCAGCGGCAGCACAAGCAGGTTCGCTTCGATGCGTTTCACCATTTGACCTATGAGAACGACTGGATGGCCAGCATTATTGGCGCCCTGCTTCCAGTTCCTTATTTGCGAGGACCCGGGGGCGGCGCCCACCGTGTGCCGAAGAAGTTCCGAAGGCAATTTCCGCTAAGGCCGTATCTGTGGGAGTACGTACGCATGGGGTTACAGTGGGTCTTTCGCCACGACCCATTCTTCACGATAGGGCAGGAGCGAGCGAAGGTCCTGCTGATGGCCAACAGCGAAGCTCTCAACGCCTTGCCCTCACGCTGGCGAAAGAAAGCACAACTCCTTTCCGTCAACGGCGTCTCGCTCCGCAGCATTCCCCACGCAGCGACTTCGGAATCGAGTAACGGTCATTTCCGACTCCTCACAGCAGGGAGGCTTGTGCCGCTAAAGGGTTTTGACCTTGCGGTTCGAGCCTTCAGTGTGTTCCGGGACCGCCTGAACGGCGAAGGGTGCGAGAATCAAGCGGAACTCAAGATCGTCGGTGATGGCCCAGAACGTTCGCGCCTTCTAGAGTTAGTCAAGGAGCTTCGACTCGAGGACCAAGTGCACCTGGTCAATTGGATGCCGCGCGAGGAATTGTTCAGAGAGATGGTTCGGTGCGACACGTTTGTATTCCCCAGCCTGCGCGATGGGGGAGGGCTGGTTGTTGTCGAGGCGATGGCGGCGGGGAAGCCAGTTGTTTGCCTCGATCTAGCAGGGCCGGGACTCCACATAACAAAAGCGTGTGGGGTGAAGGTGGCGGCACACTCGCCCGAGCAGGCAATCCAAGACCTCGCTAGCGCACTCGAGCGGCTCTATGCTGACCCAGCGCTATGCCGGCAAATGGGTCAAGCCGCTCGCCGTCGTGCCGAAGAGCTTTACGACTGGGACTGCGTCGCCGACCGCGTCATCGAAGCATACGAAAAGACTCTAGAGGTCCCCATTTCAGAATGAGCGGGTCGCTTCAAGATCCCATTGTGCTCCGGCGACGGTCCCCAGATTCTCTCCCCGCTTCGTCTTCGAGTCTCCGTCTTCGCAAGGCCGTCGCTGCCATGCCGAAGCGGGAATCGCAGGGGCTGATGCTGACTACGCTGCTTTGCCTGTTAGTTTGGTCGGGCTACAATACCACCATTTATTACTTCATGGACCCTCTCTTTCCGAAGAGCCTCATGAATTTCGTGCATGGCGTGCGGGCTTTCTTCCCCATACTGGCGGGCGTGATCGCTGCCGGCCAACTCGTCCGGCGCCGCTCCCTCCCGCCGTGGCTGGCATTCGGCCCTCTTATCCTGCTCTTGTTTTACGGTGGGATCGGGTTGGCATCTTCAATCTTTTTTTCGTTGCAACCTATCCCCGCAGCTTATTGGGCGATCGAGTACATCTCAGTGATCGTTGTCGTAATGGCGGTCGCCTCGAGCCCTGACCCAGAGAAGAATTTGTCGCGCTACATATCTGTCAATTGGGTTTGCTGCGCGGCTATTTGCATCGGCTTGCTTATCGGGATTCCTTTGCTAGGCGGGGGCGCACTCGGGCAAACGGCCGGCAGTCCGTTAGGTGTGATGGCCTACGGGAGAGTCAACGATGCGATGGAGATGGCCGGAGCAAGGAACACGGGGTTTGGAAGGTTTGCGGGAATCGTTTTTCTGGTGGGAATTGCGAAACTTCTGCATGACCGAAGGGACAAGAAAACACTGTTCATATGGACACCCCTCGCTCTCGTGGCAGGGCTGGCCTTATTGCTGTCCCAGGCCCGAACATCTTGGGTGTCGGTCGTCGTCGCTGCCGTCGTGCTCCTGGCGCGTGCCCCAACGCGCTGGAGGGTCCCGATGATTATGCTCGCCCTCCTGGCCCTCCCGCTCGTATGGCTCAGCGGCTTTAGTCACGGCTTTTTACTCTACCTGACCCGCGGGAAGGGGATTGACCCGACGCTTACAGGGCGGACGGCGACGTGGGCGCAAGGTTGGGAAGCCGTGCATCGTTCACCCTTGGTAGGACTCGGTTTCTGGGCGGATCGCTACTTCCTCCAGGGTGCAAACATCCAGAACACATTCTTCGACGCCCTGTTGCAGAGTGGCTTCCTGGGCATGATCCCGTTTGCGATCGCCCTGGTGTGGGTGTGGCTCGGCGTCCTGCGTTTGTATTCGACCAAACCCGCTGGAGAGGCCAGTTCACTGCCAGCCGAACTCCTGGCGGTTATGGCGTTCTTCACCGTCTATTCCATCACGGAGATTACTTACAGCTTTTACTCGGTGGGCTGGATGGCCATGGCCCCCCTCTTCGCCCATGTCCAACTGCGCGTCCACCAGCGACACCGCGAAAAGCTGGCTCCTATCGCCGCATGGGCCTGGATGCAAAATGTGCGAGTGACGCCCGCCGGCGGCGGCGGAAGACGATTCATGCAAAGGAGTTCGTCGGCAGTACGGTAATAGCGCGCCCATCGCTTTGTTCCGCTAGAGCCCTAGCGGGGCGTCTCGCCCTCGGTCTCGCGGGCATCCCGTCGCTGTGCTCAGGGCGGTCTCTGCCCACGCCTCGTCCGCAGTTTTGATTCAACTCTCAGTGGGTAGGTACTTAAATTGAGAAACAATCATACGCGCCAGCCGAGACTTATCGGAGTGATCCCCGCCGCCGGCCAAGGTACGCGGCTCGCTCCTTTCCTGTACCCAAAAGAGCTGTTGCCAATCGTTTACGCCAGTGTTGGCGGCAACGGTGGTCAGGTCGTCCCTCGTCCGGTACTCCAGTTCTCACTGGACGCGATGAAGGCGGCCGGCATCACCGAATGCATTATCGTAATCGCGAATTGGAAGCTCGAGATCCCGCGCGTGTTTGGTGACGGCGATGGGTCAGGGATTTCCCTTAGCTACGTGATGCGCAACGTTCCGCGCGGCCTCGCGGACGCGATGGACGCAGTGCAGCCGTGGGTCCGTGGCCAGCACGTGGCCGTGGCGCTGCCGGACACGGTCGTCTATCCGCACGATGCCCTCGGCCTGATCTGGCGCGAATGTTTGTCGTCACACGCAGATCTCGTCCTCGGCGTCTTCCCAACACCAACGCCCGAGCAACTTGGCCCCGTGCGAGTTGACTCTGACGGCAGGGTGACCCAAATACTCGACAAGCCGAAAACGACCGACTTGAAGAATACATGGGGAATGGCAGTTTGGTCGCCGCGCTTCACGGGATTACTCCACGAGGAGGTGGCCAAGTCTCCTGAGGACGCAAAGCCGACGCTGGGGTCTGTCTTCCAGCAGGCGGTAGATCGGAACTTTAATGTCCGCGCGCTCCTTTTCGATGATGGCAGGTATCTCGATGTCGGCACGCCTGACGGCCTTGGCAGAGTAGTCCCCGGCGTAGCCCTCTAGCGTCTCTGCCGTTACTGGTCACCGTGTCTGGCCAAGCTAGCGGCGAAAATATGGAAAATCGCTTCTTCCGTTGGAGAGGGATCGACGCAAATCCCACGCAGATTGTTCCGCGGGAGTTTCTGCCGCAGGTCCCGAGGACCGATGTCCGGTACTTCGTGCGCATCTTGCAGCATCTCGACGAGATGCTGCCCGGCGCGGGGCTGACTTTCTTTCTCACCTGGCACTTGGATGCTTTTCACGAGGCGATGCAAGATGCTGTGGTGATACTCGTGGGCGACGAACATAACCAGATGCCATCGTATCAGGCACGGGTCAGGGTGATCTTCAAGACAGGAGGGCTTCGGAGAATTCCAGTCCGGCGCACACTTCGACTGCCAATGTCAATCGCATCGCGGGTCCTGCTTCGCGACGCGTGGAACGGCGTATCCCGAATCAAGCGACGGGTAGAGTATCGGCTGCCGAGGAATTTTGTGACCCCGGCCTATGACATCCCGGTCGGCACGGGCGCTTTGCTTGACGTTGACCCGCCGCCAATCCAGCAGCGGCAGGTGGACGTCTTCTTCGCCGGAGGCGCCAGTTCCGGCTGGGTGCCGCGCGCACGAACGACTGCGAGAAAACAGATGGCCGCTGCGGTGGCTGCGGCGCGAATTGCGCTGCCGCAGTACCGTATGAAATTGATATTGGAGCGGGACGCATCCGGCAGCGGGTTGAGTCCCGCGATCTACACCGCGACTCTTGCCAACGCCAAGATCGCACTGGCTCCCCGAGGGAACTACGACGCTGAGAGCTGGCGTCTGTTCGAAGCTGCGAAGCTTGGCTGCGTCATCGTTACAGAACCGCTGCCCCCACGCTGGTATTTTCGAGATTGTCCGGCAGTCTCAATCCGGAAGTGGTCCCTCCTGCCTGTTGTTTTGAAGGATTTGCTGCACGACCCCTCGACCCTTGCGCAACTCTCGCTCCGCTCCCGCCAGTGGTGGACTGAGACGGTTTCCGAAGCAGCAGTCGCAAATTCCATCGCGCAAACCATCGTGAGCCTTCCGCAAGCCTGCCTGAGCCCCGCCTTACAAGTTCCCGTCTCCTGAATTGGGATCATCTCCAATCGCCGTTTAGCCAATATGGGCGTCCCAGTAAAAACTACACCTACGCCTTCCCCGCAGCCGGGCCTCAGAATTGGTGGCAAATTGCTGGCCCGCAACACTGCGGTGAACATTGCCGGGCAGGTAATTCCCCTCCTGGTCGGCGTGATCACCATGTCCTACGTAATCCGCCACCTCGGCCCGGACCGCTTTGGCCTCCTGTCGCTCGCATGGATGGTGGTCGGCTATTTTGCGCTCCTCGATTTCGGCATCGGTCCCGCCACCACCAAGTTCGTCGCGGAGCTTCTTGGCAAGGGCGAAATCGAGCGTCTGCCCGCGCTGGTGTGGACCGCCCTGGCGACTCAAACGATCTTTGGTTGCGTGGCCGGCGTGCTATTCGCAGCAGCCTCGCCGACCCTTGCTGATCGCCTCCTCAAGATTCCTCTTCAACTCCGCACCGAGGCCCACTGGGTCTTTTTAATTCTGGCCGTTTCCCTGCCCATCGGATTCGCTACCGGCACGTTCCAAGGCGTGCTCGCGGCATCCCAACGGTTTGACTTGGTGAACGCAGTGGGGATCCCGACCGTGGTGCTCTATTACGTCATACCCGCTGGGGTATTGGCATTGGGGTTTGGCCTTCGAAGTATTGTGTTCCTTTTAGTTGTGAGCCGGATGGTAGCGCTGGGGGGCTATTTCTTCCTCAGCATGCGCCTCTACCCGGTTCTTCGAGGCGCCGTAAGGATCCACCGCTCGCTCATTCGCCCTCTGCTTGGCTTCGGCGGCTGGGTCACTGTCTCGGGCGCTATCAACCCTATCCTGGCTTACTTTGATCGATTCCTCATGGGCGCCCTCATGTCCATCGCGGCGATCGGCTTTTATACACCTCCCTTCATGATTGCGACCAAGTTAGGAATTCTTCCCGGCAGCCTCGCAGCCGCTCTATTCCCGGCTTTCAGCACCTCCGCCGGGCGCGGAGATAACGACTGGATCAGGACCGCCTTGGTTCGTTCCCTCAAGTACCTGCTTATTCTGGCGGGGTTGGCGGCGATAGTTCTCATCTTCTTCGCTCGCCCAATTCTTACCCTCTGGGTCGGCGCGAAATTCGCCGCCGAGGGCAGCGTCGCCCTTCAGATCCTCGCCGTGGGAGCAGTGATAAACTCCCTTGCGTTAGTCCCATACAACCTTCTGCAAGGCGTCGGGCGCCCTGACTTGACTGCCAAGTTTCATCTCCTCGAGGTCCCGATCCACATCGGTTTTACTTGGTTTTTGGTCACCAGAATGGGCCTACCCGGAGCGGCGCTCGCCTGGTCGGCCCGCGTCAGCCTCGATTTCCTGCTTCTCATGATTGCGGCCTGCAGGGTCACGCAGACTTCGCCTCGCGTGCTGGTGGCCAGGGATTTACGGCGAAGCGCCACGACCTTGGCGGCGCTCGCCCTGAGCTTCGCCGTCATGTGGGGTTTCAGTCATGCGCTGCTCACCCAAACCCTTATCTCTTTTCTTCTCGTTGCTGTTTTTTCGCTGACCGCCTGGCGTTTCGCTCTAGATTCGGAAGAAAGGTGGAAGATCAGGCTTTGGCTGAACATAGCGCGGGTAACCGGACCCCCGGCGGCGCCGGGGCGTGCGGAGGTTTCGTGACGACGGAGGGCACCGTACCTTGAGTCACGATGAGCGACAAGACTGGCATGGTCCCGACACCTCTGAGCCGCTGGTGGTGATCTGCATCCTGAATTGGAATGGCTGGCGGGATACGATCAAATGTGTCGAATCGATCCGCGAATTACGCTATGCGAATTACCTCACCGTAGTTGTCGATAACGGGTCGCTGAATGAATCGTTGGAGAGATTGCGCGCTTGGGGGAAAGACCGTTTCCGCTCGCCCGCCGCATTTGTCGAATATGGGCGCGATCAAGCTGTCGCCGGTGGAGAAGCTGCCAGCGAAGCATTACTCGCACAATGCGCTTCCAGCCAGCGCCTGGTCCTGATTGACAATCAGGAAAACCTGGGATTCAACGGTGGCTGTAATGTGGTCTTCCACTATGCTCTGACCCGCGCTCAACCCGCCGAGTATGTGTTTCTCCTCAATAACGACACCCTCCTCACCCCGGATTGCCTGACTCACCTCGTCGCAGCCGACAAGAAGAGCCAAGCGGGGATTGTTGGTGCGGTCATCAAGGACCGGGAGAACGGGGAGACATCCTCCGGCGGCAACCGCGGGTCGTTTCCTCTGGTGCGCGAGTTTTTCTGGCCCCTGATCACCTGGCACACCGCCGTTCCTGATCGTGAGAAGGAATTTGAGCCTTTCTTCTACGTCCTTGGCACGGCGAGGGTGATGCGAAGAGAGGTTCTGGAAGCGTTGCACAAGTCCGCCGGCTATTACTTTGATGAGGCCGCGTTCATTTACGGGGACGAGCTCGAGCTCATGGATCGTGCCCGGAGGAATGGCTTCACCACCGTGATCGCGAACCGCGCCCTGGTCTATCATGCAAAGTCCTCGAGCAGTGGTGGCCTTTATAATCCTATCGTCAATTATTATCCCACGCGGAATCGGGTTCGGGAGGCGCGCGCGATGCTGCCCTGGTATTTGCGACCCGGTTTTCACGCCCTCCATATTTCCTGGAACACGGCGCGCGCCCTGCATAATCTCCGCAAGGGTCGCCGCCGGTCGGCGCTTGCTATCTTCCGAGGCTTGATTGACGGATATCGGGGAGTTACCGGCAAGTGGGAGCGTCATGATGAGGAAGTGCTTTTGTGGGGAAAGGCCGCGAGGAGGAATTAGGAAGCCACTGACTCCCGGGCCCTGACTTCTATAACCTTATGCCCATACCAAAAGTAGCTCTCTTCCACCCTCGTCTAGGCTTCGGCGGGTCGGAGGCTGCCGTCTTGTGGACTTTACAAGCGCTACGGGGGGATTATGACCTCACCCTGATCAGCGCGGGACGGCTTGATCTCCGTCGGCTCAACCAATATTACGGGACGGCCTTGAGCGGAGAGGATTTTAGGCATCGCCGGATTCCCATCCCCCCCTGGTTGGAAAGGAGCGGTAAGTTCGCCGCCCTTCAGGGTCGCTTTGGGCAACGCTACGTTCAGCAAGTGGCCTCCGAATTCGATGTTCTAATCGGCCTTTACGGGCCGATAGACTGCGGCCGGCCGTGTATCCAGAGGGTGGTCGATTTTTCGTTTGTGGAGGAATGGCGACTCCAGCTTCACCCCACCTTTCGACGGTGGAAGGCGTGGTTCTACGGCCCCACGCTCCTTCGGCGAGCCTATTTGAACCTTTGCGACCGCATTAGTCCCATTAGGCCAGATGCCTGGAAACGTAATGTCACGATTTCCAACTCCGCCTGGACCGCCCACCGGCTCCAGGAAAAATATGGGATTGGTTCCGAAGTTCTCTATTCACCCGTGGCGATTGACGTGCCGCCGGTCCCCTTCACGAGTCGCGAGGAGGGTTTCATTTACCTCGGCCGCATCGCCCCGGAGAAGCGTACGCACTCGGCCATTGAAATTCTTCGCCAAGTTCGCAAGCGGGGACTCAACATCCATCTGCACATTCTCGGTGGTTTTGACGGATCTGATTATGCGAACTGCGTTCGGCGCCTGGCCGAACAGTTTCGTGACTGGGTATTCCTGGAAGGGTGGACGTTCCGGGATAAGAAAGCGCAGCTATTGGCTAGCCACCGATTTGGTATCAACGCCTGCGCAAATGAGGCATTCGGGATTGCGGTGGCGGAAATGGTTCAGGCTGGGTGCATTGTTTTTGTTCCGAACGGAGGAGGGCAGGCGGAAATTGCCGACCACCCTTGCCTGACCTATCAGAATGAGGCGGACGGGGTCGAGAAAATTTGTTCCGTCCTGAGCCAGGAGGCCGAGCAGGCAAAGCTGCTCGAGCACCTGCGACAGGGTTCCAGTCGCTTTTCTGCCCAGACGTTTATGAAAGGGACGCAGCGCGTCGTGGCGGAGTTCACGGAAAAGCAAGCGAGCAGCAGGTAGCCCACCGTCTGTCCCTGATAAACTACACGCTTCCTTACCTCGGAACCTGCCAAATGGGGTGGAGTTTGCAAGAAGTCAGCCTTCACACGGAGCAGAGTGCGGATTGAGGAAAATCTATGGTCGCCAGGGCCGTGCATAACCTACTGAGAATTTACGGCAGGTTCGGTTACCATCCGGGCAAGCATCGGGTTTTCGCGAGGCTTTATCGTTTTGCCGAGCCCACCTGGACGGCTAAACAAATCGTCAAGCGACGCGGGTGCTTGTTCGAGTGTGACCTCAACGAGTATGACCAAAGGGAGCTTTACTACATGGGCCGGGAGCCTTACCAGACCAGCTTCTTGAGCAAGTTCTTCCAGCGGGGATGGACGGCTTTCGATGTCGGCGCGAACTGCGGTTGGTATTCAACCTTGATGGCGAAGTGGGTTGGGGAGGCAGGTTGCGTTCACGCCTTTGAGCCTTCCCCAAGAAGCTTGCCCACTCTTCGCCGCAATCTTGATTTGAACCCAGGCACGCGGCTGATCATCCACGCGCTCGCACTGGGGGAGAAGGACGGCGCTTGCGGCGTGGAGGCACCAGTAATGGGAAACTACGGCCAGGACCATATTTCCGCGGGCTCGACCATCCAGATGGTCACCCTGGATTCCTTCGTGCAGGAAAATGCCGTGGGCCGTGTCGATTTCATTAAAGTGGACATTGAAGGTTATGAATCACAGTTTCTTCGCGGGGCGGATGCTACTTTGCACCGGTTTCACCCCCCCATGCAGATTGAGATCAACCCTGCAGCGCTGGCCGGCTATGGATCCTCCGAAGAGGAGTTGGAGCAGCGATTGCGCAGCCTCCGATATGACCTTTTCGATTGCCACTGGGGGGGAATTCGGCCATACCAAAGGCCGTCCGGAACTGACTGGTATCGGACGGTCTTGGCCCTGCCGCGTTCCATGGTTTAATTATTGGTAGAGCTGCAGTTTAATATTGCAGCGGCAAGCCCCCCTCCCCAACTGGCAGCGTAAAGCTGCCCCACGTCGAACCGCACCGTTACCCGCCCTTGCGGGATTTTCACTCCTGCGATGACCCTGCCGGCTGCGCCCTGCTGAATCAGGATCTCATCTCCAGCCGTTACTCCCCCAGCGTAACCTTTTGCGCAATCGAGCTGGCGAGCTTGCCCATAGCTTCGCGGCGGGAGGTAAGTCCCGCGCCTGGAACCATGACACCGCCAGCTTCCATGAGGATTGAACTTTATATAAACCAGTAAGTTGTTAAGAACAAAGGCGACGGCCCGCCTGGATTTGCCGCCAGCGCTCTCCTCTCACCCGGCTTGGGTAAGCCAGCGTGATTAGTCTAAAAAGTTCGTTGACATAAGCGTAATTCAGTCTATAGTGCAGGTCAGTCCCAATCCGAAATTCATCGTCAGGAGATAGCTATGGAAAAGCTGATCGCCCGTTGGAGCTACTGGCTGGGAATCGCTTGCTTGGTCCTCGCCGTGATCTGGAAAATAGTGAACGTCTTCTGGTCTTGGCATTCGTCGGCCTCCACCCCGGGATCCATCATCGGGCCTTTGACGTTTTTGCACGGCAGTATCTTGCTTCTTGTTGCGACCATTGCCACAGTGGGTTACGTTTGGCTCAATTCGCAGGAGCCTTAAATACACGACGCCGAGACGCAGTTTGGATGAACTTTAGACACTGTCATGGGTTAATTTGGCTCGGGCTACAAGTCTGTCGATTTGGACTTCTGATGATGTCAGGCCAGACCGCAGGCATGAGAAATGGTTAAATGCGGTGGCTGGATTCCCGAGGCAAGGCTAACCGTCTGGTAAACAGAGCATAGGTGTAGCGATTCGAGTAACCCCAGTCCTTTTCCGCTTGCAACCCTTCTCCGCCATGTCCTAGGTTTAGGAACATGAGTTCTTCAGGTGTAGGTGCGTTGCCGATCCTCCGCAAATGGGATGCAGAGAAGCCTTGGGTGTATGTGGCTGCGATGTTCGGGGAATTCGAGAAGCACGAACTTTGGGCGCGAGTGGTCGAAGTCTCTGATGACGAGGTTTTCTTTGCGGGAAAGTCTGCGACGGTCTCTTTGCCGCTCTCAGGCACCGATATAACGTACTTTGATCCGCGTGAAGCAGCGACGACCGAATTGCGCGAGCGCTTTAAGCAATTCAACTCCTGTCTGATGATTCGTTCCAGTAAGGTGTTAGCATTTCTATTTCGCGGAGAACCAAACGGCAAGTAGCGACCGAGTGATACGCCACCTCATGCAAGGCCGCATAAACACTGACTCGGCAGCTGTTTATCTCTCTAGGTAACACTCAGTCTAAACTTTCTGCACCAAGCTGAGCGATTCGCCCAGCTTGCCGCGCAAACTCCCTGCCGCAGCGTCCAGAGCATCGGCAATCTGGGTGGCCAAGTCGAGCATGGCATCGATTTGTAGGGGCGAACGGCGTTCGCCCTCGTCCAGTAGGCGCGCGCCCGGTAGACGCCCCACGTCTTGCGGACCCTGCGCCCCGAGGGCAATCCGTTGGTTCAGCGTCTCGCCCTCCAAATATTCCATGTCAATGAAGGGCTCGCCCTGGTGCTCCTCAACAGCGTGAATAGTGCAGATATTGGGATGATTCAGTGCGGAGGCAGCCTGGGCCTCGCGCTGGAATCGTTCCAGGGCTTGCCGGTCCTTGGAGAGCTCTTCGGGTAGGAACTTCAGCGCGACGGTGCGCTTGAGTTTGGTGTCTTGGGCCTTATAGGCCACGCCCATGCCCCCGCCACCGAGCTTCTCGACGATGCGATAGTGGGAAACGCTCGTGCCAACCATGCGAGGAACCAGCCGTCGGGTGCCATCTTAGGCTGCGCTTGCGGCTAAGTCAACGCTATAGGGGGGTACTACGCACTGAGGGGGTTTTGCTACACCCCCCGCCCGCCTGGGCGTTTCGTGGAATTGTGCGTCAGACCGCAGAGTGGTGCGGTGCGCGGCGGGCGTGGCTGGTTGAAAGTGCACCACTTTTGGGTTGCACAATTTTAGTGCACTTCTGCCGGAGAAGGCGGTAAGATTGCGTGTCTAGCCTATCGTGATCGCGGGGGGCACTACAGGGCGCGCGGGCGCGTGCATGTGAACGTGGCGTGGGGTCTCCGCTAGCGCGTGCGGATCAGGGGCGAGATGTAATGGTGGACGTGACCGGGGGCAGCGTGGGCGGGTCGCGCGTGCGAGCATGTTACGTGGGCGGTCTTCGCTGGCGTGGGCGGCGGTGGTGGTCCTGCGAGCAGTCGTCGCCGCATTTACACAGCGATTACCAAGAGGAAGCTTCTCCCGCCATGGAACCTTCTGCCGCGAATGAACCTTCTTTGCCGCCAAGTGCGACGGCGTAAGGACGACGTAAGGAAGCTTCTCTGAAGATATTGACTCTTTCACATGATCGGAGTGCTATGATGCGATGCAACATCAACGCCGAGGAGCATCTATGGCTCGACTGCTGCGCTTCGCTATTGCGGCGGCGTCGTCTGCCGCCACCCTCCTACTGCTGACCCTTGGAGCATATAAACTTCATCTTTGGATGGGCGATCACCTTTCCATCTGCGACGGTACCCTCCGAACACTCGCATTTCTTCCCGTTGTCGTGGGGCTTGTCGCCTCCATTTGGCCGTTGCCACGTCTGAGCCGCTCTCCGTTCGCGGCTGGTGTGACAGGAGCAATCATCGGCTTTGCCTACGGCTATTGTGTGACTCGTGTGGAACTCGCGATGTTCTTGGGACATTGGCGCTGGCGGTATCTTGGCCCAATAAGCATGGGGTGGGAAATTGATCTTGCAGTCTCAGTGTGTTCGGTTGTTCCTGGGACTTGCGCGATGGTGCTCGCTGTCACTACGCGCAGTCGAAGCGTAATCGCGACCGTAGTAACTCTTGTATTAACCGCTTTGCTTGTGCCCGCGCCCGCATTCGACCTCATCACTCACAATCAGGAGTTGACGGTTGCGGTCGTGATTCCGTACACCGCGGGTGGAGGGAATGAGCCGCGCGTAAGTTCGTATGTCCGCTCCACTCCAGTCGATGTCGGCAGTGTGACAAAGCATGTACAGGATTTGCTTCAGGATGAGGGAGTCAGGGGCAATTACCGGGTGTCTATTCTATGGCGAGCGGGCCACGGCAAGCAGGCTCTTGCTGTAATCGTTTTCAATCAGCCAGTCGTCAGCAGGGTAGAGTTACAGCAACCTCGCGGTAGCGACCTGATCTATCTGCAACAGCCAGACGGATGGAAGAAAATTCCGCCGCGGTGTCCTACTCTCAATCGCCTTCTCAGCGTTGATCCGCCGCTCTCCGAAGATGAATTCGGGTTCTTGCACACTAGTGACGTGGGCGGTTTTGGTACCATTTTCCCGATTTCGAAAACGCCTGACTAGTCTCGTGCCCTCCTGCATCTTGTTAACTGGCGATCACCTTTATTGGCCGGGTTCCGGTTTTCCGGTGATCTGCCGGATGTCCAGTCACGCGGGGTAGCCCGCCTAACGCGCAATGAGTAGCCAGCCACACGAAACCGGACCTTAACGTCCCTTACGATGTCCCTTCATAGTCCCGACTCAGCCCGACGAAGGAACTCCATGTCACGACGTTGTGCGCTACGGAGTAATGGTGGTTCCTGCTAGTCCAGCTAACTACTAACCTGCGACCTTCGGGCGAGGCTTCGACGCGCAAGGAGCAAGGCCACCAGGGAGAGCACCGGATAGCCTTCGGGGACGTAGGAAAGAGCAAACTCGAACGGGGCAATCCCCATATTCCCAACTCCACTCGCGCCCGCGACACTCATTCCAACTCGGCCAGGGATAGTCCAAAATAGTGCAACGAGTACGTTGTAACCGACGACAACGGATAGAACAAACCACGTGTACTGTTTCACTGCTGCCAGCCTCAACCGGAGCAAGTCAAAGGTTATGAGACACAGCAGAGCGGTTAAGGCGAGGTTGATTGCGGCCATTGGGTAGAAGGCGTAGTAGAAATACGGTTGCCTCGGGTCTGTATTGGGATTGGCCTGCCAAGAAATCACTGAGTCGAGCAAGAAGCGTAAGCCGACCGCCGATAAAACGAGGTTCACAAGACCGATAACCCTGAACAGAACCGACATCCACCGAGGCATCGGAGTACCCCTACAGAACCATTCTACGATCTTCATAACTGCCTCCGGCAATTGTGACCAGCCAGAGTTTACCCCTTTTGAGTCGAAAGGAGTGAATAGTCTCTTTCTCCTATTGTGTGTGAACCGCGAGGTTGGCCCTCGCGCAGCCGTACACAGCGATGCGACGTTCGGCAGAGTCGCGCACGTCGTCCTGGCGATCTCTGCCCCCGCATGGCGCTGGCGGGAGCCGATGTTGGAACAAGCGAATGAAATTGGAGGCGTCGTCAACTTGGCATCGCGGCGTCTGCACGAGGACATAGCCGACGGCCTAGCCGAGACGTGTTCGAGACGTGTTCACAATAGAGGTCAAAAAGCTGCAACGTAATGTCATTGCCAAAGAAGTAAGCTGTCTGTTTTCAGTAGGCTAAAGCACTGAATGGCTAGTTGGGAAGCTGGCATTCTACCGCTGAATCGGCCCTCTGCTCTCCCTGGGGGTATAGCCCTAGCGCTCACACATGCGCGTGCTATTCTTTCCGAATCTCAGTGTTCAGAAACGTGCGCGAGTCCGGCCAGAGTCAGCCAATGCCGTGGGTGCGGCAAGTACCGACCCGCGCGAATTTCCGCCGCGTAAGGCAGTGAAAGGCCTAGAGCCGATGACAAGCCTGGGACCGTGATGCCCGACAAACGCGGTTGAATCTTCTCGCGATAAAATTCCTCGGTCAGCCATCCCGGTTGGTCTGAAGGATTCCACGCCTTCAGATCGGCGGCATGTTGGCGCTGTTTTTTGGCTTGGCGCGTGCGGGCCTCGGCACTGTGCCCAGCCACTCGCCCTAGCTTTGCCGCTTCGATTAGACCATCTCTCGAAACACCGACGGCGCAGGACGCGCAATAACTCCGACCCGCCTCAATTGACACCCCACAAACACGGCAGACAGCGGGGGGCCGGGCCACCGGCGGGCCGGGCGAATTCGCCTGATTACCTTTGGCTTCGCGCGGATGACCCTGAGTGAGCCGCGTTGCTTGGAAAAGCTGGCGAGCAGGCTTCGGCTTCGTCGCCCAGAGCGTGCGAACAACCCCTTCAGCTACTGGCGCGATGGCAAGTGCCCGGATTGGCGCGGTCTCGGAGAGGCGGACGGCGAACCACCCCATCAGTCGGCAGTTGCCGTCGCGCTGCTCGAAAAACCATTCCCGCTTCAGGCGCTCGCGAGTAGTCCAGTCCAGTACAAATGCCTCCACCTGTCGCCGGACCGGTTCCATCAAATCGCAAGCCAAGCTGTCGCGAGTCGGCATGTCCTTGTGAGGAAAGCCAAACAGCGGAGTGGGTGGTAAGGGTTCGTCCTTACGCCCAGGTTCGGTCGCGCCGCTCGTGGCGCTTCACGACTTCGCACACCAGGGATATGTTCGACTCCACTTGGAAGTCGTGCATCCCCACATTGATGAAATCTGCGCCGCTCTTGAACGCCAAGTCGAACCCCTCCTCGGGCAATACTCGACCCGCGCCCAGAACCTTGAGTGCGATCCAGGGTTTCTTGATGGTCTTCATCTTGTCGTCAGTGAAGTAATGGACAACACAAGGGATTCCTGCTGGAGAACTTTGCCCTGGTCCAGAGAGGCGGCCCCAAGTGCGGGGAGCTCATGGACTCGTGCGCCCTAGGACAACACTCGGCACGAATTGAGGAGCGGCTAACGAAGGATGCGTATTTGCGCCGGGTCCGCTTCGTAACCTTCGTCCTGCAGGGTTTTCTGGGCAGCCGAACGAAGGCTCGTTTCGTCGGCATCCTTCGGCGCCTGGCAACGGCGGCGGATCACCTCTTCTCCAGTCTCAATCCGAACCAGCCACTTCGACTCGGCAGCATCCCATGAGATTTCCACGCGATCGGCACGCATGATACCCTCCCTTTGCGACCTGCATATCATTGTAATACAAGGAACTAGGGAGGGGAAAGTACACACCTCCGCCCCAGCGTTGAGCATGGTTGTCGAGCGGTTTCCACTACCTGCCTCAGATTAGTGCGCCGAATAAGAAACAAAAGTAAACAGGTAAACCACACCTCCCAGGACAGCGAGTGCCACCACAAAAGCGCCAATTTTCATTAGCAGCAACTTCCGGTCCTGGGGCTGCGCTCTTTCCGCGTTGACCATCTCGAACATGGCGACCTCCTTAATGCGCCTCGACAACGGCCGGTGCGTCGAGGCGAACCCATGGAGGTTAAACAAGGCCGCACTGATCGGTCTCCGGAGGGGATCTGCAAGGTCGTCAGGTGTGAACGCGTGGTCTCAGCACCGCGTCCCGAACTGACCGACACTGCGGCGCGACCGAATCGCTCGTCTTGACTCCTGGGTACATGCTAGCACAGGTCCGAAGTTTTTTCATGCCTCGCAACGAATGTTGTGAACGCGCATCGGTCTTGGTGAAGAAGAAAGAAATGGGCGCCAGAGTGAACACGTCGCACTTCCGGGCCATCCGTGTGCCCAACATGTGTCTCAGCTTGGCGCTTCAAGCCTGATCTTCGAAGCTATCTTCACGCGCTTGCTGACCTACAATTTTGGGAGCACGTCTTAATGAGCGTTTGACATTTGGCCGATGGGGAGAGGACCATGGGTGAGTGAAATGCAGAATTTCGGGCTTGATCCCTTTACGTTAATCAAGGAGCGCACATCATGATTATTGGTTCGTTCAAACGAATTTCGCCTCGCAAGTTCCTGTGGAGGGCGGTCGCCGCCGCTCTCGTCTTTATCCCGGTGTTGTGCGGGACTCTTTTCCAGGCTCGGGCGCAAACGGCTCCGCGGGCGGCCACAGTCCATGTTGACGTGACCCCGGAGCACATCTTGAATATTGTCAATCCGGACACGGCCACTGGGGCGTGGATGGACGACCTGTCAAAGAAGCAGGTGGACAATCTCAGCAAGCCCGAAACGATTCAAGGCATCAAGAACCTGGGTTGGGGTTCCATCACCATGCGCAACAACAGCGAGTTGCGCCTGGCCGCATGGCACTGGAACGAAAACGGTACGTGGAGCGATCCGGCCAGCAAGAGCGGATATTACGCAGGTAGCGCTGAGCTGGGCGAGCCGATCCATTACGGATATTCCTACTCGCTGCCCCATCGCGATTTCATGACCAGCGGAGACACCCCTCTGGTGGCGGGTTTCCAAAGCTATTGGAAGAGCAACCCCTATCTCACCAGCCGCTTCACCGGCGAAAGCGACGCCCTGCACCCGCAGTGGGTGGTGGCCGATATGGGCATTGGGCGCGCCGTCAATGCCATCCATATCCAATGGGTTAATCCTTACGCGGTGACGTATGTAGTGCAATATTGGATCGGCGACGACAACGCGCTCGACTGGGACATGGGTCCGAATGGCGTGTGGAAGGCTTTCCCCTCGGGCACGGTCGAGAACGGCGCCGGCGGGGACGTGCACCTGAAACTCTCCGATAAACCGATTACCGCCCGATTCGTCCGCGTTTTGATGTCAAAATCCTCAGGAACCTGCGACACGCATGACGGGCAGGACATTCGCAACTGCGTGGGTTATGCGCTCCAGACGATGTCGGTTGGGACGATGGATGCGAGCGGCGCGTACTCGATCGCCTACCCGGCCGATG